>OGHK01000323.1_pt1 | contig 50894 bp, 60 predicted proteins | sample 1571411 | NCBI WGS metagenome assembly OGHK01 (sample SAMEA2582043, study PRJEB24529) | metagenome | biome: Human gut stool | place: China | collected 2011 | reverse complement strand
GGAGCACCTCAAAAACACCATCATACACTAAATCAGTAAGTTGGCAGCATCACCTTCAAAACAAAACTTATTCGCCTGCAACTTACAGCAGAGGAACTTGATGCGTTAACGGCGGATTTTATTTCCTATAAGCGTGACGGTGTTTTGCCAGATATATTTGGTCGCGATGCACTCTACGACGACTCGTTTACCTGGCCATTAATCAAATTTGAGCGAGTTGCTCATATTCATCTGGCAAATGTGAATAATCCATTTCCGCCACAGTTGCGCCAATTCAGCAGAACGAATGACGAAGCGCATTTGGTATATTGTCAGGGTGCGTTTGATGAGCAAGCATGGTTGCTCATTGCCATTCTGAAACCTGAACCTCATAAACAGGCTCGAGATAACAACCAAATGCATAAAATTGGGAAAATGGCAGAAGCGTTTCGCATGCGTTTTTGAATTTATATTATGAATAACATACAAATAAGAGACTATCAGCCTGGCGATTTTCAGCAACTATGCGCTATTTTCATTAGAGCGGTTACGATGATCTCCAGTCAGCATTATTCACCACAACAAATTGCCGCCTGGGCGCAGATTGACGAATCTCGCTGGAAGGAGAAACTCGCGAAATCACAAGTGCGGGTTGCCGTCATTAATGCACAACCGGTTGGTTTTATTACCTGCGTTGAACGTTATATCGATATGTTATTTGTTGACCCTGAATACACCCGCCGCGGGGTTGCCTGCGCTTTGTTAAAACCTTTGATTAAGTCTGAATCCGAACTTACGGTGGACGCCAGCATAACCGCAAAACCCTTTTTTGAACGTTATGGTTTTCAGACAGTTAAGCAGCAGCGCGTTGAATGCCGGGGAACGTGGTTTACTAATTTTTATATGCGATATAAACCGCAATATTAAATCCAGCTTGCAATGAAAATAACGCCCGCCTGGTATGTGCGCGTTTTCTTATTCCACAAACTGCAAGGAGGTAAATCATGACAAATCCTTTATCAATGACTCTTTGCAGACCTTTCCAGGATTAATTCTTTTTTTCTTGCCCTGGATTCGTCTGCCATTTCCTGATTCTTATATTTATATACTCTAAATAATTCGAGTCGCAGTACATGCAACTTGAAGTATGACGAGTATAAATGGAATGGTACATGGGCAAATATATTCGTCCCTTATCCGATGCGGTATTTACCATCGCATCTGATGACCTGTGGATCGAGAGTTTAGCGATCCAACAATTACACACCACGGCAAATTTACCCAACATGCAGCGCGTAGTGGGGATGCCAGATTTACACCCCGGACGCGGCTACCCGATTGGCGCAGCGTTCTTCTCTGTTGGTCGTTTTTACCCGACAAGACGTCGCTGTAACGGTGCTGGAAACAGAAACGGGCCGCTACTCTGACACGCTGCGTTCGGCGCTGGTTTCTCTGGATGGCGATAACGCATGGGCATTAAGCGAAAGCTGGTGTGGCACTATTCAGTGGATTTGTCCGAGTCCGTATCGGCCTCATCATGGGCGCAAAAACTGGTTTCTGGGCATTGGGCGTTTTACCGCTGATGAGAAGGAACAATCGGATGCAATCCGTTATGAGACGCTGCGTTCGTCGGGGCCGGGCGGTCAACATGTCAATAAAACCGACTCGGCGGTACGCGCCACGCATCTGGCATCCGGTATTAGCGTGAAGGTTCAGTCAGAGCGCAGCCAGCATGCTAACAAACGGCTGGCGCGATTGCTGATTGCCTGGAAGCTGGAGCAGCAGCAACAGGAAAATAGCGCGGCGCTGAAATCGCAGCGGCGAATGTTCCATCACCAGATTGAACGTGGCAACCCGCGACGGACATTTACAGGGATGGCTTTTATCGAAGGATAATGAAGGATGAAACTGCCGGAAGGCGATTAAACGCCATCCGGCAGCAAATCAAATAATTACTTCGCCGGAATTTCTTTCAGCAGTTCAGTCAGCAGTGTCCAGTAATGACCTACGCTTTTGATGTGAACTTGCTCATCCGGAGAGTGTGGACCGGTGATAGTTGGCCCGATAGAAACCATGTCCATTTCCGGATACGGTTTTTTAAACAGACCACATTCCAGGCCCGCGTGGATAATCTGGATGTTCGGCGTCTTGTTGAACAGGCGCTGATAGGTTTCACGTACCAGATGCATCACCGGAGAATTAGCGTCCGGCTGCCAGCCAGGATATGCGCCTTTCGCTTCGGTTTTCGCGCCAGCCAGTTTACCCAGCGAATCCAGCATGCTCACCACGTAGTCTTTACCGCTGTCGATCAGTGAACGGATCAGGCAGTGAATTTCTACGTTATTGTCAGTCATGGTCACCACACCGACGTTCAGGGAGGTTTCGACCACACCTTTTGCCACGTCGGAATTGCGGATCACACCGTTCGGGGTGGCGTTCAGCAGACGAATAAAGGTATCGCGAGATTTCGCAATCAGAGCAGCTTTATCGTTCGCTACAGAGTCCAGCAACAAGGCCAGATTCTTCTCTTTCTCTGCCAGCTCGTTTTTCAGGATGTCCTGATAGGTATTCACCAGAGATTTCAGGGCGTCGACTTTATCAGCTGCGACAGCAATGGTCGCAAAGGCTTCACGCGGGATGGCGTTACGCAGTGTGCCACCGTTGAAATCGATAAGGCGCAGGTCCAGCTCTTCCGCATGACCCGCCAGGAAGCGCACCAGCAGTTTGTTGGCATTACCCAGGCCAACGTGGATTTCACCGCCGGAGTGACCGCCTTTTAGACCTTTTAAGGTTAACTTGAAGGTTTCAAAGCCAGCTGGAACCGCTTCACGATCCAAATGCAGGTTGGAGGTGAAGTCGATACCCCCCGCGCAACCCATGTAGATTTCACCTTCTTCTTCGGAGTCGGTGTTAATCAGAATATCAGCCTGCAACCAGTTGCTCTGTAAGCCGAACGCACCGTCCATACCGGCTTCTTCGGTCATGGTCAGCAGCACTTCCAGCGGGCCGTGAACCACGTTTTCGTCAGCCAGAACCGCCAGCGCAGACGCCATACCAATGCCGTTATCTGCACCCAGCGTGGTGCCGCGCGCTTTAACCCATTCGCCATCAATATAAGGCTGGATAGGATCTTTCGTGAAGTCATGTACGGTGTCGTTATTTTTCTGCGGCACCATATCGAGGTGGGCCTGCAAGACGACCGGTTTACGATTTTCCATACCTGCGGTGGCAGGTTTACGAATCAGGATATTACCTACCTGATCGCGTTCGACATGGAAACCTTTCTCTTTTGCCCAACCAACAATGTATTCAGCGAGTTGCTCTTCATGATAGGACGGGTGAGGAATAGAACAGATTTTGGCAAAAATATCCCACAGCGGCTGTGGAGATAATTGAGACAGTTCAGACACGTTAAGTCTCCTTGTCGATCACCCGCAAAACAGTATTGCAGGTCACAGGGTTAGCAGAAAATGTTGTCAACACAAGACAGGCTTGCGAGATATGTTTGAGAATACCACTTTATCCCGCGTCAGGGAGAGGCAGTGCGTAAAAAGACGCGGACTCATGTGAAATACTGGTTTTTAGTGCGCCAGATCTCTATAATCTCGCGCAACCTATTTTCCCCTCGAACACTTTTTAAGCCGTAGATAAACAGGCTGGGACACTTCACATGAGCGAAAAATACATCGTCACCTGGGACATGTTGCAGATCCATGCACGTAAACTCGCAAGCCGACTGATGCCTTCTGAACAATGGAAAGGCATTATTGCCGTAAGCCGTGGCGGTCTGGTACCGGGTGCGTTACTGGCGCGTGAACTGGGTATTCGTCATGTCGATACCGTTTGTATTTCCAGCTACGATCACGACAACCAGCGCGAGCTTAAAGTGCTGAAACGCGCAGAAGGCGATGGCGAAGGCTTCATCGTTATTGATGACCTGGTGGATACCGGTGGTACTGCGGTTGCGATTCGTGAAATGTATCCAAAAGCGCACTTTGTCACCATCTTCGCAAAACCGGCTGGTCGTCCGCTGGTTGATGACTATGTTGTTGATATCCCGCAAGATACCTGGATTGAACAGCCGTGGGATATGGGCGTCGTATTCGTCCCGCCAATCTCCGGTCGCTAATCTTTTCAACGCCTGGCACTGCCGGGCGTTGTTCTTTTTAACTTCAGGCGGGTTACAATAGTTTCCAGTAAGTATTCTGGAGGCTGCATCCATGACACAGGCAAACCTGAGCGAAACCCTGTTCAAACCCCGCTTTAAACATCCTGAAACCTCGACGCTAGTCCGCCGCTTTAATCACGGCGCACAACCGCCTGTGCAGTCGGCTCTTGATGGTAAAACCATCCCTCACTGGTATCGCATGATTAACCGTCTGATGTGGATCTGGCGCGGTATTGACCCACGTGAAATCCTCGACGTCCAGGCACGTATTGTGATGAGCGATGCTGAACGTACCGACGATGATTTATACGATACTGTGATTGGCTACCGTGGTGGCAACTGGATTTATGAGTGGGCCACCCAGGCGATGGTGTGGCAACAAAAAGCCTGTGCGGAAGAAGATCCGCAACTCAGTGGTCGTCACTGGCTGCATGCGGCTACGTTGTATAACATTGCTGCCTATCCTCATCTGAAAGGAGATGACCTGGCCGAGCAAGCGCAGGCTTTGTCAAACCGCGCCTATGAAGAGGCCGCTCAGCGTCTGCCGGGCACGATGCGGCAGATGGAGTTTACCGTACCCGGCGGTGCGCCCATCACCGGCTTTTTGCATATGCCGAAAGGCGATGGCCCGTTCCCGACAGTATTAATGTGTGGTGGTCTGGATGCGATGCAGACGGACTATTACAGCCTGTACGAACGTTATTTTGCGCCGCGCGGCATTGCGATGCTGACTATTGATATGCCGTCGGTGGGCTTTTCTTCAAAATGGAAGCTGACCCAGGACTCCAGCCTGTTGCATCAGCACGTCTTAAAGGCGCTGCCTAACGTACCGTGGGTGGATCACACTCGCGTCGCGGCCTTTGGTTTCCGTTTCGGCGCTAACGTTGCCGTGCGTCTGGCATACCTTGAATCGCCGCGTCTGAAAGCGGTTGCCTGTCTTGGTCCGGTAGTTCATACCCTGTTGAGTGATTTTAAGTGCCAGCAACAGGTGCCGGAAATGTATCTTGACGTTCTGGCGAGTCGTTTGGGGATGCATGATGCTTCCGACGAAGCGTTACGCGTGGAGCTGAATCGCTATTCATTAAAAGTGCAAGGATTGCTGGGACGTCGCTGCCCAACGCCAATGTTATCGGGCTACTGGAAGAACGATCCGTTCAGCCCGGAAGAGGACTCACGCTTAATCACCTCATCATCTGCTGACGGTAAATTATTAGAGATCCCATTTAACCCGGTGTATCGGAATTTTGACAAAGGTCTTCAGGAAATCACAGACTGGATCGAAAAACGTTTGTGTTAAAAATTTGCTAAATTTTGCCAATTTGGTAAAACAGTTGCATCACAACAGGAGATAGCAATGACGTTACCGAGTGGACACCCGAAGAGCAGATTGATCAAAAAATTTACCGCACTAGGCCCGTATATTCGTGAAGGTAAGTGCGAAGATAATCGATTCTTTTTCGATTGTCTGGCTGTATGCGTCAACGTGAAACCGGCACCGGAAGTGCGTGAGTTCTGGGGCTGGTGGATGGAGCTTGAAGCGCAGGAATCCCGTTTTACCTACAGTTACCAGTTTGGTCTGTTCGATAAAGCAGGCGACTGGAAGAGTGTTCCGGTAAAAGACACTGAAGTGGTTGAACGACTGGAGCACACCCTGCGTGAGTTTCACGAGAAGCTGCGTGAACTGCTGACGACGCTGAATCTGAAGCTGGAACCGGCGGATGATTTTCGTGATGAACCGGTGAAGTTAACGGCGTGAGTGAAATGTGCCGGATGTATCACATCCGGCAATATCCATTAAAACTGATAGGTCATGCCAACCGCGACAATATCATCATTATTAATATTCAATTTGTTATCGCTATCCAGTTGGTTGATTTTATAATCTACAAACGCTGACATATTTTTGTTGAAATAATACGTAGCCCCGACATCGATATAATTGACCAGATCTTCATCACCGATACCTTCAATATCTTTCCCTTTCGATAAGACATAACCCAGCGATGGACGCAGACCAAAGTCAAACTGGTATTGAGCGACCGCTTCAAAGTTCTGTGTCTTATTGGCAAAGCCGCCAGTTATTGGCGTCATTTTGCGTGTTTCAGAATAAAAAGTTGCCAGATAAATATTATTGGCATCGTATTTCAGACCTGTAGCCCATGCTTCTGCACGCTTGCCTGTGCCACGGCTTTGCAGGTTCTGCTCGTTGGTGCGATCTGAGTTGGTATAGGCCCCACTAATGGCGAAATCGCTGCCGCCAAAGTCATATGTCAATGACGTGCCGAAGCCATCGCCGTTTTGCTTTTTAACGTCGCGGTTTTCGTTTTTCCCTTGATATTGCAGGGTTAAGTTCAGGCCATCGATAACGCCGAAGAAGTCGGTGTTCCGATACGTCGCCAGACCGCTGGCGCGTTTGGTCATAAAGTTGTCGGTCTGCGCCGAGGAGTCGCCACCAAATTCCGGGAACATATCGGTCCAGGCTTCCACGTCATACAACGCGCCCAGGTTACGACCATAATCGAAAGAACCCAAATCTTTATATTTCAACCCGGCAAAAGCGAGACGCGTTTTTTGCTGTGCAGTATCACTCTCTGCTTTATTACCGGCAAACTCTGCTTCCCAACGACCATAACCAGTCAGTTGATCGTTAATTTGTGTTTCGCCTTTAAAACCAAAACGGATATAACTCTGGTCGCCATCTTTACTGTCGTTATCACTCATATAATGCATGGCTTTAACTTTGCCATAGACATCCAGTTTATTACCGTCTTTGTTATATATTTCTGCGGCCTGTACGGATGCAGATGCCACAATGCCCATCACCACTAATGCCAGAGTGCTCTTTTTCATTTTCATTCCTGATTTTAATTAACGCGCGAATATTCAGCGGGAGAGTCCCGTTGAAAACAGGAAAGTTTTTAACCTGAGATTGTTAAAGATATATTACAGATTAATAATATTCTTAAAATGTGGTAATTTAGTAAATCTGTAATAAAAGCGTAAACAACTGCCGCTAGGCTTGCTGATCCCGCGCAACAAAACGCCATGCTTTGCTCGCAGATGGTTGGCAACCGACGACAGTCCTGCTAAAACGTTCGTTTGATATCATTTTTCCTAAAATTGAATGGCAGAGAATCATGAGTGACAGCCAGACGCTGGTGGTAAAACTCGGCACCAGTGTGCTAACAGGCGGATCGCGCCGTCTGAACCGTGCCCATATCGTTGAACTTGTTCGCCAGTGCGCGCAGTTACATGCCGCCGGGCATCGGATTGTTATTGTGACGTCGGGCGCGATCGCCGCCGGACGTGAGCACCTGGGTTACCCGGAACTGCCAGCGACTATCGCCTCGAAACAACTGCTGGCGGCGGTAGGGCAGAGTCGACTGATTCAACTGTGGGAACAGCTGTTTTCGATTTATGGCATTCACGTCGGGCAAATGCTGCTGACCCGTGCTGATATGGAAGACCGAGAACGCTTCCTGAACGCCCGCGACACCCTGCGTGCGTTGCTCGATAACAATATCGTTCCGGTAATCAATGAGAACGATGCTGTCGCTACGGCAGAGATTAAGGTCGGCGATAACGATAACCTTTCTGCGCTGGCGGCGATTCTGGCGGGTGCCGATAAACTGTTGCTGCTGACCGATCAAAAAGGTTTGTATACCGCTGACCCGCGCAGCAATCCGCAGGCAGAACTGATTAAAGATGTTTACGGCATTGATGACGCACTGCGCGCGATTGCCGGTGACAGCGTTTCAGGCCTCGGAACTGGCGGCATGAGTACCAAATTGCAGGCCGCTGACGTGGCTTGCCGTGCGGGTATCGACACCATTATTGCCGCGGGCAGCAAGCCGGGCGTTATTGGTGATGTGATGGAAGGCATTTCCGTCGGTACGCTGTTCCATGCCCAGGCGACTCCGCTTGAAAACCGTAAACGCTGGATTTTCGGTGCGCCGCCGGCGGGTGAAATCACGGTAGATGAAGGGGCAACTGCCGCCATTCTGGAACGCGGCAGCTCCCTGTTGCCGAAAGGCATTAAAAGCGTGACTGGCAATTTCTCGCGTGGTGAAGTCATCCGCATTTGCAACCTCGAAGGCCGCGATATCGCCCACGGCGTCAGTCGTTACAACAGCGATGCATTACGCCGTATTGCCGGACACCACTCGCAAGAAATTGATGCAATACTGGGATATGAATACGGCCCGGTTGCCGTTCACCGTGATGACATGATTACCCGTTAAGGAGCAGGCTGATGCTGGAACAAATGGGCATTGCCGCGAAGCAAGCCTCGTATAAATTAGCGCAACTCTCCAGCCGCGAAAAAAATCGCGTGCTGGAAAAAATCGCCGATGAACTGGAAGCACAAAGCGAAATCATCCTCAACGCTAACGCCCAGGATGTTGCTGACGCGCGAGCCAATGGCCTTAGCGAAGCGATGCTTGACCGTCTGGCACTGACGCCCGCACGGCTGAAAGGCATTGCCGACGATGTACGTCAGGTGTGCAACCTCGCCGATCCGGTGGGGCAGGTAATCGATGGCGGCGTACTGGACAGCGGCCTGCGTCTTGAGCGTCGTCGCGTACCGCTGGGGGTTATTGGCGTGATTTATGAAGCGCGCCCGAACGTGACGGTTGATGTCGCTTCGCTGTGCCTGAAAACCGGTAATGCGGTGATCCTGCGCGGTGGCAAAGAAACGTGTCGCACTAACGCTGCAACGGTGGCGGTGATTCAGGACGCCCTGAAATCCTGCGGCTTACCGGCGGGTGCCGTGCAGGCGATTGATAATCCTGACCGTGCGCTGGTCAGTGAAATGCTGCGTATGGATAAATACATCGACATGCTGATCCCGCGTGGTGGCGCTGGTTTGCATAAACTGTGCCGTGAACAGTCGACAATCCCGGTGATCACAGGTGGTATAGGCGTATGCCATATTTACGTTGATGAAAGTGTAGAGATCGCTGAAGCATTAAAAGTGATCGTCAACGCGAAAACTCAGCGTCCGAGCACATGTAATACGGTTGAAACGTTGCTGGTGAATAAAAACATCGCCGATAGCTTCCTGCCCGCATTAAGCAAACAAATGGCGGAAAGCGGCGTGACATTACACGCAGATGCAGCTGCACTGGCGCAGTTGCAGGCAGGCCCTGCGAAGGTGGTTGCTGTTAAAGCCGAAGAGTATGACGATGAGTTTCTGTCATTAGATTTGAACGTCAAAATCGTCAGCGATCTTGACGATGCCATCGCCCATATTCGTGAACACGGCACACAACACTCCGATGCGATCCTGACCCGCGATATGCGCAACGCCCAGCGTTTTGTTAACGAAGTGGATTCGTCCGCTGTTTACGTTAACGCCTCTACGCGTTTTACCGACGGCGGCCAGTTTGGTCTGGGTGCGGAAGTGGCGGTAAGCACACAAAAACTCCACGCGCGTGGCCCAATGGGGCTGGAAGCACTGACCACTTACAAGTGGATCGGCATTGGTGATTACACCATTCGTGCGTAAATAAAACCGGGTGATGCAAAAGTAGCCATTTGATTTACAAGGCCATTGACGCATCGCCCGGTTAGTTTTAACCTTGTCCACCGTGATTCACGTTCGTGAACATGTCCTTTCAGGGCCGATATAGCTCAGTTGGTAGAGCAGCGCATTCGTAATGCGAAGGTCGTAGGTTCGACTCCTATTATCGGCACCATTCTAATGTATCCCCAAGTCTACTCAAGTATTTAAAAACCTCTTATAATCCGCATGTTAGCGCCCCTTTTAGTCTTTTGACGTCTACTTAAGTACTCCAAAATCTACAGTCAATTGGGGGTACTTTTGGGGGTATTTGCTGTTCGGTTTAGTGGAGGTACCCCCAAGTGAAACTCAATGCCCGTCAAATAGACACTGCCAAGCCAAAAGAGAAGGCTTACAAGCTGGCTGATGGTGGTGGTCTGTATCTCTTGGTAAAACCTAGTGGAGGAAAATATTGGCGCTTCAAGTATCGTGTAGCTGGTAAAGAGAAGCTGTTAGCACTAGGTGTGTATCCTGAAGTTACCTTGGCTGATGCTCGTGCAAAACGTGAAGAAGCTAAAAGGGGTATCGCTGGGGGTATCGATCCGATGGAAGCGAAACGAGAGGAAAAGATTGCCCGGGAAACGCAGTTAAACAACACCTTCAAAGATATTGCCCTTGAGTGGCACAGCAGCAAATTAAAAAAATGGTCTGCTGGTTATGCTTCAGACATCCTCGAAGCCTTCAACAAAGATGTGTTCCCTTACATTGGCAAAAAACCAATCGCCGAAATCAAACCACTTGAACTGCTGAATGTGCTGCGGCGCATCGAGGGGCGCGGTGCTACCGAAAAAGCCAAAAAAGTGAGGCAGCGATGTGGGGAAGTTTTCCGCTATGCAATTGTCACTGGACGTGCTGAGTATAACCCTGCACCGGATCTCACCAGCGCGATGCAAGGTCATGAATCTAATCATTATCCTTTCCTCACAGCCAAAGAATTACCTGATTTTTTCAAGGCATTGTCCAGTTACTCAGGAAGTGCATTGGTTGTTATGGCGGCTCGTTTACTGATTATCACCGGTTTGCGGACTGGCGAACTGCGCGGTGCATTATGGGATGAAATCGATCTCAACAAGGCTATCTGGGAGATACCTGCTTCACGGATGAAAATGCGTCGCCCTCATGTAGTGCCTTTGTCTGAGCAGGCTCTTTCGCTTATTGGGCAGATTAAAGAACTAACTGGCAATTATCCGCTTATGTTTCCCGGCCGTAATGATCCAAGGAAAACAATGAGCGAGGCTAGCATAAACCAAGTATTTAAACGCATCGGCTATAACGGAAAGGTTACTGGTCATGGCTTCCGGCACACTATGAGCACCATTTTGCATGAGCAGGGCTATAACACCGCGTGGATAGAGACACAGCTTGCGCACGTCGATAAAAACTCAATTCGTGGCACATACAACCATGCGCAATATCTGGATGGGCGGCGGGAAATGCTTCAGTGGTACGCTGATTATATGGATTCGCTCGAGCATGGCGGAAATGTGGTGCATGGTGAGTTCGGAAAATGCGGGTGACTGGTTGAGTATACAGTAGTAGACTTTGAGCGACGAAAGAAAAGGCTGTGTCTAGGGTCGCTCCCGAAAATCCGTACACCTCGACGGACTGGTACAGCCACTACAGTAGAGGACGCTGAGGTGTGCGTATGATTGATATTCATGCCGAATTAAACGAATACAAAAAAGATTTTATTTCTTTACGTGAATTTCTTGAGGTCGTGCTTAAGGTCGCTGGTGATGATTATGATGTTTCAGATGTCATAACTTGGATACTCAGGAGAATAAGCGGAGAACATATCCGCCTGTACACAGTAAATGAATTTAAGCTGTTGGAATCTTTTTGTAACCCGTATCGGGATGAATTTGATAATGATGTTCTTTATAGAAATCTGAATGCGGTTCGGAAACGTGGTTGTTTACCTGGTGAGAGGGATGAAAATGGTTTTCTGGTGTCCGGTTATTGGGAAGATCCCGAATTTGAGAACATTGGATTTATAAGGGGTGAAATTTTCGCAATTTTTCCCGATGTCCTTGACGCGTTAACGAAGCTGGAAGGCGCTAACTCTTCTGAAAATGACGAGGCACAAGGACGCGATATTGAAAAGAAAGAGTTGCGTACAGAGGATGATTTATTATCCCAAATCGCAATGCTGGAAAAAGAAAACGCAGAGTTAAGGGCAAGGATAGAGCAGTTAGAGCAAGAGCACCCGATACACTTATATAAATACTGGGATAAAGACCCATTAGCTAAGGCTATTGAGATTAGAAACAGAGAGTGGGCCAATTACGATCCAGAAAATGATTTTGCCACCAGGGGAAATCAAGAAGCGATAACCAGGGAGCTTAAGCAGTGGGGGGCAAGTAATGCACTTGCAACGCTCATAGAGAGGACTGCCTGCCCTATTAACCGAGACAACAGCCAAAAGAACGCAAAGCCGGATTAACGCACCATACCGCATACCCTGAGGGTAATTTACTGTTACCCTGAGGGTATTTTTTTATCTTCCCCGTCAATTTTACCATCACCCTTAGGGTAGATTTCCTCCCGATTACCATCACCCTTAGGGTAGATTTCCTTCCGGTAACCATTAGGCCTGAGGGTATGAAAATATTCGTTATTTCTGTGCCATGATTACCTCGTCAAATTGAGTAGACGTTATGAGGTAAATATATGTCAAATACGCTTATTCGTTTAACAGAAGTTCAGCGTAGAACTGGATATAGCAAGGCATGGATTTATCGCCTTATGGGGCAAGGTAAATTTCCTGCATCAGTTAAAATTGGCTCGCGAGCTATTGCTTTCGTTGAGAGTGAAATTGACGAGTGGATTAATCAGCGTATTGCGGAATCACGCGGAACAGCTACCTGATTAAATGGCTACGGGGCTATTGCCCCCAGCTATCCACCAGCAAATAAAAGTAACTTAATTCGATAGCAGGAGTTTTTATGAAATTTCCAAAAATGCCCGTACAGGGGCGGGGCTTCGTTCGGCCTGAAAACCAGAATCTGCAAAATCTCGGCGAAATTATCCCGATTATTTCCGGCGTTATTGGCGGGAGTGAAACCAATATTGTTAGTGCCAGAGCGTTACATAAGGCGTTAGGTGTAGGGCGCGTTTTCCGTTCGTGGATCAAGGGGCGCATTGAAGAATACGGCTTCACGGAAGGCGTGGATTATGAGGTTGTTGAATATTTGAGCCGACCCGATCCGGTGAGCGCAAAATCTCGCCAGCAAACAGCTCTTGAGTACATCATCACCGTGAACATGGCGAAAGAACTGGCGATGGTCGAACGTACCGAACAGGGCCGCGCCGTTCGCCAGTACTTTATCAAATGCGAGGAGGAGCTACACAAGGTTGCGCCTGTTCGTTCCGCAGCGTTACGCCGGGAACTGAAAGCCCGTATCACAGTTGCCAGCTACTTTAAGCCAATGTGTGCCGCGCTGGAGGCGTACCGGGCTGAACTGGGTAAAAACACACTCCAGCACCACTACACCACGGAAGCGAACATGCTGGCGCGTATCGTGCTGGGTGGCATGACTGCAAAACAGTGGGCACTGGCGAACGGCATTACAGGCGAACCACGCGACCACATGAGCACGTTGCAGCTTGAGCACCTTTCTTACCTTGAGCAGAGCAATATCACGCTGATTGAGTTAGGCCAGGACTACCACCAGCGGAAGGCTGAATTAATTCGTCTTTCGCAGCGTTGGTTAGCCCGTCGCATGGAGGAAAACAGCCATGTGTAACGCTCTGACCGTTACAAAAAGAGAAAGCGCCCCGTTGCCGGAGCGCCTTTGTGAACGAATAGCCTACTGCGCCATATTGCTTACTGTCTACGAGGCAGATTATAGCGTTGTGGTCGCACAGAGTGAAGGCGCTGATCACCGTTACTACAGCACGCCAGAAATGCAGAATATTTTGCTGCAAAATGTCGTTGGTCACACTGTCCGGAAAGCAAAAAATTTTGCTGGTGGCGCGACTGATGCGATTTTGTCAGGTCGCCAGGTGCTGATCAATCTGATGTCTGATTTCGTTCTGGATAAAACAAAGGCGACCGCAGAGGGCCGCCAGTGGGAAAGCTACATACTTGAACGCATCGCCAACAATGCCAGATTTGCGGCTGGTGGGCAATGTGTCAGCTTTGCACCAATGACTCTATGTTTAACTGAGGGTCATTATGGTGAATATGCTGGCTTGCTGGTGGGCTATTCCTGCTCTTTAACATTGCCATGCCGCGATGTTTTCCAGGTATGCGACCCCATTTTTGTGCGCCTGTACTCTTTAAGGAATTTCTCAAGGATAAACGCACAGGGCGCGAATCTGTTTGACTCATGCTCGTACGCTATCTTTCTGCGCTGTCTTTTCCGTGCCGGTGATGGTGTATTGGTTGATTTTTTGTTGGTCATGGCGCAGCCCTGTAAAACGATGCACCGTAGTTCCTCACACCACGGCGCTGGTGATGGTTACTCCTGTTCTTTGGCCTTGCGGCGCTGGCGGTATTCAACTTCTCGCTTTAATGCTGCTGTTACAAACTGCCCTGTACTTTCACCAGGCATTTTTACCGCCTCAACATTGTTCATAACTTCATGCGGAACCCTTGCCGCAACTGTTTGTGATTTTGCGTTTACTGCTTTTGTCGCCATGTTGTGTACCCCTTACAAAAAACAAATGCAGTATGCAGGAAAAAAAATAAGTGTTCAACACTTGACGTGTTTAACACCTGGGCTTAAATTGGTGTTCAACACCTTGTTGATGCAAGGTGCAGAAACGACAACGCCCCGCAGTGGTGGCACACATGCAGGGCGTCTAACCACCAACGATAGCAAGAGTATCGAGGTAGCTATGAGAAATCATACCACACACCCGCAAGGGCGGGACTCGCACAACCTGAATAAATACATCTGGCGTTTTATCGCCCTGAGCACGGCACAACCGCGCGTAATTCACATCGAGGCCACCAGCGAACAGGAAGCACGCCAGCAATCTCCTGATGGCTGCGTGATGGTATTCGCCGCCCGTATTCGCCAGGAGGTGGAACATGTGTAATGCAACATGGCCTGATGCAGCGGTAGACGCTATCAAAACGCTGATGGATTCACTTATTGAGATTTCTGCTATCGCTGGTGTGGCGCATAAACACGCAGCCAGAGAATCAGAATGCATCTCCCATTATTTAGCATTTGTGCAGCTAAAAGCCGATCAGGCACTGGATAAGGCCGGAAAAATTATCATGGCTGATGTGCAGGAGGTGCACCATGCATAACCTGTCAATTTCTGACCTTAACAGCATTCAGTTTGACGAGAAATTTACCGGGCAGTTGCTGGTCAATGTGGAGAACGGGCGCATAGTGCGTAATTACCACCTGCCGGATGGTGCAATTGCCGGAAGCGTTGAAGCATTGCTGGAACTGGCGGAACGTGCGCGACTGATTAAGCCGTCAACGAGCCATCACGATGATGATCTGCATTTTACCGGGCGTATGGTGAGTCACTACGAAAACGGCGTTGAAGTATCCCGCGAACGGCTGCGTGATGATTGCTGTTTCGGCACACTGCCGGAATTTATCGAGTTGCTGACCAGTTGCGGTTATCAGGTCATTCAGGGGGGTAAACATGCGTGATGATCGTTTTAATTCCCTGAAACGGGAATTTGATGGCGCACCGGAAGATGCAGTGGGCGCATTGTTGAGCGTTGCTGACATGATGAAAGCTGCATATTTTCTTATCAATACCAGTGGCTACAAGTCAGAGGGTGAAATGATTCTTAGTATTGCGTCGGACTATGCGGAATATGTGGCAGAGACGCGTTACAGAAGAAAATTCACGGAGGATGTAAGCCATGCATAATCATGAAGCGCATGTACCCGTAGTGCTTAATGTGCCAGATGATTTCACCGGACGCGTACTGGTTTACCTGGATAAAGGGAAAGTGAAATCACAATGCCGACTGAAAAGTAATGAGATTGTTGGTTCTCCTGAATTTTTTTCTGAACTTTGTATTCGTGCGGAAATAAAACCGGAACTGCTGACAGGAAAATAAAACCATGAAAAAGAAAAATTCTGGCTTTACTGCCAGCGGCCTCTCTCGGCCTGAAATCCGCCCCGGTGATATTTTCCGGGACACCAGACGCGGGGGACGGGTGGTTATTCGTCACGTTACGCCAGGCAATATCACCTACCGCCGTGAGGCTTACGAATATGACTGCGTAATGCCGCGCCGTCAGTTTGATCGTGATTTTATTGTGGTGGAAAACAAACAACAGGCAGTGGCGAGACGTGCAGCCACGAATATTAAAAAAATCCGGGCAATGTTGGTTGCGGGAGGTAAGAAGTGAAAAACGCACCGAGTCTAAAATATCAGCCGAAGGATAAATTCACTGAGGTAATCATTTTTGCCGGGATGGATGCTTACGCCCATGCTCAACACTGGATTGAAAGTGAAGGACGAAAACACGGCGATAACGTGCCTCCTGTTTACCTGGGGCCAAAGCAACTGGCAGACCTGGCGAATATCCGCATTATTGACGAGAAACGCCGTTTTGCGCGTGTCTATATCGCGGGGGAGATAGAGCCAATCCAGATCAATACTATCGCTGAAAAGCTGGCGCTGGCTGGCGTACAGGAGGCGAAATTATACAAAGGTATCACCGACCAGGAACCGGAGAACTGGCGCGACTACCTGCAACGGATCCGCGAACAGGCTGAGCACGGGGAAGTTTCAGTGATGAAATTAGCTACAAAAAATAGTGGTCTACCCAAGCCTGCATTAAATCAGATGGGAGCCAGCCAGAGAGGGGAAGTGTTACTTGAACATTATGGAGGAGCACTGGCGATAAATGATGATTCTGATGTAGTTCACCATTACAACGGAATTGTTTGGGAGCCTGTATCTGATAAGGAACTCCAGCGGTCTATGGCGAAGATTTTTATTGATGCCGAAATTAGTTATTCGCAAAACGCCATTAAATTTGCCGTAGAGACAATGAAATTGAGTCTACCTGTTATGGGGGGAGCGGACAGAAATCTTATTGGGTTCAGTAACGGTGTTTTTGATATCAGGACAGGAAATTTTCGGGAACACAACAAAAATGACTGGTTGTTAAATGCCAGTGAATTACCGTTCAGCCCGCCAGAAGAGGGGGAAACGCTGGCAACACATGCGCCGAATTTCTGGAAGTGGTTGCGTCGTTCGGTGGCGGATAATGCTCGTAAAGCGGATCGCGTACTGGCGGCATTATTCATGGTACTGGCGAACCGGTACGACTGGCAGTTATTCCTTGAGGTAACGGGGCCGGGCGGAAGCGGTAAAAGTGTGATGGCGGAGATTTGTACCATGCTGGCGGGTAAGGCCAATACAGTATCGGCGAGCATGAAGGCGCTGGAAGACGCGAGGGAACGAGCGTTAGTGGTGGGATATTCTCTGATTATCATGCCTGACATGACCCGCTACGCAGGTGATGGTGCTGGGATTAAGGCCATTACAGGCGGTGACAAGGTGGCTATCGATCCGAAACACAAAGCGCCCTATTCCACGCGCGTTCCTGCGGTAGTGCTGGCAGTAAACAATTATGCCATGTCATTCAGCGACCGTAGTGGGGGGATCTCGCGTCGACGAGTAATATTTAATTTCTCTGAGGTTGTACCAGAGAACGAACGCGATCCGATGCTGGCGAAAAAGATAGAAGGGGAACTGGCAGTAGTGATTCGCCATTTGCTTACACGATTTGCCGACCAGGACGAAGCGAAAAGACTACTTTATGAGCAGCAAAAATCAGAAGAAGCACTGTTGATAAAGCGTGAAGGTGATTCGCTGGTGGACTTCTGCGGTTATCTGATGTCGTTGGTTAAATGTGAGGGAATGATAGTAGGTAATGCAGAAATAGTGCCATTTAGTCCGAGGCGATATCTGTATCATGCTTATTTGGCTTATATGTCTGCGCATGGTCTGGGAAAACCGGTATCACTGACACGCTTTGGTACAGATATGCCAGGGGCAATGGCTGAGTACGGAAAGGAGTACAAGCGGGCTAAATGCACTAAAGGTCCAGATAAAGGGCGAACGATCACAAATGTTCTGTTAGATAAAGATGCTGATGGATGGTTACCAGCAACGGCAGGCATTAACGACAGAACATGATACGAAATTTATAAGTTGAAACTTAAAAGTAGACGGTTGGTAGACAGATACACTTAACCCTCTACCAACCATCTACTAATTAATGTTTTGAATTATATAGGTATTTTTAATGTGGTAGAGAGGTGGACAGTTTATTTTATATTTCTAAACCACGGGGGTATCTAAAAATAGATAGTTATGGGTTCATTTTTAAAATTTTTCTTTTAACTATCTACACTGTCTACCATTTAGTAAAAGTCATTAATTATCAATGTATTAATACTGTAGAGAGTTGGTAGACAGTTTGCAGATTGTTTTTTTGTTATGTATTAATAACATTAAATAAATCAAACAATTATATCGGTAGACAGTTGGTAGACAGTTGTAACGATGGGGCAAAGCATGACTAAGCTGACCATTAACAGAAAACCGAAAGGCATTTACGGCACGCCGCAGAAAACGACGCAGGCGGCGCAGGAGCAGGATAAAACCACATCGGCGCATAAAGTGATGCCCGGTAACCAGAAAGCGCAGCAAAAGCCCACAGGGGCGACACCGTGGCGGCATATGACCAAACGCCAGCGCAAAAACCGCAGGCGCGTTAACCGCCTCACTGAGTTGTGGCCTGACTTATTCAGCCGGGAAGCACCGAAGCCGCTTAAGGTGGGGATATTCGACGACCTGATGCAGGATCTCGCCGTCAGGGGGCTGGCATTCGGGCCAGGGGCATTGCGTGCGACGCTGGCATCTTATGCGCAGTGTCCGCACTATTACCGCGCCTTAATGGCTGGTGGGGTACGCTACGACCTGAAAGGCCAGCCGTGCGGCGAGGTGACACCACAGGAACAACAGGACGCAGAAACGCGGCTGGTGGCGCTGAATGAGAAGCGCAAACGCCAGCGCCGGGCAGCAAAGGAGACAATAGGCGCATGATTCACGACAGCAAAGCGGAAGCACTGGAAGCGCGTGGTCTGTACCGGAGAGCGGCGGCGCGGTGGGCTGAGGTCATCATGCTGGCGAATGATGACAAGGCACGGGAACAGGCGGCAAAACGTCGCGCGGAATGTATCCACAAGGCAGCACGCCCACCAGCAAGGCAGGATAATTTCGGGGGAGATGCGCGAAACCATCAGCCGGGCACATGCCGGGATGGGATTACATCAGCCCAATGGTGAGGCATTCAGGAAATACCAAAAAAAGAACAATTGTAGTCAGTAACAGAGGATGGGATTCTCTTGGTTTTTTGTTGATGCTTTCTGAGGAAATCTACTACGTTGCTGAGCAGATGAATATTCAATTGCATCTGGGTTCCTGATAAGATTAATCTGAATATTTTCATTTGGAATAGGGATATGAATAAAACTTTAATTGCAACATTAGTCGGTATAGTAATGTTAACCGGATGTGGGCCAGAAGAGTTAACTCCAGAACAGAAACAGGAAGTAGCGGCTCTTAAAGCTGAACTGTCGCAAACGGAAGGTGAAATATCAGCAGCTAAGGAAGTTGACCAGCAGTTTTCTGGTGGGTTGATAAAAAATCTGACAACAGCAAGACTGGAAATATTAGGAACTAATAAAGCGCTTTTGGAACAGCGTATTAATGCTATTGAATCAGGTGCCAAAATTGATGTTGTTGTATCTGGAGTAAAACCTGATCCTGAGCTTGCGGCTTCAATTAAAACTGAAATTGACAGCTTAGATGCAAAAATCAACGAAGCCAAAGCTGATGCTCGTCAGTATAGTGGTGGTCTGATAAAGGTACTAAAATTATCTACTGTTGCCACTGAAGAGCAGACCATGGCAATGTTGCAGCAAAAGTACCTCACAGCCAAGTATGGCCTCGCTGAAGTTAAGCTGGCATCAGTACAAGATAATGACGCAAAAAACAGTACTGAAACGGAAGTAACAGCCAAAAATTCCCAAGGGCAACTTCCTTTACTCCCGCCAGCGGATGGTCCGTTTGGCTTAGAAGCCGGTCTTACACAGAAAAACATCGAAGATATGATCGGTGCTAAGCTCAAGCCACTACCAGACAGTGTGAATCTGTATACTTCTGATAAATTACCGAAGCAAAACGCAGATTTTGAAATGTATGGTTTGTTGATCTCCCCGAAAGCTGGTTTATGTCAAATACGGGCTTTAGGAAAAAATATTGATACTGATAGCTATGGATTGGCTCTTAAATCCAAGTTTGAAGAATTGAGTAATTCTTTAAGTTCTCTGTATGGAAAGGCTGATACTACAGACTTTTTGCTGGCTGGTTCAATTTGGAAAGATCCTCAGGACTGGATGAGGGGGCTAAACAAAAAAGAACGCTTCTTATCTGCCACATGGAAGGGAACAAAAGAAATACCATTAAAAAACAATATCGATACTATCTCTATTGAGGCCAGAGCGAACAATTCCACTCAGGGATATGTCTATCTGCAGTACTCATTTACAAATGACGAAATTTGTCAGGAAGAAATTGAAGGGGCGAAAAAAAGTTCCCTTTAAACAATCCGTGCAAAGCCCCTTAGTAAGGGGCTTTTATATATTAATGTTCAACGGGGGGGATTAGATGAAAGATAATCTAGAAAAACTAATTGAAAATACTTTAAAAGATATTCTATTAGCTAATGCTGCTCTAACATTCATTTTTGCAATACCAATGGCTATTATCAGTAGGCATGGGATGGGCATCACAATCTGGTTTATAACTGTGCTCATTGCACCTGCTCTGTGTGCAGTAGGTGCATGGCTTGTATCTCGAACATTCGGCCATGCTGAGGAGTTCTTTCATCGTCGGTGGGCTAAGCGAATCTATGTTTTTTATACTCTTGCGGCTGCCGAGTTTTTGCTTGTGTACTCAATCGCGCAAATAATGAAAAATCTGATGAAATAATTAACAAGTTATTATCATGGGGTTTGTGGCTGTTAACCTGCAGTGAGGCGACAATCGTGTATTTATAAAAACTTCCCCTTTTCACTCCCCGCTGTTTCTTCTGCTATTTCCTTTATGTTTGCATGCAGCAACATCTGCCATACCTTTGCAGAAAAATCAGAGCATTTAGTGCCGAAGGTTGGTTTATTGATGCTTTTTGTTTCATTTATTGCAATTATCGATGGTATTATTTCAATTTGTGCAATAATTGCAATTATTGTCATTCAGAAGGGATCATCATGAAAAATCACGGAGTAAAGCCAGTTTTACTTTCCCGGGGGCAGATCGAAGCCCTGCAACGTATCCAGGCCGAAAAGCGTCAGAAATCTGTGCTTGGTGTGGCACCGTCGATTCATGTTATTGCCCGGCAACTGATGGATAAGGCACTTAAAGAGGTGAGGCTGTGAAATTAAATATCAGAGTGGATAAACGCCAGCTATGGCAGAAAAAAGAGAACAGCGAGGCATTCAGGGCTTTGCTGGTGGAAAATCTTCGGCACCGGTTCAGTGGAGAGTTGCCTGATGCACTGGGGAAGAAACTGGAATCCCTGACGGTGGAAATTGGCGATTATGGCTTTGTTGATGTTGAAAGCACGACTGCCAACACAGAAATCGTAAAGCAGGTCGTCAATGATGTAATGAAAACCACGCTTAGCCAGCCATCCTGGCGCAACTGAATCAGTAAGGGGCGGTTATTGCCCCTTTCCTCCATACCCACAACGCATTCCCTTTTCGCATTAAATTATTTTTTATCGTATATGCATGAGGTGAGCTACATGTTGATGAGTAAAGCCGAATACGCCAAATACAAAGGCGTAAGCCGCCAGACAGTTTACGACTGGATCGAGAAAGGCGAAGTGATCATGTCTGGCAAAAAAATTGATGTGGAAGCGACAGAGCAGCGGAACAGCCCACCAGCACAGGGGAAAGACACCATTTCTGAAATGTGGCCAGAAAGAACGCTGGAAATGACGTGGGGCGAGTTCTGGAAAGCAGTTAAGGCCAGAGGCGGTAAAATTCCTGCGCCAGCAACGGACGAGGGCATACAGCAGCGTGTGCTGGATGCAGCCGGGGAATTAGGCTGGGAAGTGAACTTTCTTGATGATGGTGCTATCTGCCTTGAAGATGATGAAGGGCAGCATTACTTTGAAAAATACAATTTGCGAGGTAATGCCAGGCTGGCAATTCGTATGCTGCGTTGCGAACTCTGCTATGTTGCAGGTGATTATGCCGATGAACTGGAATCATGGAGTGAAGCCGGGCTAAACGCCCTAGCTGAATGGGAAAAATCAGACCATCAATGACATCAAAAAGTGTCAAGTTGAGCAGCTTGCCAGGTTGACACTTTACACTCTGAACGCGAAAAAGTGTCAACCTCGCTGTAAGCCGCGCCATTACTGGCCTTTCGCCAGATTTACCACGTCAAAAAGCCGAAAAAATCGCGAAAAGTGTCAAGTTGCCATGCTTAGAAATGCCAGGGGAGGTTAAGTTTTGTTAAGGTTTTTCCCGAAAAAGTGTCAAGTGTGTCAACCCGCGATATACAGATTTATTAAGGTTTTGAGCCAGAAAGAGTTAACCGCGCCGCTTTAGAAAACTTCAGGCACGCATTTGTGAAAGCATCAAATGAAGTTCTGTCATACTTTGCAAATCATGCAGATGCATCGTTACTGAGCATTTTAAGTTACAGTTGATGCGGACTGTCCACTTTAACCTTTCAAAACGTTTCGTAGTAGGTACTAACTAGAATGCCAAGAGTCTTTCAGGTTCCGTGATGTTTAGCGTTGGATTTGATATTAAGTGTTTAAATTCAATGTGTTACATTGTGTTATAAAGTTTATTGCTAACAACTGTAGGGTAGATGCCAAGCGCACGCTAAGCATGTTATAATCATTTCAACTTTCATAATAATGGATACGAGAGTGGCGACGATAATCAAAAATATAGCAATCAAAGGTCTTTTTAAACGGAAGGACATTGATTGGAGTTTAAAAGATGTGAATGTTTTAGTGGGTAAAAATGGCTCAGGTAAGAGCACGATAATTCAAAGTGTTTTTGCCCTCTTAAAACAAGAATTAAATGAAAGTTTAAGTAATGCTGCGTTGGCTCAAATAACATTGGCCAATGGAGGCACAATTACTCACAAAGTTAATTTTCGCGAAATTGACTCTGTCCAGCTTCTAAACCTACTTAATAACCTTAAGAAAAACAGTATTAAAGGTAAATCAAAGGGTAAGGAAATAAAGGAGTTAAATGAACTTATTGAGTTGCTTGAATCGAAAAAAGAAGACACTGAAATTAAAGAGTTCGGGATGGGAACTGTTAGCGTAAGTGATAATATTAAAAACACTAAGCGAATAAATGTTGAGTTAATATCAACTATCAATATGAGTGCCAATTCCATCTATGAATTCAAAAAAAGTGATGGTGAGCGCACCACAATTCTTGATATGGAAATTGCTGGTGAATTAGAAAGGTTAAAGAATACTTTCAAAGTAAGTGAGTCTAAAGGTATTCTCATAAAGGATAAGTTGGAATCAGCTATAAATAATTTATTTGCTGAATGTAACAAAGTTGTTTCTTTTAGTAATGGTAACATTTCTATTAAGATGAGTGATTCTGGTGAAGATATTAGGTATAATCTTCTTTCATCAGGTGAACGTCAGTTGTTATATATTCTGATTAAAACAGCTAATACTTCATTGGATGAATCTGTCTTGTTGATGGATGAGCCAGAAATATCCTTGCACCTTACGTGGCAAGAAAGATTAATAAGCACCATCAAATCAATTAACGATAATTGTCAGTTAATTATTGTTACTCATAGTCCTGCAATATTAATGAAAGGCTGGATGGATTCTTTCGTAGATATAAAAAATATTTCAAAGGAATCTTCTCATGACTGAGTTTGAGGATATTAATTTTAGCGAAGAATATCTTCAGGTATATTGTATTATGGCTGGACACAATGGCTTTGTCTTTGTTGAAGGTCTAAAAGACATTTCTTTCTGGGAAGGCTTATTAAACGATAAAGATAATGATATACGTTTTGATATTTGTAACCCTACCAATAAAGGAACAAAAGGGAAACCAGTATTAAAAAAATTCATGAGCCGAGCAAATCGATATGCCATATTTGCAATGGATAGTGATTTTGATTATTTATGCCCTAAAAACAGTACAGACTCAGAGATAATTTGCAGTAACAAGTTTATTTTTCAAACATTTGTATATTCAAAAGAGAGCATCGAGTTACACCATGAAGTCCTTGAGTATTGTCTTTCTCAAATAAAGATCGCTACTGAAATTAAATTCGATTTTACAGCATACATTACAGAGTATTCACGGTTGATCTACCCCGTGCTGAAGAAATTTTTATTGCTTAAACAGCATCAAGTTAGACTTGATGACTCAGTTTTCCATGAAGCGATTGCTCCTTCTGTGCCACGATTAACGAACCAATTTGTTATCAAAAATGCTGTATTTGAAAGTATGCAGCAATCTAAAGCGGTTATTGAAGAAAAACTTGATAACCTTATTCAAGATGAATACGATGCTGATAAATTCTATGAGCAGTTATATGATAAAGGATTGAGAGAAGATAACGCCTATCAATATATCAATGGTCATTTTTTAGCTGATAGAGTTGTCATGCCTGTCATAAAATCATTGATAGAGCAATTGAATATTAATGAAACTGCCTTAATAGTCAAACAATGCAAAGATAAACCAACCTTAATCTCGGAAAGAAAGAGTGAGCTAAAAAATATTCTTGAAACTGATTTGAATATTAATACGCTATTACACTGTTGCAAAGAAAAGTTCAAAACTCCTTGTGCTATTGCGATCAAAGAAAATGTAGCTCGAGCTTTAGCATGACAATGGAAAATAAAAAACCTCATGCCCTTGGGGTTTTTTTGCTAATTAATTCTGTTCTAACAGAAGGTTATGATAAAACTTTTAAACTGTAGAAATAGAAAACATGACATGGCCTTCAATAAATTGAAATTTTATTCGTTTGGATATCTTTCTTAATTGACAAAGTGAATGAAGACATAAAGCTCTTAAATGAATAGCTTTTATGTTTTTCCCGGAGTCTAATCATACAGGCGCTTATGGGGGTACTTTTGGGGGTATGTTGAAAACTAAAACATAAAAATATAATAGAAATCAATTGGTTATGTGGTTTGATTTGTTCCTATTATCGCACCATTAAAATCAAATTGTTACGTAAGATCTTATCATTCTCCCACCAAAAAATTATCTTAATGTAACAGCTGGTGTAAGTAAATTCTATCAACGAAGATCAATCTTATCTACTGACCAAAAAGGCCTGATAGGGCTTCGCTCACTATACATCCTTGGCTGCAGGTTTAGTTGTACACCACTCCTAAATTTAATGTGTTGGCAATGTGTTCAATAAAGCTCGAACAAATTAGCTCATTATGATCGGTTAATACTTCAACTTCTGGTTGCATGATTGTTTGTCCGTAAAAAGATAACGCGCCTGCCGGGTAGTAGCAGGCGCATTACGCAATAGGTAAACAAGGGAGGAAGTTCAGAAATGTAAATCGGGAAGGTTGTACGCAATGTTCATCGTACTACGTTGTTACGGCTTTGCCGCAACAAGCCAGTTGCCTGCCGCGCTCGCAGAATGTCTGCAGCCCGGAGATAAGGAGATTGTTCCTGCCAGCTAAATCCCTTCCTGTCGATACGAACCTGCTCGTATTTTTCTACCAGAAAATTCACGGCATCGGCTAGGGTGATACCGGCATCGATGTGTTCCTTAATCACAGCCTCATTGCAGAATGGCGTGTCGTTTATTGTCAGACCATAGTGCTGTTCCAGCAGACGTGTCAGTAACATTTGCCAGACAGCCACGGGTGACAGGCAGGGCTTCACCGCCCGCTGAGTTGTTGCAGGTAAAGTTTTCATGTTTGCTCTCGTGTAGGTAATTAACGCTGAGTGGGGTAAATGGCGATGTATACGTAGCCGCAACTGCCAAGGGTGTCGGCTTCGCAGGTTAAATCGTTGTGGTACAGGGTAACGCAGTGGGCATGGTGGGGGCTGAGTTCACCGGTGGTCAGCATCGATTCCATCTGGCGGATAAAGTGCGGGAATGTTTCATCCAGCTTCCGGCATTCGATGTCACTGAACTTGCCGGTGATGCTGGCCCGGTCAGCCAGATAATGCAGTCGGTTGCCTTCCTGCACCAGACGGGCTCCCAGGCGCAGTGTAATCTCCCGCTGCAGGCCCCTGGTAGGGTTGCTCATTACAGTTCTCCACTATTGTCAGTTCAGGGTGATGCTCATCAGGCAGGTATAGGGCCCATTGCGGTCCTGGCGGCGTTCGGCGTATACCGCGAGGACTCCGGCGATATCCGGAACGTCCCTGCCGGTGTAATGACAGACGCTACCGTACCACTGGTATTTGCCGGTGCAGTAGCGAAAGATTCGGGACTCAGGATGCTGGCGGTATATCGTCATTGCCCTGCGTTTACTGATAATTTTCATGTAATACCTCAAAGCAGACCGTGTTCTGCGAACGAATAGATTTGCCTGCCACCGACAATCAGATGGTCAGGGACACGGATATCCACCAGCTGAAGCACCTGAACCAGTCGCTGCGTGAGGGTTTTGTCGGCCTGGCTAGGTGTCGTCTCGCCGGAAGGATGGTTATGCGCGAGTATCACCGCCGCCGCGTTGAAGTGCAGAGCACGTTTGACCACCTCCCGGGGATGCACCTCGGTGCGGTTAATCGTGCCGGTGAAGAGCGTTTCATGGGCAATCAACTGATTCTGGTTGTCCAGATACAACACCCGGAACTCTTCCCGCTCAAGCGCGGCCATATGCAGTCGCAGCCATTCACGTACGGCGTGGGTAGAGGTGAAGGCTACGCCGGGCTCATGCAGGTGGCGGTCCAGAGCCCTGAGCGCCCGCTGAATGAGACGCCGGTCCTGTGGCGTCATCTCGCCGGGTAAAAAGGAAAGCTGTTTCATCTGTTGCTCCTTCGGTCAGTCGATAATACGCAGAATGGCGTGAGCCTCTGGATGTTGCATGGCATACTCCCGCAGGCGGTAATAGTGTGCGGTCATCGCGTCACATTCTGTACGGCAGGCATGGTGGCTATACGCAATCAGGCAGACAGCAATACCTGCTGCTTCTGCACTCATTTGGGCATCGTTACCGTTCAGGCAGTTAAACAGACGCCATGTCTCATCGTTGTCAGGCTCGGGGGACATAAATGCGCCGCCATTGCTGAGGGTGTAGAACGACCAGATACCACCGCTGTAGCCCTCACAGAAGCGGTCCATCCAGGCGAAGATATGCGGCTCCAGGAGTAGCCACTGCGGGATAGCGCCAAAGTACTGTGGCCAGAAATCGATACGCTGTTCATCGGGGACCGGCGTGACGGTCAGTTCAAATTCGGGTTGGTTAGCGGGTGCGAGGTCGTGCTGCGTCTGTGTTGTCATGGGTATGTCTCCGTCAATAAAAACGCCAGCGGCGATGGCTGGCGTATGGGGATATAAAGTGTGTTCGGGGAGGTGAATGCGGGTAAATGCTTCGCGATCAGCGGGTGGCCGTGTCTGTACGGATGCCTGAGGTGCGGATATAGCGGTTAAGACCTTCACCGGCATCCGGCTCAAAGTTCCATGCCCGCCAGACCATCCGGCCTTCAGTATCACGAACCACCAGACGGAAGTGACTGCCCTGGTCGTCTTCGAGTGTGATATTGCTGTACGTGGTAGTGACCGCTTGCGCTTGTCTCCGGGTGAAAGGCCCCGGTGGCAGCAACACGGATTGGGTCATTTTCGGGCTCCTGATAAAAGAAAACCCCGGCAGCCTGCTAGCTGTCGGGGTGGATTTGCTGGGGAAGATACTACTATCAGTCGTTGCTGCAGTCTCCGAGAGTGGACAGAACTTTCTCAGTGTTCTTCCGGTCCGCAGTGAAGGTCCCTGCTTTGTGGTCATTGACGTAGACGTCGAACTGCCCGGCCTCAGAGATATTGCTGATGAAGTCAAACCAGGCGTTATCGCCGTTACGCCAGCCCAGGCTGGACGGAATAATGTACTGCTGGTGATCCATCACTACGGTGATAGTAGTGTCGTCATCGTGCGAACTGACCATCTTGTCATCGGCAAGGGTAAGAAAGACTGAATGCTGATAGAAACCATTCTGGTCCGGGTTCCCTGTGCAGTTGATGGTAAACGTCTTTCCGCTGGCTTCGGTCACGCTGTATTCCGTATTGCCCTGACCGTAACCCTGCTGCCAGAACCCCGGGATAGCAGAGGCATTAAAGCTCGCGAGCAGTACACCCGCCAGCATAAACCGACTTAGTGAAAGTATTGTCATTCTTGTCTCCTTTGTCGTTGTTTTATTCCTGATTGTCAGGGTTCGAGGGTATCAGTAGCTGCCCCATCAGTTTGCCGTCATGGGCGTACTCAAAGTATTTTTCTTTGGTATACGGGTCCGTCACCTCCTGGTATTCCAGTTTGATGTTATCGGCAATACACAGCGCATTCATCAGCGGCTGGATGGTTTTTTCCTGCATATCCACGAGGTAGTAGTAACTACCGCCCTCGCAGCCATCGGGCGACTCACGGGTACGTAAGACCTGCAGGGTGAGACCTGATGAAAAGCCAACCTGTGACCATTCTTCGCTGACATCATCCTGCCGACTGACCACATCGCTGAAGCGCGGAGGCGTGAGGTCCTTAAATTTACTGATAGCTTTCAGGTCATCACTCCTGTCATCGCAGGCGCTCAGAAACAGAGTGGTGGCAACCATCGCCAGCAGAGGTAGTGTTTTACATTTCATTATTTTTTCCCTGAAATCAGACGTACCACTTTGGCAAAGACATAAATGCCGACGAAAATACCCACCGGCACGCCGACGAACGGTGTCAGCGCGACACTGGCAGCACCGGCTGCGCCACCTCCCGTCAGCAGTGCGGCAACAGTGGCAAGGGTCAGGGCCGCGAGACTGTCGGACACCCCGGTTTTGTTCAGAATGATGACGATGACAACAATGGCGATAATGGCAATAACGGGCATAGGGCTCCTCCCTGTTGCCGGGTTGATAACAATGCCTGCGCTATTCCGGTGGGCTGTCAGCCGGAACAAATGTAAGCAATGACTGCTGGATAAAGCGAAAATGGGGTAAGGACTGAATAAAGCCCGGGTCTTCAACAAGACGACACAGACTGTCGTTACGCCGGAAAGTCTCCTGCAGGGGCTGAACCAGATGGATTTCATCCAGGGTGAATACGGCGATATGTCCGTCGTGCTCTGCCACCAGATACCAGGCCTGCTGGTGGATGAGTAACCGACAGGGAGCCAGCCGCTCACAGCGCTGCTCCTCGGCAATCAGCGTTACCCGCCTGCGCCCGGTAATGGCCTGAATCAGTCTCCAGAAAGACAATGCTCCTGAAGGCGAAGGAACCGGATTGGCGGGTGCTATAACGCAGGGAGACTCATCGCACATCAGCAGTGCGTTCACCAGACGGCGGTCAAAGCCAGGAAAAAGACCGGCCATCCCGCTGCGATGGGCAAAGATAAGCACGTCGGGCACCATCTGCGTCTCACTGCCCGCTGTGCGTAAGCGGCAATATCCGGACTGATACTCCAGGTCCAGATACATCAGCCGCTCACGAAAATCACGCCGCAGCGTGCGCACCGACACGCCAAACTCAGCCGCCAGTTTGCGCACGCTCAACGTTTCACCCGCAACCAGACGGCTGATTATCAGTGACAGCCTGACAGCCAGCCGGTCATGGCGGCGTTCTGCCTGTGTCATGAGAGGTTCTCCAGGAAAGTTAACTGACTGAAAATGATGTGATTACTTTAAACAGGGGGCGGACAGGGTATGGACAACGCAGAAACTATTTTTTATTTCTGCAAAAGCCAGATGTAACGGGGGTTACAGGCTATTACCGGGAGATTGAGGCACACGAGCACGTAGCAATTCGGACAGGTGGTGTCCGATAATAACAATGTGGCAACATAAAACGTCTAATGCAGTTGTGTGAGCAGTGTTTCAGCCATCACCCACAGCGCACGGTTAAGCTTCACGTCCCCGTCAATGCCACGCACGGCACGAGTATGCGTTCGTTCGCCTTTAACATTACGCCCGCTGAGTCCGCCCTTAATCAGGTTTTCCTGAATCCGCTGGTACGTGGTCCACAGGTCATTGCTCTCATCCTGCCAGCGGCGAGGGGAGAGGATCTGCGATTCAGTCACCGGCTGGTGGTCTTCACCAAAGCGGTATGTGAGGGCGGCTTTTGCCAGTGCCTGCTGTGCCGGGGGTGGCAACAGCAACGACTGCATGGCATCCCGTTTCTCCTCCACCCGGTCAAAAATCCCCAGCACCTCATACGCGCCTTCAATCACCTGACTCACCACGTCCCCCTTGTGTGGCACCCGCACCTCGCCAAACGACTCACCGCAGACGAGCCCGTTCTGACAAACCGCACGAAATAGTCCCGGCAACATCTGATACGAACTGGTTCCATCGTGAGAGTTGAGTAGAATAATTTCCGGCACCTGTATACCGGTGATCTGCCCTTCCCGCCGCAGACGCAGCATATGCTTTGTATGTTCACGACGACCCGGGTCACGCACGCGGGTCTGACAGGCAAAGAATGGCTGGAAGCCTTCTCGCTGCAGGCTGTCGAGCAGGGAGATGGTGGGTATATAGGTATAACGCTCACTACGGGACTCGTGTTTGTCCTCACTGAACACACTGGGCACTACGCGAAACAGCTCTTCACGGGTTAACGGACGGTCGCGACGGATAAGGTTTGCTGCGCCAAAGCGCGAAGCCAGACGGGTCATAAGCAGACTCCTCATAACGGGAAAACAAATAAAGGGGATCCCCGTCGCATCGGCGACAGGGTCAGGGAAATAACAGGGATGGATTAAATACTCAGAAGAAGAAATCCCAGACGGCGCGGGCCACAGAGACCACGGTGGTGCGCACGGCCTGAATGACGGCCCGCACAGGTGTGGGTATCAGAGGAAAGGCACTGATGCTATCGAGTAGAGCACCGACGGTTTCACCAAAATCGCTTCGAGCCTGTTCCCGGACTACCGTCGTGCGAAAGGAAGGCTGGAGTTGCGACACCACCGGGCTGGTGGCCTCACGTGGCAGGCACTTAATCATCCGCTCGGCCATCACCCTAAGCCCCCATTGTAGACGGACCGACACAGCACACACCGGATGTACGGGCTGGAACAGCTCATGCAGCAGGCAGATTTTGCGGCTGATATTCTGCTTCTGCGCGGTGGACAACGGTCCCCCACCGCTGGTGGGTTCGGCCTTGTCCGACTGGCTTATAACAAACAGCACTTTATGCCGGTATGCCTCCCCAATCACCTGATGATAAAAGTGCTCATCCACTGCCAGTGCCCGGTCATCAGCCTTAATCAGCCACAGTACCAGGTCGAGGCGAGAAAGCTGCTCTCGGTACAGCGCAGCATACTCGGTATCGCGCGTGCCACTTTCGCCCACGCCGGGTAGATCCATCAGCGTCATATAGCAGTCGCCAACCTGCAGTCGAAAGCGCAGTGGCTCACGTGTACAGGCCGCGACATCGCTGACCGGTGATACCTCACTGGCAAACAGGGCATTGCAGAGTGAGGATTTACCGGCACCGCTCTTACCCATAATGCCGATTACTGGCTCGTAATGGGTTAACTGATTTATCTGCTGCAATATACGTTCAGACACCCACTGTGGCAGGCCAGCAAGCGATTGCTGAAACGACTTCAAACCTTCAGAATTGTTCATTAGCTACTCCTCTGAAAAATTATACAAAAACGGCAGAATCGTGAGATTCTGCCGTTAATCGAGTATGTTCAGAAGAATGATATCTATCTGAAAATAATTTGAATTAAGGTAAGCGACGAGCCACGGTTGCCTGTGATCCCAGTCCCTGAGTCGTTAGGTTATTCTGATATCCCTCATCCCCAGACCAGAACAGTGGATAAGGGCAAATTGCCTGAGGGAGCTATAGGGCATTGGGCAGCAAGGTTTTATAGTTGGATGGCATCAATTTAACGGTATAGAAACATCAGCCCATACGATGACTGTCTACGTTTAAGACATAAATTCTTGCTGTTACATAAGTATTAATGCTGATTATCATCAATTTGATTATAATCATGGCACTTTATGGATTACCGTATTAAATATTCATTTTTTCCCTATAGTGATGATTCATGCTTGGTTCCCTTTCTAAGCGGCTTGAGGACTTGAGTTTGGTCCAGCGCGAGAGGTTGGCCTACATCGATTTTCGGCTCTATTTCTTCGGTGAGATCGGACGCCCTGATCTGATTGAGCGCTTCGGTGTGGCTCCGGCAGGGGCGACACGCGATTTGGCTTTGTACCGGGAAATTGCGCCGCATAACATCACCTTCGATGGTAGCAACAAGATTTATCGCATCGGGCAGGAGTTCTCACCGTTGTTCGAGCACGCATCGCTGCGCGTTCTGTCGGCGCTGTCTCTCGGTTTTGGCGATGGCGTGAACGGCTCAATGCAGGCGCTGCTACCATGCGAATCCCCCGCAGCCCTAAGCATTCCCAAGATGGATGTGTTAGCCACGATTTGCCGAGGCATCCACGCTAAGCGACCCGTCGCCATCCGCTACTACTCGATGAGCAGCGGCGAGTCCGAGCGGGTAATTGTGCCCTTTGCTTTGGTTGATACCGGCATGCGCTGGCACGTCCCTTTGATCGCAAGAGTAGAGAGTTTCGGGATTTCGTCGTCACCCGCATCGAAGCACCAACATTGCTCGACGAGGAGCCACAAGCCAACGAACGACAGGATAACGACATCCAGTGGACGCGCATCGTCGAGCTGGATTTCGTGCCGTACCCGAGCGTTGAGCGGCCCGATATTATCAAGATGGACTATCGTCGATGCCACGCTGATCCACGCGCCCAGTTCATCCAAGAACCAGGACGGCAAGCGCGACCCGAAAATGCACCAGACCAAGAAGGGGAACCAGTATTACTTTGGCATGAAGGCGCACATCGGCGTTGATGATGAATCGGGGCTGGTACACAGCGTGGTGGGCACGGCAGCCACCGTGGCGGATGTCACCCAGGTCGACAAGCTGCTGCACGGCGACGAGAACGTCGTCTGCGCCGATGCCGGCTACACCGGCGTCGAAAAGCGCTCCGAGCATGCCGACCGAGAAGTGATCTGGCAGGTCGCAGCACGCCGCAGCACCTACAAGATGCTCGATAAACGCAGCGCCCTGTACAAAGCCAAGCGCAAGATCGAGAAGGCCAAGGCGCAAGTGCGAGCGAAGGTAGAGCCCCCGTTTCGCGTGATCAAGCGGCAGTTCGGCTACACCAAGGTACGTTTCCGAGGGCTGGTGAGGAACACTGCACAACTGGTGACGCTGTTTGCCCTGTCGAACCTATGGATGGCCCGCCGACATTTGCTGGCAAGCGCAGGAGAGGTGCGCCTGTAATGCGGAAAATGGCCGTCGCAAGGTGCTCGCGACGGCTGAAAGCACCGAAATGAGCGGGTGATCCGATCGTTTTTGATCGGTTCACCGCTTTCAAAATCAGCAGTGGCTGAAGTCAGCCGGAAATACAGGGCTACTTCAGACCATCCCTAGCTAGGGCTCGTAGTTCGGCGCAAGGCTGAAGTCGCTTGGCTGCTTCGCTGTGCAGATCCATGACCCACTTTCCATCAAACTCCCGGTTGTAGTTCCACAAGCATCTCGCGAGTCTTGCCGGCCCGCTCCACTAACAAGACCACAACATCTCCAACGTTCTTGTCGTCTAGCCGGGCCTGTAATGTGGTGACGTCGTCGACGGCGATACCGTCGATGCTGATAACGCGATCGCCGGGCACGATGCCGCCTGCGGTGACCTCGACGCCGACGAGCCCGGCCCTGTGCGCCGCCGAGCCCGGCGTCACGCGCAATACGAATACGCCCTTACTGCCGGTCAGCGCCTGCAGACGCGCGTTGATCTGCTCATCCACCTCGATGCCCAGTGCCGGACGGATGTACTTGCCGGTCTTTATGAGTTGCGGCACCACGCGCATGACGGTATCGACCGGCACCGCAAAGCCTATGCCGGCCGAGGCGCCAGACGGACTGTAGATGGCGGTATTGATTCCGATCAGCCGCCCAGCCGAATCGAGCAGCGGGCCACCGGAATTGCCGGGGTTGATGGCGGCGTCGGTCTGGATCAGGTGATCGATGGCCGGGCCGCCCGCTTCTCCCGGCAACGAGCGGTCGAGCGCGGAGACGATACCAGTGGTGAGCGTCCAGTCCAGGCCGAAGGGGTTGCCGATAGCGAACACCTTCTGACCCACCTTGAGGTCGGCACTGGTGCCGACCGGCACGGCCGGCGGGCGCTTGAAACCGACGCCGATCTTGAGCACGGCGATGTCGTGCGCGGGGCTCATCCCCACCAGCGCGGCCTGGTAGTCGCGGCCGTCGGCCAGTTTGACGGTGGCTTCGGACGCGCCCTGGATGACGTGGAAGTTGGTGACGACGTGGCCGGCGTCGTCCCAGATGAAGCCCGAGCCAGTGCCGCGCGGCACGGAGAACACGTTGCGCGTCCAGACATCGCGTACTAATTGCGCGGTGGTGATGTAGACCACCGAGGCGCGCGATTTTTCGAACAGTTCGATGGTGGTTTTCTCGTCCGCCGCCAGATCGCCACGCGCCATCACGGTGCGTTCTGCTGCCTCGCGCGGACTGAACCATGCCTCGATGGCGGGCAGAAACTGCCACAGCAGCATGAGCGCGGCAATGCAGGCGGTGATGAAGAGCCCGCGCCGGACGAAGCGGTCCGGCGCGGGGCGTTGGTACGGGTCGAGATAGGCCATGAGACGTCTCCTGTTGATGGGCAATCAGCGCCACAGCCCGCTCGGGCGCCAGCGCGGTGGGCGCGTCGCCAAAGCGGATTCCGGCAAAAAATGGGGCGCGCGGAGTGGCAACGCTGATGCTGGCCCAGGCGCCAACGTCAGCAGGCGTGCGATGCGCTCTTGCGTTGCCGGACGCGTACGCAAGCAGGAGTGCTCGGGATTGCCCCATCCCGGCCATAGCCAGGCACGCCAGGAGCGGCTGACCCGCTCGATTTTTGCCAGCACGGACGCCAGCCCCTGCGGGTCGCCAGTCAGTTCCGCCGCAAGGCGGTCAGCGTCGAACTCACGCACGCGAGACAAGCCGAGCTGTGCGAGCAGGGCCAGCTGGGGCGATGCGGCCAATAACAATAGACCAGGCCAATAGACCTCCGCCGCGCCAACCAGCTGCGCGGGCAGGCTGAGCTGGATCGCGATCTGTCCCATAAGGGCCAGTAGGCTCGTGAGGCGACTGTCGGAATCCGCCAGCCCCATGACACGCAGATCCTCATTAGCGATGTGCGCGACCTCGTGCACGAGCACACCCGCCAGCTCGCGTGGGCTCAGGCTGCGCAGCAGGCCATCGGTGAGGGCGATCGATGCCTCCTGCTTCGATCCGGTGGCGAAGGCGTTGACGACGGCACTGGGCACATAGTGCGGCACCGGCGTGGCGGGCAAACCGGCACGGGCGGGCAGCTCGCGCAATAGGGCCCACATCTTGTGGGCTTCTTGCGGGTGCAAGGCCCGTACGCGGTACAGGCGCAAGCTCAGCGCCGACGCGGCTACCGGTTCCAGCAGCAACGCACCTGCAATGGCAAACAGCGCGAGCCACAGGCAGCCTTCCCCAAACGGCAGTCTCCCTGCTGCGGCTGCGATCCCGACCAGGGTCAGGACCAACAGCCCGGTCTGCAGGCGGTTGAGCCAGCGGTGTTGCAAGAGCGCCGTGCGCGGATCACTGGGATGATGACGGGTCATGCTCAGAGGTCTCGGCGGCGCGGTCGCCGCGCTTGCGCAGCAGCCAGTAGGTCGCACCCAGAGCCAGCGTGGCGCTAGCCAGCGCGGCTATCTTTGCGGGGCTCGCGTTGGAGTCGAGGATCACGAACTTGCGGGAGAGTGCGATCAGCGCGATCAGGACCACCGTCTTGACCTGGATGATGCTGTCCCGACGCAGCGCCACGCGCACGATGGAATGCTTGAACTCCATCGCGATCAAGAGCGTCATGATCATGCCGAACACGCTCTGGAATACCTCGTGGTCCAGGGGATTGAAGGCATCTAGAACCAGCAGCGTGAAGACGATGGAGATGAGCTGGAACAGCGACACCACGATGATGACGGCGATCACCGCCGACAGCACGAGCGCGACGACCTGCTCGAAGCGCTCGTAAAAACTCATGATGGCCAATTGGTCACGTAAGACCTGAAATGGGTTAAGGCGTGTTGATTTCATGACGATGAACTCCCTGGAAAACGGCTGCTGTCGAGACGGCGGCGCATTGCGCTGATGTGTCCTTCAATCAGCTCGGTCGACATGCCAAGCGTCGACATCACCTGTTCCGCCAGCCCAATAGCTGCGGCAAAGGATTGCTGATACACGCGCACGTTGGGCATGGCGCGAAATGCATCGGCCGCGGTCGTACTTCTGCATGACACCCACAAGGTCAGCGCCGGACGGTGCTCGGCAATCGCCTGGGCGATGCGCAACGCTTGCTGGGCATGGGCGAACGTCAGCACCACCAAGTGTGCATGCGTCAAGCCGGCAGCCAGCAAGGTATCGGGCCGACTGGCATCGGCATGGAACACCGGCGCGCCGGCGGCACGCGCGGCCTCGACCTTCTGCGCGTCCGCCTCCAGCAGCAGATGCGCCACGCCGGCGTGGCGAAGAATCTCGCTGACTGTCAGGCCAAGCTCGCCCGCGCCGCAAATGATGACATGGTCTCGATATCGCGTCGTCTGCGCGGCGATCTCGACTTCTTCAGCCTGGGGTGGCTGAATGACGCCGCCGGTGCGGCTCAAGAACCGGGCAAGTACATCGTGATGGCGGATCAGTAGCGGTGCCAGGGCCATGCTGAGCACCAGCGCGACCAGCATGGGTTGGACGACGGTCGCGGGGATCAGATGCTGCTGCAAGACCGTGCCCAACAACAGCAGGGCGAACTCGCCGCCGTGCCCCAACGCTATGCCCGTGCGCCAGGCATCGAGGGCGGACAGGCGCGTCGCCCGCAAGGCCAGCGTATTGAGCAGGATCTTGACCGGTACCAGCACCACCAGCCACGCCAGCACCGCCAGCGGTGCCGAAAGAATCTGTGCTGCGTCCAGTTGCAGGCCGATGGTCACGAAGAACACGCCCGACAACACATCGCGAAACGGCCTGAGGTGGCTTTCCATGTGGTGCCGGAAGTCGCTCTCGCCCAGCACCATCCCGGCGAGGAAGGCCCCCAGGGCGGCAGATACGCCGACCGCGTGCGCAGCGGCGGCGGCGGCCACCACCACGCACAAGGAGACGAGCACGAACGATTCCTCGTGGCCCCGCCGCGCCACCCAGCCCAGCAGGCCATGCAACAGACGGCGCGAGGCGAGGGCCGCTGCCGCGAACAGCAGCAGCACACCGAATACTTCGAGCAGCACATGCTCGATCTTCGGCGACTCGCCGCGCGCCCAGATCGCCAGCAAGGCCAGCAGGGGCACGCTGGCCAGGTCCTGAAAGACCAGCACGGCGATGGCACTGCGTCCGTGGCGGGTGGTGAGCTCGCCTTGGTCGGCCAGTTGTCGGCTGATCAGCGCCGTGGACGACATGGCCGCCGCAGTGCCGAGCAGCGCGGCGCTCTGGCCGGGCTGCCCCAGCCACATCAATAGCAGGATCAGCGGCGGGGCCACGGCGATCATCTGCAGAGCGCCCGCCATCAGCACCGTCCTGCGGGCGAGCCAGAAGTCTCCGAGGGAGAATTCCAGTCCGACCATGAACAACAGCAGCGCCACGCCCAGCTCGGACAGAAAGCTCAGCGTCTCCCCCGGCGCGATCACGCCGATGACTGAGGGGCCCAGTACAACGCCGACAGAGAGATACCCCAGCAAGGCGGGCACTCTGAACGCCGCCGTCGCCATCGCCGCCAGGCTGCAAGCCGCCAGCAGGATTAGCGTAGTGCCGAGCAAGCCCTGCATCGGTCAGCGTCCCACTTGCGTCGACGTCCAGCGCACGATGTCCTGCGCGCCCATCACGCCGGCCTGACGGGCGATCTCCCGCCCACCCTGGAACAGGGCGAGCGTCGGGATGCTGCGGATACCGAACTGCGCGGCCAGGTGGGGCTCAGCCTCGGTATTCACCTTCGCCAGCCGGATCGTCGGTTCGAGCTGGTGCGCCGCTTGCTGAAACTGTGGCGCCATCATCTTGCACGGCCCGCACCATGGCGCCCAGAAATCGACCAGCAGCGGCAGATCGCTGCGCTCCACGTGGCGCGAGAACGTCGCCGTGGTCAACTCGATGGGCTCGCCCGTGAACAAGGGCTGCTGGCAGCGGCCACAGTTGGGATGTTCCGATAGCTTCGCAGTCGGTACGCGGTTGATGGACTGGCAATGCGGGCAGACGAGGTGAAGATCATTCTTCATGGTTCGCCTCCTTGGACCACAGTGAGGCTGCCTCGCTTCGGGTCACAGACAATGCCGACCAATCAACGCCTTGGAGCCAATCGTTCCCGTTTTTGCTTACTCCGGCCTCTTCCAGATGAGCAGCGATGAATGCTTCGGCCTGCATGAGCCACCTTTGGACAGCATCTTCCTTACTAGGAATCAGCAGGATTTCAGAGACGCTGCTGGCATTCAGCCCGTCCACACGGATAAGCAGAAAAATGCGCCGCCACAAACGCGGCATGTCCTTCAGCAGGTCAAATGCAAAAGCGAACTCGCTCGACCGATCAATCAGCTCCTCCTGTTCCGCGATCGTTGCGACATCGGGATGCTGACTGCCAGCGAAAATATCGGCCAGCTTGAGTGTGTCATCGTGCTGATAAAATTCGAAGATTTCCTCTTCCACCATGGCCTCGGCCACGTCTTGGGCATCCGGTTCGACCGGCGCGTCCAGAGAAACGAATTCGCCAAATTGCCGGCTGCTTGCCACTTCGTTATCCAGGACGGCGAACAGATGCTTCAAAAGACCGGTGTAAGCCTCTTTTTCCCCCGGCACGGATTGCCATTCCACCTTAGCTCGGACAATCGCTTCATCCACCACGTCGCGCAGCGTCGGATAATCGCGCGGTAAATCGCCGACGGCCCGCAGATAAGCCAGCTCACGCCTTGCGACAGCCTCAAGTTTCGACAGTAGAGGCATTCGGGTCACCTCGGCCTCATGGGCGGCTGATGCGGGTTTTGCGGCAATCCGCACCTTGAGCTCGCGCAAGCGCTCGCGTCGTGCTTTGCGCTTGATTTGATCCTGAGCATGCAGTCGGTCAAAATGCTTCTTGGCCTGACGGAACAACGACTGTGCGAGCATCTGCGCGAGGGGCGCCAGCTCGTCATGTGATGCAGTAACGCTGACAATCTTTTTGCCGGGCAGGTGCATATAGCCACTGGCCAGAAATTGCCGCTTGATCTTGTCGCGATCAAGGACGATTTGAAGTCGCGCTGAATCTTTAGTGTGTTTGTCGAGCAATGGCTTGAGGGCGTGCTCGATCACATTTCCCAAAGCTCTCTGCCAAGGTTCATGAAACTCTTTGTCGATAGCTCGATAGCTATATTGTATCTGCATGTATGACTCCTTCGATGTCATTTCTATGGAGGCATGAATCGAGGATGCTCATATCCATAGATTTTGGTTTGGCACGCTCTTACCCCAGGCGCGTTTTGCGAAGACTCCAACTCAAGAACAAAAGCGTGACGCCATAGACTGCCGCATGGAAACCCAACAGCCAGCCTGCGGCCACGAATGACTCGACCGGACGGGTAAAAAATATCCACAAGACGATAGCACCAAGGATAATCGAGAGCAGTCCACTGAGGGCAAGCCAGATTTCACCCTTGATTTCCCGACGCAGCCGAACGGCGGCAGATATCTCCAGCACACCGGTGAAAATCGCCCAGAAGCCCACGCTAGCCCATAAAAAAGAAGCCAAGACTATCGTGGCGACCCAAGGAGCAACCAGGACGACGACGCCCGTAAGTATGCCGACAATGCCGCTGAACAGCAACCAGCCCCAGCGCTCTTTTTTCTGGATATGGCGCACTGCTGCAAACAAGTTGAACGCGCCATTGACCAAGGAAAATGCGCCGAACATGATGGTCATGGCCAACAGAGCCGATTGTGGCATCCAGAACGCGAGGGCTGCAAAAATCAATGCCAAGACACTGCGCAGCACAAAAAGCCACCAATTTTGGCTCAGCGAACACAGTGCTTTGGTGGGGTCATCCGCATTGGAATTGGCGTTGGTGTCTGTGTTCATGCAATATCTCCTAAAGATCTATACAAAATAAAAAATCAAACACTCATGGGACAAGAGAGGGGGCGCTATGCGCCCCCTCTCCAGCGGTTTCAGAACAACCTGGACAGTTTTGCCTTGACTTCATCGAGCCAGCCTTTTCCGAAGCCTCCCCCTCCCGTCTTTTCCTTGATTTTCTTGAGTTCAGCGTACAGGGGCTCAAAGTCCTTCCTTTTTCCATAGCCCAGCAGTTCTGCCATTTCCAACTGCTGCCGGGCTTCGTTCAACAATGTCTCCAGGCGCTCATTGGATGCTTCGCTGCGCTGACCATCTTCTACCAGAGGCTCGGCGCGCTTCAGGAGCAGCTTCGCACGCAGGACGGGCAGCGGAAGCACGCTGCGCTCCTCGACCAGCGTGCTGAGCGCTGACTGCAGCGCGGCTTTGGCTTCTTCGATCTTGCCCTGATCGATCAGCGGCACGACTGCCTTCACGGCTGCGGGATAGGACGCCAAAGGGATGTTGGTGACCGTGATCACGATTTCACTGGCCAGCAAAGCCAGCACGTGGCGAGCCTGTTGCACCTCGCCATGTTTGAGGGCATCCAGCGCCTCGTCGGTCATCGCCTCAATGGTTTCCGTGTTGGCGAACAAGTCGTGCACGATGGTGCGCACATCAACGCCGGCCAGGGCGAGCGTGGGTTCGCGCGCGACGATCAGCTCCAGCTTTCCCGTCACTTCGGCCAGCGTTGCCAATGCGCGTGCAGTGTCCTTGCCGTCAAGTGCGGCCAGCGCTGATTTGGTCAGCGACAAGGCCGAGACTGCCTCATCAAGGACTTGTTTACGTTTGTCTGCCGCCTGCGAGTCCGTTTCTTTCTGAACCTCAGGCTGTACCTCCGTGACGACTTCAGGCTTGGACTCTGGACTGACAGGAAGGCTGCTTACCGCGGCTTGTTCGTTTATTCCTTCGTTCGTCGCATTGGGATTCGGTGTTTGCTCATTCATGGTGATATGCCTCGTATGAGATAGTGAAAATAGGCGAATCTGTTGGGGCTGAATGCGAACATCGCGAGACTGACCGACAGAGCAGTCAGCCCCTTCATCACCTCAAAACAGCTTTTGGATGCGCGTCTTCAACTCGTCGAACCATCCCTTGCCGCTTTTGCCACCAGCCGACTTTTGCTCAATGGACTTCACCTGATCGAAAATGGGTTTGAAGTCCGCCTTCTTGCCATAACCCAGGATCTGCGCCATCTCGATCTCCGTGCGCACGGACGACAGCAAGGTGCTGAGCTCCTCGTTCTGCTTGGCATCGCGCCTGTCGGTCTCGGCCAGCTTTTCAGCTTTTGCCATCGCGGCTTCGGCCCGTAGCACGGGCAGAGGAAAGGCGACCGAGGTCACCACCAGCGTGTTCAGTGCTCGGGCGAGTTCCGCTTTGGCGTTGTCGATCTTGCCGCTGTCGATGAGCCGTGCGGCCGACTTGATCGCTGCCGGGTACGTTGCCATCGGAAGGTTGTCGGTTTGGATTACGATTTCGCTGGCCAGATTGGCAACGATGGGCCGGGCCTTTTGCACCTCGCCATCACCCAACAACTCCCGAGACAACTTGACCGCTTTCTTTACCGATTCCACGTTGGCGTGGATATCGTGGGTGATGACGCGTACATCGACCGGCGCCAAAGCAAGTTTGGCGTCACGTGCCAATACCAGTTCCAGCTTTCCGCTGGCCAGTTCCAGCGCAGCAAGCGCCTCCTTGGTCTTCTTTGCATCAAGGAGGGTCAAAGCCTCCTGGGTCTTGGTGAGCGCCGTGATGGCGTCTTGAGTGAGCTCGGCACGCTTTTTATCGGCTTCCCGGGCGGCCTTGTCATCTACCTGTGGCTGTGCCGCCTTGGATGCGGCAGAGGGTGCTGCAGCACCTGGGCTAGAACCTGCCGCCGATTGGGCCAGAGCCGGTCCGCTCAGTCCGACGACGACCGCCAGGGCAAGTGCGGAGAAGGTGTATTGTGGCTGTTTGATATTCATGATCTTGGGCTCCTGATTGAAGTTAGTTGACTGAGATTTCAATCTGTTTCGGTTTGGCTTGCTCGGCCTTGACAAGCCGCACTTCCAGTACGCCGTCTTTCATGGAAGCCGTCACCTTGGTCGGATCAACGTTGTCAGGCAAGACAAAGCTGCGCACAAAGCGGCCATACGCACGTTCGATGCGGTGGAACTTCTTGCCCTGCTCCTCTTTTTCCAGTTTGCGCTCGCCGCTGATGGTGAGCACACCGTTTTCCGCGCTGACGCGCACGGCATCCTTGGGGACCTCCGGCAGATCCAGCTTGAGGAGGAATGCGTTCTCATCCTCGCTGATGTCCGCCATTGGTGCCCAGTCCGCCGTGGTCATGGCTTCGTTGCCGGTACGGGCGCCCTGTCGCTGGGGTATTCGTCCGAACATCGTCGCCAGGCGGTTTTGCAATTCATCCAGTTCCCGGAAGGGGTCCCACGGAGTCAATGCAGACATATCGGTTCTCCTTGAACAATGCCGACGAATTGGATGACGCACTGAACAGAGCCGTCGGTTTACTCTGAATGGCACCTACTACTGTTTTCAGTTCCGAACAAGTCCTTGAGTCAATTGACGGATATCGCTTTCGTCGAGCGTTTCCCGCGCCAGCAGCTCGCGCGCGCAGCGCTCCAGCACCGCGCGGTTGATGTCGAGAATCCGGTAGGCGCGCTCGAACACGCCCATCACGATGTCGCGGATAGCCTGATCGATGCGCGCCTGGGTCGATTCGGCCACCCGGCAACCGCCGTGGGCCAGTTCCGGTGTATCGAGAAAGCGGGGCCGCTGCGCCTCGAAGGCGATGTAGCCCAGGCCCTCGTCCATGCCAAAGCGGGTGATCATGTCGCGGGCGATGTCGGTGGCTCGCGCCAGATCGTCCGCCGCCCCGGTAGACAACTCGCCGAACACCAGCTTTTCGGCGGCACGCCCGCCCAGCAGTACGGCGATCTTGTGCTCGAGATCGGTACGCGTCATCAGGAAGCGGTCTTCGGTGGGGCGCTGCAAGGTGTAGCCCAGCGCGCCGATGCCGCGCGGGATGATCGAGATCTTGTGTACGGGGTCGGTTTCGGGCAGCGCCAGCGCCACCAGCGCATGGCCCATCTCGTGATGGGCCACGGTTTCCCGCTCCTTGGGATTGAGCACGCGGCTCTTCTTTTCCAGGCCCGCCACGATGCGCTCGATGGTCGCGGTGAAGTCCTGCAATTCCACGGCGGACGCACGGCGTCTCCTCGCCGCCAGCGCCGCCTCGTTGACCCTATTGGCGAGGTCCGCGCCGGAAAAGCCCGTGGTCAGTGCTGCTACCTGTTCGAGGTCTACATCCTGGGCCAGCGTCACCTTCTTGACATGAACCTTCAGGATGTCCAGCCGCCCCTTCTTGTCGGGCCGGTCCACCAGCACCTGGCGGTCGAAGCGGCCGGCACGCAGCAGAGCCTGGTCGAGGATTTCGGGGCGGTTGGTGGCGGCGAGGATGATCAGCCCGACCGAGCTGTCGAAGCCGTCCATCTCCGTGAGCAGTTGGTTGAGGGTCTGCTCGCTCTCGTCGTGGCCGCCGACGCCGCGCGTGCGGCCCGCACCCACGCCGACGAACATCTCGACAAACTCTGATCCGGAGATGGAGAAGAAGGGCACCGCCGCCTCGCCGACAACAGCCTTGGCCAGCAATGTCTTGCCGGTGCCCGGTGGGCCGACCAGCAACACGCCCTTGGGAATGCGCGCCCCGAGACGGCCATAGTCCTGCGGATTCTTCAGGAAATCGACGATCTCGACCAGCTCCGCCTTGGCCTCATCCCCCCCCGCGACATCGGCGAACGTCACACCGGTGTTCTTTTCCACGAACACCTTGGCGCGGCTCTTACCGATGTTGAGAAACCCGCCCATGCCCTGCTTCTCGGCGAAGCGGCGGAACAGGAAGAACCAGACGCCAAAGAAGGCTACCGCTGGCAGGATCCACGACAGCACATCGCGCAGCCAGGTGCTCTCCAACACGCGGGCATAGGGCACGTCGTACTTCGACAGGCGATCGGCAAGATCGGGTTCGACCCTCGTTGCCACGATCGTCGTCTTGCCCCGGCTGTCCGGCGACTTCAGGCGCCCGGTCACCGTACGATCCGACACCAGCACTTCGGCCACGCGCCCCTCGGCCAGCGCCTTCTCGAACTCGCTGTAGGGCACCGGCTCGACGGTTTTCGCCGTCTGCCAGTAGCTCTGCAAACTCAACAACAGCAGGAGGGCAACGATCCAGTAGCCGGTATTCCATTGATTCTTTTTTTCCATGGGCTGTGTTCCTCGAAAGTCGAGTTGCCAGAGGATCAGGTGAACAGACGGGCCGCACCGTCACGCAAACGGATGGCCAGCGAGCGGGAGGGCAGTGCCGCCGCTGATGAGCAGCCCCCACGGCGTGGTCGACCGCGGATCACGCTTGTAGACGACCGCGTGACCCGCGGCCACGAACGCCACCGCGATCGAGGCCAGGGAGGCTGCCCATGCCAGGCCCTTGGGGTCGGACACGGCAGCCTCGCCCGCCATCAAGATGCGTCGCTCGCCGACTTCTTCTTGCGCGAGCCTTTGCCAGCGTCGCCGTGCGGCGTCTCGGTCGCCTTCGCGGCATCCGGCTGCTCCGGCTCGGTCGCCTTCGCGGCATCCGGCTGCTCCGGCTCGGCCGGGGTCTGCAGTGGCTCTTTGCGTTCGAACACCACGCGTTCGGCCTTGTCGTCCCAGCGTGCGCTGGCGTGATCGCCCTTGCCGATGCCGCCACCGAGCATCTCGCGCGCCAGCGCAGTTTCCAGCTCGCTGCGGATCAGGCGCTTGAGTTCACGCGCACCGAACTCGGGTTTGTAGCCTTCTTCCGCGAAATGGTCGATCAGCGTCTGATCGAAAGTGAGCGTCACGCCCTGGCTGGCGGCGCTGCGCGCCACGCGATCGAGCTGCAGGCCGACGATGTGGCGGATCTCCTCCTTACCCAGCGCATGGAAGACGATGATCTCGTCGATGCGGTTGAGGAACTCGGGCCGGAAGTGGCCGCGCAGCACGTCCATGACCTCGGCCTTGGTCTTTTCGTACTCCTCGTCGGCCGCCCCACGCGCCTTCAGCCGTCGCTGGATGATGTCCGAACCCAGGTTGGACGTGGCGATGATGATGGTGTTGGTGAAATCCACCACCCGGCCCTTGCCGTCGGTGAGGCGACCGTCGTCGAACACTTGCAGCAGGATGTTGTAGACGTCAGGGTGTGCCTTCTCGATCTCGTCGAGCAGCAGCACGCTGTAGGGCTTGCGCCGCACCTTCTCGGTGAGCTGACCGCCTTCGTCGTAACCGACATAGCCCGGAGGCGCGCCCACCAGCCGCGCCACGGTATGGCGTTCGCCATATTCCGACATGTCGATGCGCAACAGGGCGTGCTCATCGCCGTAGATCGATTCGGCCAATGCCTTGGCGAGCTCGGTCTTGCCCACCCCGGTCGGGCCCAGAAACAGGAAGGTAGCCACCGGTTTGCTGCCTTCGCGCAGGCCGGCGCGGGACAGCCGCACGGCATCGGCCACGGCACGGACCGCCTCGTCTTGTCCCACCAGGCGCTCGTGCAGCCGTTGTTCCAAGTGCAGCAGCTTTTCGCGCTCTTCCACCGTCAACTCGTTGACCGGGATGCCGGTCAGGCGCGAGACGATCTGCGCCACGTGTTCCGCCTTGACCTCTGCACTGCCGGAGGCCCGCTCCCGCTCCCAGTTCTCGACGAGCTTCTTGAGCTCGGCCTCCTTGGCTTCGATGCGCTTGCCGAGCTCGGCGGCCTGGTCGTACTGCTTGCGCGCGGCCACGTAATCCTGTTCACGCCGCAGCTGGTGCAGTTCGGACTCCAGCTCCTGCACGGCCACCGGCCGGGCCGTGGCCGACAGCTTCACGCGCGCGGCCGCCTGGTCGAGCAGGTCGATCGCCTTGTCCGGCAGGAAGCGCGCCGTGATGTAGCGGTCGGACAACTCGGCCGCCGCGATGATCGCGTCCTCGGAGATGCTGACCTTGTGGTGCGCCTCGAAGGTGTCGCGCAGGCCGCGCAGAATCATGATGGTCTGGGCCACCGTCGGCTCGGGCACCGTCACCGGCTGGAAGCGCCGCTCCAGTGCGGCATCCTTCTCGATGTATTTCTGGTACTCGTTCAGCGTCGTGGCGCCGATCAGGTTGAGTTCACCGCGCGCCATCATCGGTTTGAATACGTTGGCCACGTCCAGCCCGCCTTCGCCACCGCCCTGGCCGGCACCGACGATGGTGTGCACCTCGTCGATGAACAAAATCAGCTCGCCCTGGTGCTCGGTCACCTCCTTCAGCACCTTCTGCACGCGCTCCTCGAACTCGCCGCGATATTTGGCGCCGGCCACCATGGCGTTGATGTTGAGTTCCACCAGGCGCTTGTCGCGCAAGGTCTCGGGCACTTCACCCGCCACCATGCGCTGCGCCAGCCCTTCGACGATGGCGGTCTTGCCCACACCCGGCTCGCCGATCAGCACCGGGTTGTTCTTCTTGCGCCGGGCCAGCACCTCGATGGTGGTTTCGATCTCCTGCGCGCGGCCGATCACCGGGTCGAGCTTGCCGTCGCGCGCCATCTTGGTCAGGTCGCGCGAGTACTTGTCGAGTTCTGGCGTGTTGGTCGGCGTCTCAGCGCGTCCATCCTCGGCGCCCTTGCCGACCACCTTGCTGACCTGTTGGCGCAGCGCCTGCGGCGTCAGGCCGTAGCGGCGCAGCAGGTTGGCGGCCAGCCCTTCGCCTTCCTCGGCCAGACCAATCAGGAAATGCTCTGGACCGACATAAGAATGGCCGAGTTCATTGGAGGCCACGAAGGCGCGGCTGAGCGCATCCTTCACGCGCGGCGACACGCCGATCTCGCCCTCGAAGGGCTTGTCCCCGCGCTTGGCCTCAGACTCGATCTGCCGCTTGAGGTCATCGACCTTGATCTTGAACTGACCCAGGATGGTCTTGACCACGTCGCTGTCGGCCAGCGCCAGCAGCAGATGTTCGGTATCCACCTCGGAGCGGCCAAATTCGGCAGCGTGTTTGGCGGCCTCCTGCAACAAGGCTTCCGACTGTTCGCTGATGCGGCTGGCCAGCCCACTGCCGCGACGGCGCGGCGCACCCGAACCTGCGGCGGCGGGCTCGCCAAACGAGGCATCGACCACGTCATCGGTATCGGCGGCAACTGGCGTCGCGTCGTCGCCGATGCGGAAGAAGTCACTGCCGAGGAAGTCCTCGAACAGGCCGCTGCGCGAACCGAACAAGGCTTCCAGCGGCGAAACGGTGCGCTTTTGCTGGCGCACTAATTGCCGGTAATGGTCGTCGCACAACAGCATGGTGCTGTGACGACCGTTGAGATTGGCTTCCACCCGCACGGTGGCGGGTTGGCCGCAGACCTGGCATTGTTTTCTGGCCATGCTGATGCTCCTTAGAAGGTTGAAAAGGTTGAGGCGACGAGGCATCGCGAGCCGCGACACCTCGTCTCGGGACGGGTTTTTCTTGTGACGAACGAGCCGGCGACGTCAGCCGTTGATCGGGATCGAGCGTCCCTGCTTCGGCGCGCTGACCTCGCGCTTGTCGATCGTGACCGTGAGCACCCCGTTCTTGAACGATGCCTTGATCGAATCCTGGTTGGCGTCGTCAGGCAGGTTCAAGGCACGCTGAAAGCTGCCGTAGGAGCGCTCCACACGGTGGAAGCCACCTTCCTTCTTCTCCTGTTCCTGGCGCTTCTCGCCACGCACCATCAGCACGTCGTTGTCGAGGGTGATCTGGATGTCCTTCTCCTCGACACCGGGCACTTCCAGGGCAATCTTGTACTGCTTGTCGGTTTCCTGGATGTCCAGGGCCGGCTTCAGCATGCCCGACCAATCGGATGGCCACTGCGGCATGTTCAACGCCGGAAAACCGAAGCCCCGGAATGCGTCATCGAACAGCCGGTCGATTTCCCGACGCAGTTGCAGGATCGGGCTGACTGGCCCGCTCGCCGCTGGCAGGTCATTGCGCTGCACCGGCAGGGAAGAGGCGGTCTGCTGCTCTTGCTGCTCGTTCTTGAACCAGTTCCAGGGAGCCAACTTCTTGAAATCGATGTCCATGTCATACCTCCAGAAAAATTGGAAAACGAGTTACTCAAGCCCTTTGCCTGCTGCGACGGGCAGTGCGCCCAGGCGACACGGGCTGCTCGGATGACTTCTGCTGTTCACGCTTGCGCATCACCTCCTTCTTTGCTCCGGCTCGGGTCTGATCATTGATGCACTGATCGATTTCACTTTGACGAAGCCGCCACGTCCCGCCCACCTTGAAAGCCGGAATTTCCCCGTGTGCGGCGAGCCGATAAAGCGTCCGCTTGCCGACTTTCAAGTACGCAGCCAATTCATCGAGCGTGAAAATCACCTGTAGGTGCGCTTTCATCTCACCCTCTCCAATCGCGTCGCTTTGCGGTTCCGGCCAAGGAAATCCTTGCAATACTTTGTAATATTAGGCTTACCATGAAAAACTTCAGGAGTCAAGAGTGCAATGTGCAGCGTTCTCCCGCCCCATTGATGCAGGTCAACTGCTCAGGCAAGGCACAGGGGGGCGGCCTGATCAGGCAATGGACAGCGCCTGGCTCCTCAGCCTGCGTGTGCCACAGGCGCCTCGATCAAACACCGATCCTCACGTTGTAGCCGAGTGCCCGCAGCCCCTTGCTTGTCTGCATGTTCCTTGGCGGAAACTCGTCTGGGCGCGCCCAGACGACGATTTCCCCGAGGCTGCTCAGGCCAACGTGCGGAATTGCCCAGTCGTCGCTGCGGATCGCGTTCCAGAGTCGGGCCGAAACACTTCCGTTGCCCCAGACAACGTAGTTCAACAGTATCCGTCCGGCCAACACACCTTCCCGACACCGCCGCCGAAGGCCATGGCCCATCAAGCGGATTTTCCATGCGCCCTCAGCGCCGTACCTACAGCAAATCTTTCAAGGCCCAGGTCATTCAGGAGTGTTCTGAACCCGGTGCCTCCATCGCAAACATCGCCTTGGGCTACAGCCTCAATGCCAACCTCGTCCACAAATGGATTCGCCTGCTTACCCAGAAAACCACGGCTATCCAGCCAGCGTTCATCCCGTTGCCTTCTCAAATGCTCGGCGCGGGTTCGCATGCTCAAGCGCGCTGCTGCGATCATGAGTTTGATCCAGTCGGCCCGTAATAATGGGCACGATCCGTATGCCTATCTCAAGGATGTGCTGAGACGGTTGCCGACGCAGCGAGCTAGTGAGATTGCAGAGCTGCTGCCGCATAGGTGGCATCCGGCATAGTCGCGCAAGATGGTTTGCCCGCATGCTTACGTTCAACAGCTCAAGCACCGTCCGCCCTTCGCGGGATCGTTGCCGCCAGAGCCACACGCCGAACTTTTCCACCTTGTCGTCGCCGGCCTGCGGTCAGTCAGGCAAGCCCAGGTGCGAGCCTGTACATATATTTGTGTAATTGCCTGATTTTGATATGTTCAATTCAACATCAAATGAAGGTTAAATTATGGACGACAAACAATTGCAGGCTCTGGCTAACGAACTGGCCAAAAATCTCAAAACCCCTGAAGATCTCAGTCAGTTCGATCGCCTGCTCAAGAAAATCAGTGTTGAGGCTGCTCTCAACGCTGAACTGACTCACCATCTGGGACATGAAAAAAATCAGCCCAAATCGGGAACCAACTCCCGTAATGGCTATTCCACGAAAACCGTCACCACTACCGACGGGCCGATGGAATTACGTACTCCACGTGATCGTGATGGTTCCTTCGAACCACAACTGGTGAAGAAAAATCAGACCCGCATTACCGGCATGGACAACCAGATCCTGGCGCTGTATGCCAGAGGGATGACTACCCGCGAAATTACTTCAGTCTTCAAAGAAATGTACGATGCAGACGTCTTTCCGGCGCTGATATCGAAAGTCACCGATGCCGCAATCGACCAGGTTGTAGAATGGCAAAACCGTCCTCTGGATGCGATTTATCCCATTGTTTATCTTGAATGTATTGTCCTGAAAGTACGGCAGGACAGCCGGGTTATCAACAGAGCGGTGTTCCTGGCTCTGGGTATTAACCTTGATGGTCAGAAAGAGCTGCCAGGTATGTGGCTGGCCGAAAATGAAGGTGCAAAGTTCTGGCTGAATGTACTGACGGAACTGAAAAATCGCGGGCTGAACGATATCCTTATCGCCTGTGTGGACGGCCTGAAAGGCTTCCCGGAAGCGATTAATGCCGTCTACCCGGAGACGCAGATCCAGTTGTGCATAGTACACATGGCACGCAACAGCCTGCGGTTCTTGGCGTGGAAAGACTATAAAGCGGTAACCCGTGACCTGAAACAGGTTTACCGCGCAGCCACGGAAGAAGGCGCGTTGCAGGCGCTGGATGCGTTCGGGAAGGAATGGGATGCACGGTACCCGCAGATAAGTCGCAGCTGGCGGGCAAACTGGCCGAATGTTGCCACCTTCTTCGTGTATTCGGAGGCGATCCGCAAGGTTATCTACACCACTAACGCAATCGAATCGCTGAATAGCGTCATCAGACATGCGATAAAGAAACGGAAAGTGTTCCCGATAGATGAATCGGTGAAAAAAGTGATGAGGCTGGCTATCCAGTCAGCCTCACAGAAATGGACGATGCCACTTCAGGACTGGCGGATAGCCATGAGTCGCTTTATTATCGAGTTCGGTGACTGTTGTGGTCAACTAAAACTGGCCACCGCGTTAGAGTTTTTCCAGTATCGGTTTTCTGATTCGTTTGGTGGTAACCCACCATTATATTCGTGCGGTCGGTAATGACTCCAACTTATTGATAGTGTTTTATGTTCAGATAATGCCCGATGA
>OGHK01000316.1_pt1 | contig 51311 bp, 49 predicted proteins | sample 1571411 | NCBI WGS metagenome assembly OGHK01 (sample SAMEA2582043, study PRJEB24529) | metagenome | biome: Human gut stool | place: China | collected 2011 | reverse complement strand
AGAGCGGTAGACGGAGAGCAACTCAGATGAGTTGCTTTTTTTGTGCATCAATTTGGACATTTTTGTCATGTTCCTTTTCCCTAATCCTTTCTATAATAAGGGTACCTTAACAATAAAAAGGAAAAAGGAGATCGTAACAGTGGATTTTGAACGCTATTTTCAAACGGTTAAACCAATTATTTTAAAATTACGCCGTCATTATTTTGTCAAACTTTGGGATTATGAAGATTGGATTCAAGAAGGTCGAATTGTTTTCTTTCAACTCTTAGAGGAGCATCCTGACCTCTTAAATAATGAAGGCAAACGCTATAGCTACTTTAAAACAAAATTTTCTAACCATGTTAAAGATATTATCCGCCATCAGGAATCCTTTAAACGGAAATTTAATCGCATGCCTTATGAAGAAATTAGTGATATTAGTCACTGTGTGCCCCAGGTATCTTTCTTTGAAGTCGCAGATTACGTGGCTTATCAGGATAGCTTAGCTTGTTTACGAAGAACATTGGGAAGAGAAGACCGACTAAAGTTGGAAAAAGTGATTCGTGGGGAACGTTTTGAAGGGAAGAAAGCCTTTTTAAAAAGCATTGAACCGTATTTCTCAGATTTTAGACCATAAGAAAAGACCAGAGGATTCTGGTCTTTTACTTACTCTTCTGCCCGGAAGAAGGCTTTGTTTTTATTTGAAAAGTTGAAAACATGAATATTTGTCCTAAATAATCAAAAATGATTCGCTAAAAACGAATTATTTTGCTAATTAAATGGAATTTTTCAGAAAATTGTGGTAAAATTGAACAAATATTAGTTTTGGAGGCTTCTCATGAAAGCAATTATTACTGTTGTCGGAAAAGATAAAGCAGGTATTGTAGCAGGTGTTTCAGCAAAAATTGCTGAGTTTGGTTTGAATATTGATGATATTTCTCAAACTGTTTTGGATGATTTTTTCACAATGATGGCTGTTGTTTCATCTGATGAAAAACAAGATTTCACAAAATTACGCTCTGAATTTGAAGCTTATGGGGACACGCTTAACGTCAAAATTAACATTCAAAGCGCAACGATTTTTGACGCTATGTACAATATTTAAGGAGGCTAGCTGTGGATATTAGACAAGTTACTGAAACAATTGCAATGATTGAAGAGCAAAATTTCGATGTTCGTACTATTACTATGGGGATTTCTCTTCTTGATTGTATCGATCCTGATATTAACAAAGCTGCTGATAAAATTTATAAAAAAGTAGTCGAAAAAGCTGGTTCTCTTGTTGAAGTTGGAGATGAAATTGCTGCTGAGCTTGGTATTCCTATTGTCAATAAACGTGTGTCTGTGACACCAATTTCAATCATCGGTGCTGCAACTAATGCGACAGATTATCTTCCACTTGCACATGCTTTAGATAAAGCTGCACATGAAATTGGTATTGATTTCATCGGTGGTTTTTCTGCATTGGTTCAAAAAGGTTACCAAAAAGGCGATGAAATTTTGATTAATTCAATTCCTCGTGCACTTGCTGAGACTGAAAAAGTATGTTCATCAGTAAATATTGGTTCAACAAAATCTGGTATCAATATGACTGCCGTTGCTGACATGGGACGTGTGATTAAAGAAACTGCTCAATTGTCTGATTTAGGCGCTGCGAAATTAGTTGTGTTTGCCAATGCGGTTGAGGATAATCCTTTCATGGCTGGTGCTTTCCATGGTGTTGGTGAAGCGGATGTTGTCATTAATGTCGGTGTTTCTGGTCCTGGTGTTGTCAAACGTGCTCTTGAAAAAGTTCACGGTGAAAGCTTCGATGTTGTTGCAGAAACTGTTAAGAAAACAGCCTTCAAAATTACTCGTATCGGTCAATTAGTTGGTCAAATGGCTAGTGAACGTTTAGGGGTTAAATTTGGTATTGTTGACCTTTCACTTGCTCCTACACCAGCTGTTGGGGATTCTGTCGCTCGTGTTCTTGAAGAAATGGGACTTGAAGCAGTTGGTACTCACGGTACAACTGCTGCACTTGCGCTTTTGAATGACCAAGTTAAAAAAGGTGGAATCATGGCTTGTAACCAAGTCGGTGGTCTATCAGGTGCTTTCATTCCAGTTTCTGAAGATGAAGGAATGATTGCTGCTGTTCAAAATGGTTCTCTTAATTTAGAAAAACTTGAAGCTATGACAGCTATCTGTTCAGTTGGTTTGGATATGATTGCTATTCCTGAGGATACTCCGCACGAAACAATTGCTGCTATGATTGCTGATGAAGCTGCTATTGGTGTTATTAATCAAAAAACTACAGCTGTTCGTATCATTCCTAAAGGTAAAGAAGGCGATATGATTGAATTTGGTGGACTTCTTGGTGCTGCACCAGTGATGCGTGTTAACCATAATTCGTCTGCTGATTTCATTCACCGTGGAGGTCAAATTCCTGCGCCTGTCCATAGCTTTAAAAACTAATCTGTTAATCATTTTTAATCATAAAATATCTAGGGTGAAAGTAATTTTTGCCCTAGATTTTTGTTTGAAATCCTTCTTTAAAAACTTGTCTTTTTCCTAATTAAGATTGTGTTTTGGACGAAGGAGCAAAGCGAAAAATATGTTATAATAAAGTGGCATTAAAGTCTTAAATTACTTTTTATTTTGTTATCACTATTTCTGTTTATTTCTAGTTTATGGGAGGAAGCCAATGGTAAAAACAAGGTTGTATATTGCTCGTCATGGTAAGACAATGTTTAACACAATCGGTCGTGCACAGGGTTGGAGTGATACTCCGTTGACTGCTGAGGGTGAACGTGGTATTCAGGAACTTGGTGTTGGCTTAAAGGCTGAGGGTTTGACATTTAAGGAAGCTTTTTCAAGTGATAGTGGGCGGACTTTGCAAACAATGGAAATTATATTGCGAGAATGTCAGCAAGAGGATATTCCTTACACGCGTGATAAACGTATTCGTGAGTGGTGCTTTGGTAGTCTAGATGGAGGATATGACGGTGAGCTCTTCAACGGTGTTCTTCCTCGAGTTTTTGATAAGGATATGACAAAGCTGTCTTACGAAGAATTAGCCAAGGGCATTTACAAAGTTGATACTGCTGGTTGGGCTGAAACTTGGGAAGAGCTAAGTAGTCGGATTTTTGAAGGCTTTACTGCTATTGCCAAAAAGATTGAAGCATCAGGCGGCGGCAATGCCATTGTAGTGAGTCATGGTATGACTATTGGTACATTTTTGTGGTTAATTGACCCTACAACACCAAGAGATCTTGGACTAGATAATGGTAGTGTAACAGTTGTTAGTTTTGAGAATGGCAAATTTATTATTGAATCGATTGGAGATGTTAGTTATCGTCTCAAAGGTCAACAATTATTAGAAGAAAGAAAAGATGAGAAAAAAGCGTAGTTTACCAACCTTAATATTAGGGTTATTAGTTATTATCATTTTTATTGTTGGAATTTTTGTTTTCGTTCAAGGAAATCGATTGACGTTAAAGGGAAATGCAAGAAATGCTTCTACTTCGGTGAGTCAAAGTTCATCAGCTAAGTCCCCTTCAGTAGCTGCTAAGAAAAAAGTAGCGAATTTACCTGATGTTTCAACCAAAGATTGGCAATTGGTCTTGGTAAATCGTGACCACATCACGCCAGAAATGAATCCGGATTTGACGCAGATTGATAATATTACGGTTGATTCACGTATTGCTGATGATGCTCGTAATTTCTTGGCTGCAGCGCAAGCTATTGACGCTAGTGAACACTTGATTTCTGGTTACCGAAGCGTTGCGTATCAGGAAGAATTGTTTAATTCATATGTATCGCAGGAAATGGCTGCTGACCCAAGTTTGACACAGTCTGCGGCAGAAGATTTGGTTAAGACGTATTCACAACCGGCTGGGGCTAGTGAACACCAAACTGGTTTAGCCATGGATATGAGTACTGTTAATTACCTCAATCAAAGTGATGTTGATGTTGTGGAAAAAGTAAAAGCTATTGCACCTGAATATGGATTTGTTCTTCGTTTTCCAAAAGGAAAAAGTGAGTCAACAGGTGTTGATTATGAAGATTGGCACTTCCGTTATGTTGGTAAAGAATCAGCAAAATACATGACTGATAATAATCTTAGCCTTGAAGAATACATTGCTTTGTTGAAGGAGAATAAAAGATGAAATCTCGATTCTCTTTTGTTCAATTTCTTGTATTTTTGGCTGTTTTGGTTCTAGGTATTTTTTCACCGCTATATGCTCACCGAGCAACACCTAGTGCAAATAAAACAGAAAAAGTTTCCTATAATAAGTCGGAATTTTTTGCTGACATTGCACCAACGGTTCAAGAAGTGGCAGAAGCTTATGGCGTGCGTCCGTCATTGGTGATGGCACAAGCAGCGTTAGAATCTGATTATGGTCAAAATTTGCTAGCTGTAAAATATCATAATCTCTTTGCTGTTTTTGCGCAGCCAGGAAATAAACCTGTGACTTTGAAATACAAACGTTATTTTGTCAATGAGAGGCAAACTGAAATTGGCCAATTTGCTGTTTATAAATCTTGGGATGATGCTATTTACGATTATTTTGATTTGCTGAAATCAGGTAAAATTCGTAATAGCGAAGGAGCTTATGACGTTATGGTTTCTAACAAAGGGTACAAGAAACCAGCACAAGCACTGCAAGATATTGGCTTTAGTTCAGACCCAAATTATGCGAGTAAATTGATTGCTATTATTGAAGAAAATGACTTAACAACATATGATAAATAAAAAATTAGCACTCTAGTAAAAAGAGTGCTAATTTTTTATGCTTTTTCCTTGACACTGCTTTTTAGAGGAGTATAATAGAATTATAAATTAGCAGTCGAGGTAAATGAGTGCTAAAAGTTGAAAGGGCGAGGTTATGATTACACAACGTCAAAGTGAAATTCTGAATTTAATCGTTGAATTGTTTACACAGATGCATGAACCTATTGGCTCTAAAACTTTGCAAGCAACTATCGATTCAAGTAGTGCTACCATTCGTAATGACATGGCTAAACTTGAAAAGCTAGGGTTGCTTGAGAAAGCTCACACGTCTAGTGGACGGATGCCAAGTGCTGCTGGATTTAAGTACTTTGTTGAGCATTCATTGAGTCTTGATAGTATCGATGAACGTGATATTTACCAAGTGGTTAAGGCTTTTGATTTTGAAGCTTTTAAGCTTGATGATATTTTACAAAAGGCAAGTCAAGTCTTGGCTGATATGACTGGTTATACATCAGTGATTTTGGATGTTGAACCAGCCCGCCAGAAATTAACTGCCTTTGATATTGTTCAACTATCAAGTCATGACGCTTTAGCTGTTTTAACTTTGGATGAATCTAAACCAGCAACCATTCAGTTCGCCATTCCGAAAAACTTTATGTTGAAAGATTTGGTGACTTTGAAAGAAATCGTTGATGAACGTTTGCTTGGTCGCACGGTGATGGATATCCATTATAAGTTACGAACAGAAATTCCACAGGTTTTGCAAAAGTATTTCACAGTGACAGATAATGTTTTGGATTTGTTTGATTATATTTTTGCAGAATTGTTCAGAGAATTGGTTTTTGTAGCTGGTAAAGTTAATTCGCTTGATTATGCTGATTTGGAAACTTACCGTTTCTTGGATAATGACCAACGAGTGGCGGTTGCGCTTCGCTCTTCAATGAAAGAAGATGAAATTGCCAATGTTCAGGTTGCAGATAGTGAAGAGCCAGCTTTAGCAAATGTGACTGTTTTAACACATAAGTTTCTGATTCCTTATCGTGGATTTGGGCTCCTTAGCTTGATTGGTCCCATTGATATGGATTATCGCCGAAGCGTTAGCTTGGTTAATGTTATCGGGCGAGTTTTAGCGATGAAACTTGGTGATTACTACCGATATCTTAATAGTAATCACTACGAGGTCAACTAAGTTTAGTAATTGAATTAAATTGATAAAAAGATAGGGAGGGACACAGTGTCAGAAGAAATTAAAAACGAAGAACTTCAAGAAGAAGTTGAAGCCACTGATGTTGTGACTGAAGAAAAAGTAGAAGAGCAGCCTCAAGAAGATGCTCAAAATGAAGAATTACAAAAAGCACTTGAGCGTGCTGAAGATTTTGAAAATAAATACCTTCGTGCTCATGCTGAAATGCAAAATATTCAACGTCGTGCTAACGAAGAACGTCAACAATTGCAAAAATATCGTTCACAAGATTTAGCTAAAGCAATCTTGCCAAGTTTAGATAACTTGGAACGAGCTCTTGCTGTTGAGGGTTTGACTGACGATGTAAAAAAAGGTCTTGAAATGACACGCGATAGCCTAGTTCGTGCACTTAATGAAGAAGGTGTTGAAGAAGTGGTTGTTGAAAACTTTGACCACAACTTGCACATGGCAGTTCAAACACTTCCAGCGGATGATGAACATCCAGTGGATAGCATTGCACAAGTTCTTCAAAAAGGTTATAAACTTCATGAACGCTTGTTGCGTCCTGCAATGGTTGTTGTTTACAACTAAATGCAAATGACCTGACCGCAATGTCATTAAACTATAACAGAAAGCATAAAAAAGATAAATTCATATAAAAAAGAGGGGTAGAACATGTCTAAAATTATTGGTATTGACTTAGGTACAACAAACTCAGCTGTTGCAGTTCTTGAAGGAACTGAATCAAAAATTATCGCAAATCCAGAAGGTAACCGTACAACTCCATCAGTTGTTTCATTCAAAAATGGTGAAATCATCGTTGGTGATGCTGCAAAACGTCAAGCAGTGACAAACCCAGATACAGTTATCTCTATCAAATCTAAAATGGGTACTTCTGAAAAAGTATCTGCAAACGGTAAAGAATACACTCCACAAGAAATCTCAGCAATGATTCTTCAATACCTTAAAGGTTACGCTGAAGATTACCTTGGTGAAAAAGTAACAAAAGCTGTTATCACAGTTCCTGCATACTTCAACGATGCTCAACGTCAAGCAACTAAAGACGCTGGTAAAATCGCTGGCCTTGAAGTAGAACGTATCGTTAACGAACCAACTGCAGCTGCACTTGCTTACGGTCTTGATAAAACTGATAAAGATGAAAAAATCTTGGTATTTGACCTTGGTGGTGGTACATTCGACGTATCTATCCTTGAACTTGGGGATGGTGTCTTTGACGTACTTGCTACAGCAGGTGATAACAAACTTGGTGGTGACGACTTCGACCAAAAAATTATTGATTGGTTAGTTGCTGACTTCAAGAACGAAAACGGAATTGACCTTAGCCAAGATAAAATGGCCCTTCAACGTTTGAAAGATGCTGCTGAAAAAGCTAAAAAAGACCTTTCAAGTGTGACTCAAACACAAATCTCGCTTCCATTCATCACTGCTGGAGCTGCTGGACCTCTTCACTTGGAAACAAGCCTTACTCGTGCTAAATTTGATGATTTGACTCGTGACCTTGTTGAACGTACTAAAACTCCAGTTCGTCAAGCTTTATCAGATGCTGGTCTTTCAATCTCTGAAATTGATGAAGTTATCCTTGTTGGTGGTTCAACACGTATTCCTGCCGTTGTCGAAGCTGTTAAAGCTGAAACTGGTAAAGAACCAAATAAATCTGTTAACCCTGACGAAGTAGTTGCCATGGGTGCCGCTATCCAAGGTGGTGTTATCACTGGTGATGTTAAAGACGTCGTACTTCTTGACGTTACTCCATTGTCACTTGGTATCGAAACTATGGGTGGTGTATTTACAAAACTTATCGACCGTAACACTACTATCCCAACTTCTAAATCACAAGTCTTCTCAACAGCTGCTGATAACCAACCAGCTGTAGATATCCATGTTCTTCAAGGTGAACGTCCAATGGCTGCTGATAACAAAACTCTTGGTCGTTTCCAATTGACTGATATCCCAGCTGCACCTCGTGGTATCCCTCAAATCGAAGTAACATTTGATATTGATAAAAACGGTATCGTATCTGTTAAAGCTAAAGACCTTGGTACTCAAAAAGAACAACACATCGTTATCCAATCTAACTCAGGTTTGACTGATGAAGAAATTGAAAAAATGATGAAAGATGCAGAAGCTAACGCAGAGGCTGATGCTAAACGTAAAGAAGAAGTTGATCTTCGTAACGAAGTTGACCAAGCTATCTTTGCAACAGAAAAAACAATCAAAGAAACTGAAGGTAAAGGTTTCGATACAGAACGTGATGCTGCTCAAGCTGCTCTTGATGAATTGAAAGCTGCTCACGAAGCTAACAATCTTGAAGATATGAAAGCTAAACTTGAAGCTCTTAACGAAAAAGCTCAAGCACTTGCTGTTAAAATGTACGAACAAGCTGCTGCAGCTCAACAAGCAGCACAAGGTGCTGAAGGTGCTCAATCAGCTGATTCATCAAACAACAATGGTGATGACGTTGTTGACGGTGAATTCACTGAAAAATAATTGAGTCTTCTAGACAGATTTACATTGGGTTTGAAACTCAGTATGTTGAAAATATAAATCTAATGCAGAGGTTGCAACCCAGCCTCTGCTTTTGGGTAGAATGCTGATTAATTTGGAGTTCAGAATGAAAAAAGTTGCTTGTGTGATTTACCCGAAGTTTTCATTGTATGAAATAGTTGATTTTACCAGTAGTTTAGTATTGCAATATGGTATTAAAGTCGATTATATTTCTTCTAACAAAGAAAGTGTGATTTCTGAAGATGGTTTGATTTGTCAGGCGACAAAGACATTTGATGAAGTTAATCTAGATGATTATTCGTGTGTTATTTTACCAAGAATGTCAGATTTTACTTCTGCGTTGAAAGATAATACTTTGATTCAGTTTTTAAAACAACTAAAAGGAAAATCGATACTAGTTGCGGCTATATAGTCAGCGCCGATTCTATTATCGAAGGCTGGATTATTGGAGAATACTACTTTTACTGGTGGTATATGGCAAAATTTCTTCGGGTATTTTGACTTTCTTTCTAGAGAAAATTTCATTCCAAAGGCGATTCATCAGGATAAAAACATTGTTACAGCTATTGGTTTCGCACATCAGGAACTTGCTAAGAAAATATTAGCTAATTTAGGATTGTGTGATGATGTAGAATTGATTGATAAGCCCTCAGAAAATTTGATTTTCAATATGTCAGACGAAGATTTTGCAGAATTTAAGTCTTGCTTTGAACATATTTGATGAGTTTCAAGAATCTAAATTTATAGCAGCATTTCAACATTGCCCTATGACTGATTTTAAAGTGCTAAATTTTGTCAGAATAAGAAATAATTAAGGTATTTAATATGAACAATACAGAATTTTACGATCGTTTGGGTGTTTCTAAAGACGCTTCGCAAGCTGAAATTAAAAAAGCTTACCGCAAAATGTCTAAAAAGTATCACCCAGATATTAATAAAGAACCTGGTTCAGAAGAAAAATATAAGGAAATTCAAGAAGCCTATGAAACTTTAGGTGATGAACAAAAACGTGCAGCTTATGACCAATATGGTCCTGCTGGTGCCAACGGTGGCTTCGGTGGCGGAGCTGGCGGCTTTGGTGGTTTTGATGGAGCTGGCTTCGGTGGATTTGAAGATATCTTCTCAAGCTTCTTTGGCGGAGGCGGCGGAATGCGTAATCCAAACGCACCTCGTCAAGGTGATGACCTTCAATACCGTGTCAATTTGACATTTGAAGAAGCTGTCTTTGGTGTTGAAAAAGAAGTAGCTTACAACCGAGAATCAACATGTTCAACTTGTCATGGCTCAGGTGCAAAACCAGGAACTAGTCCCGTAACATGTAGCCGTTGTCATGGTTCAGGTGTGATTAATGTTGATACACAAACACCACTTGGTATGATGCGTCGTCAAGTGACATGTGATGTCTGTCACGGTAAAGGTAAAGAAATCAAAGAACCATGTCACACATGTCATGGAACAGGTCGTGAAAAACAAAGCCATACAGTATCTGTCAAGATTCCAGCGGGTGTTGAAACAGGTCAACAAATCCGTCTTGCAGGCCAAGGTGAAGCTGGTTTCAACGGTGGTCCTTATGGAGACCTCTTTGTAGTCATAAATGTTAATCCAAGCGATAAATTTACTCGTGATGGATCGACAATTTACTATACACTTAACATTTCTTTTGTCCAAGCAGCTCTTGGTGATACTGTTGAAGTACCTACCGTTCACGGTAATGTTGAGATGGTTATTCCAGCGGGTACTCAAACAGGTAAAACTTTCCGTCTAAAAGGAAAGGGAGCGCCACGTCTTCGTGGAGGTTCACAAGGGGATCAACTCGTTACTGTCAAGATTGTAACTCCTACGAAGCTGAATGATGCTCAAAAAGAAGCTCTCCTTGCATTCGCAAAAGCAAGTGGTGATGAAAAGGTTGCACCACAGAAAAAAGGATTTTTTGACAAAGTAAAAGATGTTTTGGAGGATTTATAAAGAAAGGACGCTAAAAGCGTCTTTTTCTTTATTTTGGAAGCTGTATGGGGTCAGTTGGTGATTGACATACTTTTTATCCTTAAAGAAATCTGATATGATAATTTTATGGTTAGATATAAAGCGACAATTTCATATGATGGTAGGCTTTTTGCCGGTTTTCAGCGTCAACCGAGTGAGCGTTCGGTCCAGGAAGAACTTGAAAAGACCTTACAGAGGCTAAATAGTGGTCAGCCTGTTAAAGTTCACGGTGCAGGTCGTACAGATTCTGGGGTTCATGCTTATGGGCAAGTGGTTCACTTTGATTTGCCGCAGGCGCGTGATGTGGAGAAATTGCGTTTTGGATTGGACACGCAATCCCCAGAAGACATTGACGTGGTGAAGGTTGAATTAGTCAGTGATGACTTTCACTCTCGTTATAATAAACACAGTAAAACTTATGAATTTTTAGTTGATTCTGGTCGTCCTAAGAATCCGATGATGCGTCATTATGCGACGCATTACCCATATCCGTTAGATTTGGCTTTAATGCAGGAAGCTATCAAGGATTTGGTGGGGACACATGATTTTACTGGATTTACAGCTTCAGGAACATCTGTAGAAAATAAAGTTCGCACGATTACACGAGCAACAGTTGACATTGACGAAAAAACTGGTTTCTTTGTCTTTACCTTCAGTGGAAATGGTTTTCTTTATAAACAAGTCCGCAATATGGTGGGGACTTTACTGAAAATTGGAAATGGTCGTATGCCAGTTAGTCAGATTAAGACGGTGTTAGCGTCTAAAAATCGTGATTTGGCTGGACCTACGGCAGCAGGTAATGGGCTTTATTTGAAGGAGATTATTTATGACGAATAAGTACATTTTGGCAATTTCTGGCAATGATATTTTTAGTGGTGGTGGGCTTTATGCTGATTTAGCAACCTACACAACTAATCATTTGCATGGCTTTTTAGCAGTGACTTGTTTAACAGCTTTGACAGACAAAGGTTTTGAAGTTTTTGCGACAGATGACGAGGTGTTTGATCATCAATTAAACAGCTTAAAAGATGTTCCTTTTTCAGGAATTAAATTAGGTTTGTTGCCTAATGTTAGACTGGCTGATAAGGCACTTGAATTTATTAAAGAGCATAAAGAAATTCCGATTGTACTTGATCCGGTTTTAGTTTGTAAAGAAAAACATGATGTGGAAGTTTCAGCTCTGCGTGATGAGCTTTTGAAATTTTTCCCTTATGTGACGATTATTACTCCTAATTTGGTTGAAGCGGAGCTATTGACCCAAATGACTATCAAGACTTTGGACGATATGAAAGCAGTTGCTAAACGTTTAGTTGATTTGGGTGCTAAACATGTGGTCATCAAAGGTGGTAATCGATTGAGCAAAGAGCAAGCCATTGATGTCTTTTATGATGGCAAAGATTATGAAGTGTTTGAAACAGCTGTGCTTGATAGCAATAATATTGGTGCAGGTTGTACCTTTGCGTCAAGTATTGCGAGTCAATTGGTCCTTGGAAAATCAGCTAAGGAAGCTGTTGCGGTATCAAAAGAGTTTGTTTACCAAGCTATCCGCCATTCAGATAAATATGGAGTGAAACAAAATTATGACGAAAAATAAGACACGCGATTTAACAGTAATGGCGGTTTTGGCGGCGCTTTGCGTTGTGCTTGCCTATATACACATTCCAACGCCAACAGGTTATTTAACCCTTCTTGATGTTGGGATTTATTTCACAGCTTTCTATTTAGGGTCTAAGTCAGGAGCTGTTGTGGGTGGTTTATCAGGCTTTTTGATTGACCTTTTGTTGGGCTATCCTCAGTATATGTTTCACAGTTTGATTGCCCACGGTGCACAAGGATTTTTTGCTGGTTGGACAGAGAAAAAACGTATTTTGGGATTAGTTTTTGCAAGTATTTCAATGGTTGCTTGGTACTTCTTAGCGGCATTACTTTTAGGATATGGTTGGGGTGCTGCTTGGGCTAGTATTCCAGGAAACTTACTCCAAAATATTTTTGGCATGTTTGCAGGTTATTTGATTTTTCTATCGTTTGAAAAAGGAATTAACAAAAAATAGATTAGTAAACCAGGGAGGCATAAGATGGATTTAGAAGCATTAGCAAAAGAAACACGAGCAATTGTTGTTGATATTGTGGAACGCTCAGCCATTAAAAAAGGACAAATTTTTGTCCTTGGGTTATCATCTAGCGAAGTAGCAGGTGGCTTGATTGGAAAAAATAGCAGCGCAGAAATTGGTGAAGTGATTGTAAAAACCATTCTCGATGAACTTAATGAGCGCGGTATTTATCTAGCTGTTCAGGGATGTGAACATTTGAATCGTGCTTTGACAGTTGAACGTGAATTAGCTGAAAAGAAAGATTTAGAAATCGTCAATGTTATTCCAAATCTACACGCTGGTGGTAGTGGTCAAGTGGCTGCTTTTAAATTCATGAGCGACCCGGTTGAGGTAGAAGAAATTGTGGCGCATGCAGGGCTTGATATCGGTGACACTTTTATCGGTATGCATGTCAAGCGCGTTCAAGTTCCTCTTATTCCAGTTCAACGTGAACTTGGTGGTGCCCACGTCACAGCGCTTACTAGCCGACCAAAACTTATCGGTGGTGCGCGTGCGGCTCACACAGTAGACCCAATCCGTAAATTTTAAACAATTATAAAAAGGCTGAAGTGCTGAACTTCAACCTTTTTTGCTTATTTAGAAAGTGTCGGATTAGCATACATTGTTGGCAAATGAATATCGTTTTCCAAGAGGGCTTTTTGGTAAAGGCGATAGAAGTTTGAGTAAATGTAGCTTTGTTTACCGTTTTGAACGAAAATATCAATTCGGAAAACAAGTTGAGCAGTGCTATTAGTACGTGGACCAAGAATTGTCGGACTACCAACGATTTCAGGAAAATTTGGTAATTGTTCTTGGTTAACGGTTTTGATGATATTGGCTACTTTCTCAAGGTCAGTGTGAGCGTAGATTGGAATATCAATCTGAACACGCATATCACCACGAGATTTATTTGAAACAATAGTGATATTACGGTTAGGAATGAAATGCAAGGTTCCGTCAAAACCACGAATTTGTGTTGTACGGATACCAACGCTTGAGATGTTTCCTTCGACAGCTCCGATAACAACTGAGTCACCGACTTCAAATTGATTTTCAAGCAAGATGAAGAAACCATTGACGACATCAGTCAAGAAACCTTGTGCCCCAAGACCAAGGGCAACCCCAGCAAGTCCAGCACCTGCAAGAAGACTTGAAACAGGAACACCTAGAATGCTTAACACCCAGTAGATAAAGAAAAAGTAGAGGGTGTAATTCATAATATTGTGGAGCAGTTTCGTGATGGTTTTTTGACGTGCTTCAGTTTGACGTGAGAGTGCAATTGATTTTGCAACAGCATGTGTGAAAATGAAATTAACAACCCTTTTAGCAACGAGAAAAAGCACAAGAAGCAGGATAAGAGACATTGTTTTTGAGATAAGATCAATAGCAATCTCTTCTACCTGAAGTTGTTCGATATATTTTGAAATAATGTTCATACCCATAGTTTATTAAAAAAATACTTTGCAAGCAAGTTTTTATTAATTTGATTTGTTGACACAAAGTAATAATAGGCAAAACTGCTGAAATGATAAGAAAAAACTTAGCCTCTAAAACCATTGATATAACACTATTCTTTGACAAAAAAGCCTGAAATATGTTAAACTAAACTGTATATAAAATTTTAAGGAGAAATGACTTCATGTCTGTATCATTTGAAAACAAAGCTACTAACCGTGGCGTGATTACATTCACAATCGGTCAAGATAAAATCAAACCAGCTCTTGATCAAGCATTCAACAAAGTTAAGAAAAATTTGAACGCACCTGGCTTCCGTAAAGGTCACATACCACGTGCCGTATTTAACCAACAATTTGGTGAAGAAGCACTTTACGAAGATGCATTGAACGCACTTCTTCCAGCAGCTTACCAAGCAGCGGTTGCAGAACTTAGCCTTGATGTTGTTGCTCAACCAAAAATTGACATCCAATCAATGGAAAAAGGTCAAGAATGGACTTTGACTGCTGAAGTTGTTACAAAACCAGAAGTTAAACTTGGTGACTACAAAAACCTTGAAGTATCAGTAGAAGCTTCTAAAGAAGTAACTGACGCTGAAGTTGACGAAAAAGTTGAACGCGAACGCAACAACCTTGCTGAACTTATCGTTAAAGAAGGTGCAGCAGAACTTGGTGATACAGTTGTTATCGACTTTGTAGGTTCAGTTGACGGTGTTGAATTTGACGGTGGTAAAGGTGAAAACTTCTCACTTGAACTTGGTTCAGGTCAATTCATCCCTGGTTTCGAAGACCAATTAGTTGGTGCTAAAGCTGGTGAAACTGTAGAAGTTAACGTAACATTCCCAGAACAATACCAAGCTGAAGACCTTGCTGGTAAAGATGCTAAATTCGTTACAACTGTACACGAAGTTAAAGCTAAAGAAGTTCCAGCTCTTGACGACGAACTTGCTAAAGACATCGACGAAGAAGTTGAAACTCTTGACGAATTGAAAGCTAAATACCGTAAAGAACTTGAATCAGCTAAAGAAATCGCATTTGACGATGCTGTTGAAGGTGCTGCGCTTGAATTGGCTGTTGCAAACGCTGAAATCGTTGAATTGCCAGAAGAAATGGTTCACGACGAAGTTCACCGCGCTATGAACGAATTCATGGGTAACATGCAACGTCAAGGTATCTCTCCAGAAATGTACTTCCAATTAACTGGTACAACTGAAGAAGACCTTCACAAACAATACGAAGCTGACGCTGACAAACGTGTTAAAACTAACCTTGTTATCGAAGCTATCGCTAAAGCAGAAGGATTCGAAGCTTCTGACGAAGAAATCGAAAAAGAAATCAACGACCTTGCTTCAGAATACAACATGGAAGTTGAACAAGTACGTAACCTTCTTTCAACAGATATGCTTAAACACGACATCGCTATGAAGAAAGCTGTTGAAGTGGTAACAAGCACTGCAAAAGTAAAATAATTTATCCTTAGATAAATAGTTATAAAGTCAGGTAATCTATAGATTACTTGGCTTTTTAGGCCCTTTCTCAGAAATTCTTATAAATCTTTTGACGAATTGACAAAATTAGCGTAAAATAGAGAATAACGAAAATTAAGATAATAGGGTTATTGTGGCTGTTTGCTCACATCCTAAGATTAATAAGGAGAATTACCTTGGAATTAGAAGTATTTGCTGGACAAGAAAAAAGCGAACTTTCAATGATTGAAGTTGCGCGTGCTATTCTGGAAGAACGTGGACGCGATCATGAGATGTATTTCAGCGATCTTGTAAATGAGATCCAAAACTACCTCGAAAAATCTGACGCAGAAATTCGTGAAGCTTTACCATATTTTTACTCTGCATTGAACGTTGATGGAAGCTTTATTCCACTTGGTGACAACAAATGGGGACTTCGTTCATGGTATGCTATCGACGAAATCGACGAAGAAATCATTACACTTGAAGAAGATGAAAATGGAGCACCAAAACGTAAACGTAAACGTGTAAATGCCTTTATGGATGGTGATGAAGATGCTATTGACTATTCAGATGATGACCCAGAAGATGAAGACTTCACACCTGAATCATCTGATTTAGAGTACGATGAAGAAAATCCAGATGATGAAAAATCCGAAGTTGAGTCATATGATTCAGAAATCAACGAAATCATTCCAGATGATGATTTGGATGAAGAAGTTGATATCAACGAAGAAGATGATGAAGATGACGATTTAGACGAAGAATAATTAGTTTAAGTGTCTAAAATTAATTTAAAAAACTAATTCATATCATTTGACAAAAGTCTCAGGATAGTTTATAGTATTATTTGGGCACCTCTTTTTTAGAGGTCGGAGAAAAGCTCCCTAACTTTTTAGGGAGCTATTTTTGTTTTCCTAAAAGTAAATGGCCATTTGCTTTTTTTATTTATCGAATAAATTTGCTAATTATTTGATATTCTTTCGCTTTCAATTTTCAAGCACTTATCGTTTGCTATCATTTTTATTTTAAAGGAGTTTTATTTAATGACTAAGTATATTTTTGTTACTGGTGGTGTTGTTTCTTCTATCGGTAAGGGAATCGTTGCTGCAAGTCTTGGTCGTCTTTTGAAAAATCGTGGTCTTAAAGTGACTATCCAAAAATTTGACCCATACATCAACATTGACCCAGGTACAATGAGTCCTTATCAACACGGTGAAGTTTATGTAACAGACGATGGTGCGGAAACTGACCTTGACCTTGGTCACTACGAACGTTTCATCGATATCAACCTTAACAAATATTCAAACGTTACAACTGGTAAAATCTACAGCGAAGTTCTTCGTAAAGAACGTAAAGGTGAATACCTTGGTGCAACTGTCCAAGTTATTCCACACATCACTGACGCTTTGAAAGAAAAAATCAAACGCGCTGCTACAACAACTGACTCTGATGTTATCATCACTGAAGTTGGTGGTACAGTTGGTGATATCGAAAGTCTTCCTTTCCTTGAAGCTCTTCGTCAAATGAAAGCTGATGTTGGTGCGGATAACGTTATGTACATCCACACAACTCTTCTTCCATACCTTAAAGCTGCTGGTGAAATGAAAACTAAACCAACACAACACTCAGTTAAAGAATTACGTGGGCTTGGTATTCAACCAAACATGTTGGTTATCCGTACTGAAAAACCAGCTGGTCAAGGCATTAAAAATAAATTGGCACAATTCTGTGACGTAGCTCCAGAAGCTGTAATTGAGTCACTTGATGTGGATCACATTTACCAAATTCCACTTAACATGCAAGCTCAAAATATGGACCAAATCGTTTGTGATCATTTAAAACTTGATGTGCCAAAAGCTGATATGTCAGAATGGTCAGCAATGGTTGATAAGATCATGAACCTTAAAAAATCAACTAAAATTGCTCTTGTTGGTAAATATGTTGAATTGCCAGATGCATACCTTTCAGTTATTGAAGCACTTAAACACTCAGGTTACGTTAACGATGCAGCAATTGACCTTAAATGGGTTAACGCTAACGACTTGACTGCTGATAACGTTGAAGAAGTGCTTGGTGATGCTGATGGTATCATCGTTCCTGGTGGATTCGGTCAACGTGGTACAGAAGGTAAAATCGAAGCTATTCGTTATGCGCGTGAAAAAGATGTGCCAATGTTAGGTATCTGTCTTGGTATGCAATTGACATGTGTGGAATTTGCTCGCCACGTCTTGAATATGGAAGGTGCAAACTCTGCTGAGCTTGATCCAGACACTAAATACCCAATCATCGACATCATGCGTGACCAAATCGATATTGAAGACATGGGTGGAACACTTCGTCTTGGACTTTACCCATGTAAATTGAAACCAGGTTCACGTGCAGCGCAAGCTTACAACAACCAAGAAGTTGTGCAACGTCGTCACCGTCACCGTTACGAATTTAACACTAAATTCCGTGAACAATTTGAAGCTGCTGGTTTCGTCTTCTCAGGTGTGTCACCAGATAACCGCTTGATGGAAGTTGTTGAATTGCCAGAGAAAAAATTCTTCGTGGCTGCTCAATATCACCCAGAACTTCAAAGTCGTCCAAACCGTCCAGAAGAGCTTTACACAGCCTTTGTGACAGCAGCGATTGAAAATAGCAAATAATCATTAAAACAGATTAACACTCTTCAAGCTAAAAGCTTGGGAGTGTTTTTTTGATAATACAATTCTCATGAATCTGTACCCCTTTTATTTTTAGGAAAAAATAGTATAATAGTGAGCATGAGAAAAATTAGAATTAGAAAACATCGTATTTTATTGGGAATTATTGCTCTACTTTTTGTAGTAAGTGTCGGAGCAAGTTTTTATTTTTTCCATGTAGCACAAATTCGTGAAGAAAAATCATTCATTAATAATAATGGTCGTTCAAAAGACAATTCTCTCTACGCCTATGAGCAGAGTTTTGACCAACTGACTAAAGAAACGCTTTGGATGACCAACCAAGGTTTAAAACAAGATGCTTGGTATGTTCCTGCAGAAACAGCAACAAATAAAACGGTTATTGTTGTTCATGGGTTTACAAACGATAAGGAAGATATGAAGCCTTATGCATGGATGTTTCATGAGCTAGGCTACAATGTCCTTATGCCCGATAATATGTCGCATGGTGACAGCGAAGGGCAAATCATTGGATATGGCTGGAACGACCGCTTAAACGTCATAAAATGGGCGGAGATGCTAGTTGAACAAAATTCAGACAGCGAAATTACCTTGTTTGGTGTTTCTATGGGTGGGGCTACCGTTATGATGGCTTCAGGTGAAGAAACATTACCAAAACAAGTGGTTAATATTGTTGAAGACTGCGGTTATAGTAGTGTTTGGGATGAATTAAAATATCAAGCTAAAGCTATGTATAACTTACCTGCTTTCCCGATTCTTTATGAAGTGTCTGCAGTATCAAAAGTTCGAGCAGGTTTCTCATATGGACAAGCCAGCTGTGTGAAACAATTAAAAAACAATACGCGCCCAATTCTTTTTATCCATGGTAGCGAAGATAAGTTCGTTCCAACAAGTATGGTTTATAAAAATTATCGTGCAACAAATAGTGAGAAAGACCTTTATATAGCTAAGGGTGCAGCGCATGCCAAATCTTTTGAAAGTGATCCTAAAACATACATTGAAAAAATTTCAGCTTTTTTGCAAAAAAATGAAAAATAGTGTTGACAGAACTATGAATGGCTGATATAATTATTTATGTTGTTAAGGAACAGCGGAAATGGCGGAATTGGCAGACGCGCAGGACTAAGGATCCTGTGATCGCTTTAGATCGTGAGGGTTCAAGTCCCTCTTTCCGCAGAGCAGACAAGCTAAGGCTTGTCTTTTTTGTTTTCAATGGAAAATAATAGTATGAAATAAAGCTTTCATTTTCAGTAAATTTTGTCATTTGTGGGCGTTTTTTCATAGAAAATCAGTCAAATTTCAAGTAACACTAGCAATCTGATGAGATTTGTGATAAAATGTACGTGTAAAAGGGATTATCCCAAAAAATAAATAGGAGGCCTATATAATGGCAATCGTTTCAGCGGAAAAATTTGTCAAAGCAGCCCGTGACAACGGATATGCAGTTGGTGGATTTAACACAAACAACCTTGAATGGACTCAAGCAATTTTACGTGCAGCAGAAGCTAAAAAAGCTCCAATCCTTATCCAAACTTCAATGGGTGCTGCAAAATACATGGGTGGTTACAAACTTTGTAAAGCACTTATCGAAAACCTTGTAGAATCAATGGGTATCACTGTACCAGTTGCTATTCACCTTGACCACGGTCACTTTGAAGATGCATTGGAATGTATCGAAGTTGGTTACACTTCAGTAATGTTCGACGGTTCACACCTTCCAGTTGAAGAAAACCTTAAATTGGCTAAAGAAGTTGTTGAAAAAGCACACGCTAAAGGCATCTCAGTTGAAGCTGAAGTTGGTTCAATTGGTGGTGAAGAAGACGGTATCATCGGTGAAGGTGAATTGGCACCAATCGAAGACGCTAAAGCAATGGTTGAAACTGGTATTGACTTCTTGGCTGCAGGTATCGGTAACATTCACGGTCCTTACCCAGAAAACTGGAAAGGTCTTCACCTTGACCACTTGCAAAAATTGACTGAAGCTGTTCCAGGCTTCCCAATCGTATTGCACGGTGGATCAGGTATCCCTGACGATCAAATTCAAGCAGCTATCAAACTTGGTGTAGCTAAAGTTAACGTTAACACTGAATGTCAACTTGCATTCGCTAAAGCTACTCGTAAATTTGTTGCTGAATACGAAGCAAACGAAGAAGAATATGATAAGAAAAAACTTTTCGACCCACGTAAATTCTTGAAACCAGGTTTCGAAGCTATTACAGAAGCTGTTGAAGAACGTATCGACGTATTTGGTTCAGCAAACAAAGCTTAATCAAACTTCGTTTAGAAAAACTTCCCATTTGGGGAGTTTTTTTGTGTTAATCGTTATTATTTAATTGACAAATTTTAGTTGAGTGATATAATGTCTTTGTTAGCCGATTTAGCTCAGTCGGTAGAGCAACGCACTCGTAACGCGTAGGTCGTAGGTTCGATTCCTGCAATCGGCAAATAGTTTTAAATCCTGATAGTTATTAGGATTTTTGTTTACAAAATCTTTTAGAGTTTTTAGTAGAAATCAGTTTGAGGATAGAAAATCATACGTGCTTTCGTAAATATTTTTCGCTGATTATTTGCTAAAAAGCTTGCGAAAACATGCTAAATATGATATTATTTTATAGTATGTGGTGTAAAGCACCTATAATCTAAGTAGGAGGACGTAGATAAAATGGCTAAAGTTTGTTATTTCACAGGTCGTAAGACTGTATCAGGAAACAACCGTTCACATGCAATGAACAAAACAAAACGTGCAGTTAAACCAAATCTTCAAAAAGTTACTATTCTTGTTAATGGAAAACCTAAAAAAGTTTGGGCATCAGCTCGTGCGCTTAAATCTGGTAAAGTAGAACGCGTATAAAATAAAAGCCGAAAGGCTTTTTTCTTTGTTTTGTAGCCGGTAATTTTCCATAATTTTTTACAATACGGCTAATATATGGTAAAATAAACTGATAAAAACTTTTGAGGTAGTAGATATGACTGTGAAAATTAATACAAAAGATGGCCAAATTGAGTTATCTGACGACGTAATTGCAACTGTTGTTGGTGGTTCAGCAACAGAAATTTTTGGTGTTGTTGGTATGGTAAGTAAAAGTGCTCTTAAGGATAATTTTCAAGCGCTTCTGCGTAAAGAAAACTACGCAAAAGGTGTTGTTGTCAAATCAACAGAAAGTGGTATTTCAGTCGATGTTTACACTGTAATGTCATATGGTGTGAAGATTTCTGAGGTATCAAAAAACATTCAGGAACGTGTCAAGTTCAACCTCGAAAACCAACTTGGCCTTTCAGCAGATACGGTGAATGTTTACGTACAAAATATTAAAGTTGTAGGAGAAGATTAGTGTCAAATATTACAACCAGTTTATTCCAAGAAATGGTTCAAGCTGCTAGCACACGTCTTGGAAATCAAGCAGAATATGTAAACTCCCTTAATGTTTTCCCTGTACCAGATGGTGATACAGGAACAAACATGGGAATGACAATTGAAAATGGTGCCAAAGAAGTTGCAGACAAACCTGCATCTACTGTTGGAGAAGTTGGACAAATCCTTTCAAAAGGTCTTTTGATGGGTGCACGTGGTAACTCAGGGGTTATTACATCTCAATTATTCCGTGGATTCGGTCAAGCAATCAAAGATAAAGAAGAATTGACTGGTAAAGACCTTGCACATGCCTTCCAATCAGGTGTTGAAGTTGCTTACAAAGCTGTTATGAAACCTGTTGAAGGTACTATTTTGACTGTTTCTCGTGGTGCTGCAACTGCTGCGCTTAAAAAAGCTGAAGAAACTGATGATGCTGTTGAAGTTATGCGTGCTGCACTTGATGGTGCAAAAGGCGCTTTGGCTAAAACACCAGAAATGCTTCCTGTTTTGAAAGAAGTTGGTGTTGTCGATTCAGGTGGTCAAGGTTTGGTCTTCATCTATGAAGGTTTCCTTGCTGCTTTGACTGGTGAATATATTGCTTCCGAAGATTTCAAAGCAACTCCAGCTGTTATGACAGAAATGATTAACGCTGAACACCACAAATCTGTAGCTGAACACGTTGCAACTGAAGATATCAAGTACGGTTACTGTACTGAAATCATGGTTGCTCTAAAACAAGGTCCTACTTATGTAAAAGAATTTAACTACGATGAGTTCCAAGGTTTCTTGAGTGGCTTAGGTGATTCACTTATTCTTGTTAACGACGATGAAATTGCTAAAGTTCACGTCCACACAGAAGACCCAGGATTAGTCCTTCAAGAAGGTCTTAAATACGGTGCTCTTAAAAAAGTTAAAGTTGATAACATGCGTAACCAGCACGATGCTGTTCTTGAAAAAGATCAAGCTAAATTAACAGCTGCTAGCCAAGAAGCAAAAGATTTCGCAATCGTTGCGGTATGTGCTGGTGATGGATTAGCTGACATCTTCAAATCACAAGGTGTTGACTACGTTATCTCAGGTGGCCAAACAATGAACCCATCTACAGAAGACATCTTGAAAGCTATTGATGCTGTTAACGCTAAAAATGTTATCATCTTGCCAAATAACAAAAACATCTTCATGGCTGCTCAATCAGCAGCAGAAGTGTCTGAAGTCCCAGCTGCAGTTGTTGAAACACGTACTGTACCTCAAGGATTTACAAGCTTGTTAGCCTTCAATCCAACTCAATCATTGGAAGAAAACGTTGAAGCTATGACTGCAAGCCTTTCAGATGTTGTTAGTGGTAGCGTGACACTTGCTGTTCGTGATACTTCAATTGATGGTCTTGAAATTCACCAAGATGATAACCTAGGTATGGTTGATGGTAAAATCGTGGTTTCAAACCCAGACATGACAACTACTTTGAAAGAAACATTCGCTAAAATGATTGACGAAGATAGCGAAATTATCACTATCTACGTTGGTGAAGATGGAAGCCAAGAATTGGCAGAAGAAATGGCTGATTACTTAGAATCGACTTACGAAGATGTAGAAGTTGAAATTCACGAAGGTAAACAACCAGTTTATCCATACTTGATGAGTGTTGAATAATTTCTTATTTAATATAAAAGATAGAAGGAAGCATTTCGGTGCTTTCTTTTTTTATGTAAAAAATTTTCTTTTCTCCATAAAAGGCGTCAATTCAATATCTAATAGAAAGAAAATTGTTAACTAACAAAATCTTCTGAAAATTGTCTTGACTTTATTTTTTAAAGTGTTAACATGGTGTGTAAGATTTAATTGATAGGAGAAAACAGATGAGGAGTGACATGATTAAGGTAGGTGTGGATAAAGCACCAGCCCGTGGTCTTCTTTATGCAACCGGGCAAGTAAAATCTGCTAAAGATATGCAAAAACCATTTATCGCAATTTGTAATTCTTACATTGATATTGTTCCTGGACATGTTCATTTGCGTGAATTGGCAGATGTCGCCAAGGAAGCTATTCGTGAAATGGGTGGTATTCCTTTTGAATTCAATACCATTGGGGTAGACGACGGAATTGCTATGGGGCATATTGGGATGCGTTATAGCCTTCCATCTCGTGAAATCATTGCGGATGCTGCTGAAACAGTCATTAATGCGCACTGGTTTGATGGTGTTTTCTATATTCCTAACTGTGACAAAATTACACCGGGTATGATTTTAGCTGGACTTCGTACCAATGTTCCTGCAGTCTTTTGTTCAGGTGGTCCGATGAAGGGCGGTATTGATATGACAGGTCACCAAGCAACCTTGTCAAGCCTTTTTGAAGCTGTCGGAACTTATCAAGCTGGTGGTATGTCTAAGAAAGAATTGGATTATTTGGAACAAAATGCTTGTCCAACATGTGGTTCTTGTGCGGGTATGTTTACAGCTAATTCAATGAACTCTCTTATGGAAGTGCTAGGTCTTGCTCTTCCTGGAAATGGTACTGTTCTTGCGGTATCTGATCAACGTCGTGAATTGGTTCGTCAAGCTGCTAAACATTTGATGGACAATGTTAAAAATAACTTGCGTCCAAGAGACATTATCACTAAAGAAGCTATTGATGATGCTTTTGCTCTTGATATGGCTATGGGTGGTTCTACCAATACCGTTCTTCATACGCTTGCTATCGCACGTGAGGCGGGTATCGATTATAATTTAACAGATATCAATGAAATTGCTAAGAAGACGCCATATTTGTCTAAAATTGCACCATCAAGTGTTTATACTATGCACGATGTCCAAGAAGCAGGTGGTATCTCAGCTATTATTAATCAATTGATTAAAAAAGGTACTATCAAGGGTGATCGTATTACAGTTACTGGTAAGACTTTGAAAGAAAATGTAGCTGGTGCAGAAATTAAGAATGAAGAAATCATTCACCCAATTGAACATCCAATTTCTCCAGTGGGTGGTTTGTCAGTTCTTTACGGTAATATCGCACAAGATGGAGCTGTTATTAAAGTTGGTGGGGTTGACCCTTCTGTTAAAACATTCCGTGGTAAAGCGATTTGCTGTGATTCACAAGATGAAGCTCTTGAATTGATTGATAATGGTACCGTTAAAAAAGGTCATGTGGTCGTTATTCGTTATGAAGGCCCTCAAGGTGGACCAGGTATGCCAGAAATGCTTGCGCCAACTTCTAAGATTGTTGGACGTGGTCTTGGTAAAGATGTTGCTCTTATCACAGATGGTCGTTTCTCTGGGGCAACACGTGGTATCGCTATTGGTCATGTGTCACCAGAAGCTGCAGAGGGTGGGAATATTGCTCTCATCGAAGATGGTGATGAAATCTATATTGATTTGACAAATCGTACTATTGATTTACTTGTGGATGATGCGACATTAGAAAAACGTCGCAAACACTTGAAACCATTTAAGTCAAAAATTTCAAGCGGTTGGTTACGTCGTTACACAGCTTTTGCGTCATCAGCTAACTTTGGTGGTTCAATGATGACTCAAGAAGAGTTTGAAGAACGTAAAGCGGAACGTGAAAAACAAGAAAATAAATAAGGCAGATTAAATATTTTTGAAAGTGTTCAAAATATTTGTTCACTTTCTCTTGCTTTATTTTTTTTAAATGTTATTATAGTAACAAGATGTTAGAATTTTTAGATAATTCGGAATTTATATGAAAAGGAGGACTTTGTGAAACAGATTAGATTAAAAGAATCCAAGAATGGATCGGAATTATTATTGGAAACCTTGGCTAGTCTGGGAATTGATACGATTTTTGGCTACCCAGGTGGAGCCGTTCTGCCACTGTATGATGCGATTTATAATTTTGATGGTATTCGTCATATTTTGGCTCGTCATGAGCAAGGTGCCCTTCATGAAGCCGAAGGTTATGCTAAATCAACTGGTAAACTTGGTGTTGCTATTGTAACAAGTGGACCTGGTGCAACGAACGCCATTACAGGTATTGCAGATGGTATGAGTGATAGTGTTCCAATGCTTATCTTTACCGGTCAAGTCGGAATGTCTGGTATTGGTAAAGATGCTTTCCAAGAAGCTGATATTATCGGTATCACAATGCCAATCACGAAATACAATTATCAGATTCGTGATGTTGCAGATGTGCCACGCATTGTGACAGAAGCTGTTCATATTGCAACAACAGGTCGACCTGGTCCAGTTGTTATTGACCTTCCAAAAAATATTTCGGCTGCTAAAACAACAGTTTATAATGATCCTACTGTTGATCTTCCAAGTTACCAACCAACCTTGGAACCAAATGCTTTGCAGGTCAAGAAAATTTTGACTCAGTTGAAAAAGGCAAAACGTCCGCTGATTATCGCTGGTGGTGGTGTCAACTACTCAGGTGCTTCTAAGGAGTTAATTGCTTTTGCAGAACGCTATAACATTCCTGTTGTTTCAACCTTACTGAGTTTGGGTGTTATGCCAATTAATCATCCCCTTTCTCTGGGGATGGGTGGCATGCATGGTTCATATGCGTCAAACATGGCTTTGACACAATGTGATTTTATGATTAATTTTGGGTCGCGTTTTGCAGATCGTTTGACTGGTAATCCAGCTACTTTTGCTAAAAAAGCAGTGGTTGCTCATGTGGATATTGATCCTGCGGAAATCGGAAAAGTCGTCAAGACACAAATTCCAATTGTTGGTGATGCCAAGCGTACATTACAGATTCTTCTGGAAGAAGATGAAGTTAAAACACATCACGATGATTGGACTGAATCAGTTCTTGCTAATCAAGCTAAAGCGCCGTTTAGCTATGACTTTGATGAAACAGTTATCAAACCACAACATGTCATTGCTACAATTGGTAAAGTAACAGATGGCGATGCTATCGTGGTTACAGACGTTGGCCAACACCAAATGTGGGCAGCTCAATTTTATCCATATAAAAATGAGCGTCAATTGATTACATCTGGTGGTCTTGGAACAATGGGATTCGGAATTCCAGCTGCTATCGGTGCTAAGTTAGCGAATCCAGATAAAGAAGTTATTCTCTTTGTCGGTGATGGCGGTTTCCAAATGACAAACCAAGAGTTAGCTTTGCTAAATGGTTATGGTGTTCCGATTAAAGTGGTTCTGATTAACAACCACTCACTTGGTATGGTTCGTCAATGGCAAGAATCTTTCTACGATGAACATCGCAGTGAGTCAACTTTTGATGATGAGCCAAACTTCCAAATGATGGCAGAAGCCTACGGCATTGCTCACCACAAATTTACTAATCCGAAAACATTGGAAGAGGACTTGAAAGTTATCGCTAAAAATAAGCCAATGTTGATTGAGGTTGCGATTTCTAATCGTGAACATGTTTATCCAATGGTTCCATCAGGTAAATCAAATAGTGAAATGTTGGGGGTGAAGTTTAATGCGTAGAATGTTGACAGCAAAGCTTCAAAATTCAACAGGTGTTCTTAATCGTTTCACAGGCGTCCTCTTACGCCGACAGGTTAACATTGAGTCTATTTCCGTTGGACAAACAATGGAAGACAATGTCTCTCGAATTACGATTATTATCGATGTTGAGAGTTTGGAAGAAGTTGAACAAATCATCAAACAATTGAACCGTTTGATTGATGTGCTTCGCGTTCGTGATATTACGGATATTCCACACTTGGAACGTGAAGTGATTTTAGTTAAATTGACAGCACCAACAAGCAAACGTGCCGAGATTTTAGCGGTTATTCAACCGTTTCGTGCAAGTGTTGTTGACGTAGCACCAAAATCAATTACTATTCAGGTAACTGGTGATGGTGATAAAATTGATGCTTTGCTTCGTGTTGTCAAACCTTATGGTATTCAGAATCTTGCCCGCACAGGTGCGACAGGATTCTCAAGAGATTTTTCTTGTTAAACAATTAATTTAGTTAACAGTTGCCTAGCCAGGCAGTTAAAATAAAAATAGAAAAGAGATATTTATTATGGCAGTAACAATGGAATATGAAAAAGACGTAAAAGTAGCAGCTCTTGATGGTAAAAAAATTGCCGTTATTGGTTATGGATCACAAGGTCATGCTCATGCTCAAAACTTGCGTGACTCAGGTCACGATGTTATCATTGGGGTTCGCCATGGTAAATCATTCGATAAAGCAAAAGAAGATGGATTTGATACTTATGAAGTAGCAGAAGCAACAAAACTTGCTGATGTTATCATGGTATTGGCTCCTGATGAAATCCAAGCTAAACTTTATGCTGAAGAAATCGCTCCAAACCTTGAAGCTGGTAACGCTCTTGGATTTGCACATGGTTTTAATATCCGTTTTGGATACATTAAAGCTCCAGAAACAGTAGATGTCTTCATGTGTGCTCCTAAAGGACCAGGTCACCTTGTTCGTCGTACTTACACAGAAGGATTTGGTGTACCAGCACTTTACGCTGTTTACCAAGATGCTACTGGTAATGCTAAAGACATCGCAATGGATTGGTCTAAAGGTATCGGTGCTGCACGTGTTGGACTTCTTGAAACAACATTTAAAGAAGAAACTGAAGAAGACCTCTTTGGTGAACAAGCAGTACTCTGTGGTGGTTTAACTGCTCTTATCGAAGCTGGTTTTGAAGTTCTTACTGAAGCTGGCTATGCTCCAGAATTGGCTTACTTTGAAGTTCTTCATGAAATGAAACTTATCGTTGACCTTATCTACGAAGGTGGATTCAAGAAAATGCGTCAATCAATTTCAAATACAGCTGAATTTGGTGACTACGTATCTGGACCACGTGTTATCACTAAAGATGTTAAAGAAAATATGAAAGCTGTTCTTGCTGATATCCAATCAGGTAAATTCGCTGAAGACTTTGTTAACGACTACCAAGCAGGTCGTCCAAAACTTGAAGCATACCGTAAAGAAGCTGCAGCTCTTGAAATTGAAAAAGTGGGTGCTGAACTTCGTAAAGCAATGCCTTTTGTTAACCAAAACGATGACGATGCATTCAAAATTTATAACTAATTTTTGAAGAAATCCACTTATAAAAGGCCGATGTTTGTCATCGGTTTTTTATCTATTAATCAGCAATTTGTCATATAAAATATTTAGATATTAGAAGAGGTAGTTTATGATCTTAGCTAAGGATGTTGTTGACGCCTATGACGTCTTGAAAGATGTTGTTGAGCGTACACCCCTAGATTTTGACCGCTATTTGTCGGAAAAATATGGTGCAACTGTTTATCTTAAACGTGAAAACATGCAGAAGGTCCGTTCTTTCAAAATTCGTGGAGCCTACTATGCTATTCACCAATTATCAGAGGATGAAAAAAAACGTGGTGTAGTATGTGCTTCAGCTGGTAACCACGCTCAAGGTGTTGCCTTTACGTGTCATGAAATGAAGATTCCAGCAACAATTTTTATGCCAGTAACAACTCCGCAACAAAAAATTGGGCAAGTGAGATTTTTTGGTGGTCCTTATGTGACGATTAAGCTTGTTGGAGATACTTTTGATGCATCAGCTCAAGCAGCACAAGATTTTACAAAATCAGAAGGAATGACTTTTATCGATCCTTTTGATGATGAAAATGTGCAGGCTGGTCAAGGAACGGTAGCTTACGAGATTTATGAACAAGCTCAAGAAGAAGGTGTAAGTTTTGATCAAATCTTTGTGCCAGTTGGTGGTGGTGGTTTGATTGCAGGAGTTGCCACATACATTAAAGATGTAGCTCCAGAAATCCAAGTAGTTGGAGTCGAAGCCTCAGGTGCTCGTAGCATGCGTGCTGCTTTTGACAAAGGTCATCCTGTTAAATTGGAAGAAATCGATAAATTTGCTGATGGGATTGCAGTGCAAAAAGTTGGTGAAAAAACTTTTGAAGTTGCTCGTAAACATGTGGATAAATTAGTTTGTGTTGATGAAGGTTTGATTTCTGAAACACTTATCGACATGTATTCAAAACAAGGAATTATTGCTGAGCCTGCAGGAGCTTCTTCAATCGCAGCTCTTGAAGTGATGAAAGATGAGATTAAAGGGAAGACGGTTGTTTGTATCATTTCTGGTGGTAATAATGATATCAATCGTATGCAAGAGATGGAAGAACGTGCCCTTATCTATGATGGAGTGAAACATTACTTTGTGGTTAACTTCCCACAACGTCCAGGTGCCCTACGTGAATTTGTCAACAACATTCTTGGTCCAAACGATGACATTACGCGTTTTGAGTACATTAAACGTGCGAATAAAGGCACAGGCCCTGTTCTCATCGGTATTACCTTGGGTGATAAAAATGACTACAATGATTTTATTGGTCGTTTGTCTGGTTTTGATCCTTCATATATCAATTTGCATGGGAATGAAAGCCTCTATAATCTATTAGTTTGATGTTAAAATAAACTTCTGTTCTCTCTTAAAATTATTATTATATTGACAAGCAAGCCTAGTTGATCCTTACAGTTTGACTAGGTTTTTGCTTGACTTTTTAGAGAAATGAAATATAATTGTATTAATTGATAGGTACAAGGGGATCTTATGAATACAGTGTGGTTTATTATTTTTTGTTCTTTTATTACTATCGGATGTGCAATTTCTAGTAGTAAAAAGAAATAATTTTAAAGGAGATTTATCATGATTTTAATTGTTTTAGCTATTTTTCTTATCATTATTTTGAGTGTTGTTGCTAGCACGCTTTATGTGGTACGTCAACAAACTGTTGTTATTATCGAACGTTTTGGGAAATACCAAACAACATCTGGTAGTGGTATGCATGTGCGTCTGCCGTTTGGAATTGATAAAATTGCTGCGCGTATTCAGTTGCGTCTTTTGCAATCTGAAATCGTTGTGGAAACGAAAACCAAGGATAATGTTTTTGTGACTTTGAATGTTGCTACACAATACCGTGTGAATGAACAAAACGTGACAGATGCTTATTACAAACTCATGCGTCCTGAAGCTCAAATCAAATCATACATCGAAGATGCTCTTCGTTCATCTGTTCCAAAATTGACTTTGGATGAATTATTTGAGAAAAAAGATGAAATTGCTCTTGAAGTGCAACACCAAGTGGCTGAAGAAATGTCAACTTACGGCTACATTATTGTTAAAACATTGATTACTAAAGTTGAGCCTGATGCTGAAGTTAAACAATCAATGAATGAAATCAATGCTGCGCAACGTAAACGTGTAGCGGCTCAAGAATTGGCTAATGCGGATAAAATTAAAATTGTAACAGCTGCAGAAGCTGAAGCTGAAAAAGATCACCTTCATGGTGTTGGTATTGCCCAACAACGTAAAGCGATTGTCGATGGTCTAGCTGAGTCAATTCAAGAATTAAAAGATGCCAATGTAGGCATGACTGAAGAACAAATCATGTCTATTCTATTGACTAACCAATATCTTGATACCTTAAATACATTTGCAGCTAAGGGCAATCAAACACTGTTCTTGCCAAATCATCCAGAAGGTATTGAAGATATTCGCACACAAATTTTGTCATCATTGAAAGCTAAATAGTTAAAACTAAAAAAAGTCCCTATTGCAGACGGAAGGAATTGCAATAGGGACTTTTTGTCTGGCATCTTGTTAGGGATTGAAATAGGAGTTACATGTTTCTTTTATACCGTTTATATTCATGGATTATTTTCAGAGCACGTTTCCGTGTTTTGATATTGGGACTTTTAAGTCTGCGATATGCAGATGCTAAATCATTTTTTTCAGCCATACCAACCTCCTTAAATATAGATTTATTAACGTTAACATGAAGTAGTATAGCACAAAATACTTAACCAGTAAAGTATTTACTGTAATTTGGCTTAAAATTAGTTTTTGGCACAAAAAAAACACCCCTCCAAAAAAGGAAAGGTTGCTTTAAGTAATTATTTCAAGAAACGTTGTAAGAACTCTTTTGTACGTTCTTGTTGTGGGTGCTCGAAGATTTGTTCAGGTGTACCTTCTTCAGCGATAACACCTTTATCCATGAAGATGACACGGTCTGAAACATCTCTTGCGAATTCCATTTCGTGAGTGACGATAATCATTGTTAAACCTGATTTAGCGAGTTCTTGCATTGTTTTAAGAACTTCACCGACCATTTCTGGGTCAAGGGCAGAAGTTGGCTCGTCAAAGAGCATTGCTTCTGGGTTAACCGATAAGGCACGAGCGATTGCCACACGTTGTTTTTGACCACCAGAAAGTTGTTTTGGTTTAGCTTTCCAGTATTGCTCAGTCATACCAACTTTTGTAAGGTTTTCTTTAGCGATTTTTTCAGCTTCGCTTCGAGAACGTTTCAAAACAGTTGTTTGAGCAACAATGGCATTTTCAAGAACGTTTAAGTTTTCAAAAAGGTTAAATGATTGGAAAACCATGCCAAGTTTTTCACGGTATTCTGTCAAGTTATAATCTTTTTCAAGAACGTTTTGTCCGTGGAAAAGAATTTCTCCAGCAGTTGGATCTTCTAAAAGATTGATAGAGCGGAGGAATGTTGATTTCCCTGAACCTGATGAACCAATGATAGAAATAACTTCACCTTTATTTACAGAAAGTGAAATATCTTTTAGGACCTCATTTTGTCCATAAGATTTTTTAAGGTGTTTAATTTCAATAATAGGTTGAGACATTATTTCACCTCTTTCGTTTGGTTTTGGTTAGCACCAGTTGTGTAAGTGTCCGCATCGAAACGACGTTCGATAAAGCGCAAGATGCGTGTCACTGTAAAGGTGAGAACAAAGTAGATAATAGCGATAATTGTAAATGTTTGGAAGTATTGATATGTTTGAGTTGCAACGGTATTACCTGAGAAGTAAAGTTCGACAACTGAGATAACATTCAATACTGAAGTATCTTTGATGTTGATGACAAATTCGTTACCTGTTGCTGGCAAGATATTGCGAACAACTTGAGGAAGAACGATTTTGCGCATTGTTTGACCGTGAGTAAATCCAAGTGCTGTAGCTGCTTCAAATTGACCTTTATCAACAGCGAAGATACCACCACGAACGATTTCACTCATGTAAGCACCAGTGTTGATTGAAACGATAAAGATTGCAGCTAGTGTACGGTCGATTGAGATACCAAAGGCTTGAGCTGTACCATAGTAGATAACCATTGCTTGTACGATCATCGGAGTACCACGGAAAATTTCAATGTAAACGCTAAGTAACCAACCAAATACTTTTTGAAGACCAGCAAGGAATTTATTGGCAGATTTTGGAGCTGTGCGGTAAACACCAATCAAAAGACCGATAAAGAGACCAACAACTGTACCGATGATAGAGATGAGAAGTGTAACTCCCGCACCACGTAGGAATTGGTTCCAGTTTTTCTCGAAGATTCCCCACATATCAGTGAAGAAATTACTCTTTTGATCTTTTTCAGACTTGTCAGCTGGTTGTTTTTCAATCATGTCATCCATGAGTTGCAAACGGTCATTATCAGAGATGCCAGCTAAAACGGCATTTACTTTAGCAAGTGTGTCAGTGTCATCTTTACGAAGACCAACGGCAATGGCTGTGTCTGCTTTAGATGTCGCAAAACCTTTGCCATCTTCAAAAGCAATCATCTTGAAGTCGCTATTTGCATTTTCAGCAGAGATAGCATCAGGACGTTCAGAAACATAACCATCAATAATACCAGATTCAAGTGCTTGACGCATTTGGTTGAAGTCACCCATAGCAGTTTCTTTTGAAGCGCCTTTGATTTGGTCAATCAAGTTGTAAAGGTAGACACCTTGTTGAGATGTTAATTTTGCACCAGCAAAATCTTTAAGTGATGTAGCTTGTGCAAAGTCACCTTTTTTAGAAACAACGATAACTGGGTAGCTTGTATAGTAACTATCTGAGAATGCAATTTCTTTCTTACGTTCAGCGGTAGGACTCATTCCGGCAGCAATCATGTCAATCTTTCCGGAAGTAAGTGCTGGAATTAATCCTGTCCAAGTAGTTTTGACAACGAGGAGTTCCTTGCCTAAGCTATCTGCTATTTTCTTAGCTATTTGGACATCGTATCCGTTAGCATACTGGCTAGTTCCTTCGATAGGAACAGCTCCATTAGAATCATCATCTTGTGTCCAGTTAAATGGGGCATAGGCTGCTTCCATACCGACACGAAGATATTCGTCAGCGTTTGCGTTAGTCATTCCTCCAAAGAGAAGAAGAAGGGCTGCGAAACAACTTAAAAGTAACTTTTTCATTTAAGACTCCTGTCTATTCTTGTACCTTACTATTTTACAGGAAATAGGGTCTGATTTCAACACGATAGACCCAAAAATAGAATATTTATACAATATATTATGATAAAATAGGGATATAAGAAAGGAGTAGGAGATCATGAAAAAATTAAGAATATTTTTACTAGCAGTCGCTACTATTTTAGGATTATCAGTTCCAGTTTTTGCTGATAGCGATGTTGACTATAGTATCAGCAATTATGATGGTGTTTTAGCGATACATGATGATAATGCTGCTGATTTTTATCAGACTATTACTTATCGCTTTGATTCCTCGTACAATGGGCAGGTGGTGACTTTGGGAGAAGCCGGTCACATGCCAGAAGGTTTTTCGGTTAATAACCAGCCAGAAGTTTCAGCTGAGGTTAACGGTGTTAGTCGGACGGTTAGACCGGTGGTAAATGACCTTGGTGATGGTTACCAAGTGAAAATCTACAATTCTGGTTCCAGCGGTGACATTGTAACTGTTAAGCTACACTGGAAACTATCGCATTTACTATTTCCTTATCAAGATGTCGCAGAGCTTAATTGGGTACCGATTAGTGACTGGGATGAAACATTGCGCCATGTTACTTTTACAGTCTTAACAGATAAAACAACTGCTAATCGCAAACTTTGGGCTCATAGAGGTTACTTGAAATCGGTAAATGTTGAAAAATTACCTGATGGTTATCGAATTACGGCTGAAAATGTTGATGGAAAGTTAGAGTTGCACGCTTACTGGGATAAAGCTATTTTGACAACTCCTGCAACCATTGCAAGTAAACGTAAAGCAGCTATTATCAAGCAAGAAGCAAAAATTGCTCGTAAAAGTCAGTTGCTTAAAGTGGTATTGTTTTACCTTGTGCCAGCTCTTGTTATTATTTTGATTGTTTTGGCTTGGATTTTCTTCTTTACAGGTAAAAAATTGGCTAAGAAATATGAAAAATTTAGTCATGATAGTCGTTCTTATGAAGCGCCAGAAGATTGGTCACCTTTGCTAATCATGCAGTATATCTATGATGTTGATTTGCAAGATACAGATACCAAAGGAAGTCCAATTTCACAAAAATTTAAATTTGAAACTGCCATGCAGGCGACTTTGCTTGATTTGATTGATCGCCATGTGATTACTACAAGCGATGAGGAATTAACTTGTCATCTGGATAAGCCAATGACAAGCTATGAAGCAGAAGTAATTGATATGGCATTTGGTGGAAAAGAGACCATAAAAATTGAAGACTTGTTTGCAGATTATCGTTTTGATGATGATTTGGTAGATAACTATAAGAAGAAATACAAAGGTCATACTTTAGAAACAAAATTAAACAGTCTTGGTGAAGCTTTCAATGATCGCTATCTTGCTAAACTTGAACAAATTACTGACTTAGTTAATCAAGAAATTTCACAAAAAGCTTTACCAGAAATTCGTGAGAACTTAAGTGATAGTATCGCTAAGAAATTTGAATATGCAAAAGGTCTCCTATTCCTTACCTTGATACCTGTTGGTATTGGGTTAATCTATCTTTTGTTTAATCTAAATCTAGTTTTTCTTGCTTATGGTCTTTTGTTAGCTTTGGTTGTTTTGAGTTTGGTCATTATCATGGTTAAATCTCATTATTACAAAGTTCATGGTATGATAACTGCTGAAGGACAACAACGTATTCAAGCTTGGGTTAGCTTTACTAATATGATGCGAGACATTAACAAATTTGATAAGGTTGATTGGCAAGGTGTTGTCGTCTGGAATCGTATCTTGGTTTATGCGACTCTGTTCGGCTATGCCAAACAAGTTCAAAAATTCCTTAAAATTCATAACATTAAACTTGCTAGCGAATCAGACTTTATGATGAATCCTGAAATTGGCTACCTTATTGGCATGCAAGCTCATCGTTTGGGAATGGCTAGTCAAAGTGCTGATTCAGCTGCGCATTTCTCTGTATCATCTGGTAGTTCAGGCTCTAGTGCTGGATTCTCCGGTGGTGGCGGAGGCGGAGGCGGCGGAGCATTTTAAAATGCTTTCAAATCTGCTATAATTGAGGGGATATTAAATTAAGGAGAGCTTATGTTATTTTTCGAACTACTTAAGGCTATCTTTTTAGGGGTAGTTGAGGGAATTACAGAGTGGTTACCTGTTTCAAGTACAGGACACCTGATTTTGGTTCAAGAATTTATTAAATTGAATCAAGATAAAGCGTTTTTGGACATGTTTAACATTGTCATTCAATTGGGAGCTATCCTAGCGGTTATTGTGATTTACTTTAAACGTTTGAATCCATTCCAGCCAGGAAAAACAGCGCGTGAAGTTCAGTTGACATGGCAGCTATGGTTAAAAGTTGTTATTGCATGTATTCCATCGATTTTAATTGCAGTACCTTTTGATGATTGGTTTGAAGCACACTTCAACTACATGATTCCGATCGCAATTGCCTTAATTGTTTACGGAATTGCATTTATCTGGATTGAAAAACGAAATGCTAATATTGAACCTGAAGTGACTGATCTTGCTCGCATGCCTTATTTGACAGCCTTTTGGATTGGATGCTTCCAAGTTCTAAGTATCGTTCCAGGAACAAGTCGTTCAGGAGCAACAATCCTTGGAGCAATCATTGTGGGAACAAGTCGTTCAGTTGCAGCTGACTTCACTTTCTTCCTTGCTATTCCAACTATGTTTGGTTACAGTGGTTTGAAAGCTGTTAAGTTCTTCTTAGACGGAAATGTTCTAAACTTTAGCCAATTCTTGATTTTGATGGTGGCAAGCGTTACAGCTTTCCTTGTCAGCCTATACGTTATCCGCTTCTTGACTGATTATGTTAAGAAACACGATTTCACTATTTTTGGTAAATATCGTATCGTTTTGGGAACAATTCTTATTCTATATAGCATTGCCAAATTTATCTTTTAAAAAAGCCAGCAGCCCTTGTAAGGGCTGCTTTTTATGACGTAAAAATTGAAAAAACAAGACTTTTCTTGTATAATAAAATGACTACTCGTGCGAGGTATATAGTATGGAAATGAAACAGATTAGCGAGACAACGCTAAAAATAACGATTAGTATGGAAGATTTAGAAGAACGCGGAATGGAGTTGAAAGACTTCTTGATTCCACAAGAAAAGACAGAAGAGTTCTTCTATTCAGTAATGGATGAATTGGATTTACCAGATAATTTCAAAGACAGTGGCATGCTTAGTTTCCGTGTGACACCACGTAAAGACCGCATTGATGTCTTTGTTACCAAATCTGAAATCAATAAAGATATAAACTTTGAAGATTTAGCAGCTTTTGATGATGTTTCAGACATGTCACCTGAGGAATTTTTCAAGACTTTAGAGCAGACAATGTTGTCTAAAGGCGACACGGAAGCTCACGAAAAATTAGGTAAGATTGAAGAAATGATGGAAGGTGCTGTTGAAGATGTGAATCCATCAGATTATGTTCACTATGTCTTGGATTTTCCAAGCTTAGAAGCTACTGTTGCTTTTGCTAAGGCTATTGATTTTCCAGTTGAAGCTTCAGAGCTTTATAAGATGGATGGGGCTTACTACATGACAGTTCTCATTGATTTGCAAAATCACCCATCTTATTATGCAAATTTGATGTATGCCCGTATGTTAGAATACGCTGGCTCTGGTACAAAAACTCGTGCTTATTTACAAGAGCATGCGGTTGAATTATTGACGGATGATGCCGTCGAAAAATTAAAAATGATTGAGTTGGTATAGTATGGCACCCTTTACAATTGAATATGTTTTAGTTTTAATTGGCGCGTTTTTATTATCACTTTTCTTGACGCCAATTGTTCGTTTTATTGCTTTTCGTGTTGGTGCCGTTGACAATCCAAATGCTCGTCGTGTTAATGAAGTCCCAATGCCAAGTAGTGGTGGGTTGGCGATTTTCTTAGCCTTTTTAATGTCATCTTTGATTTTTATGCCAATGGTTTTGAAACAGCCGATTTGGACGATTTCTTATTTTGATTATATTTTGCCAGTTGTTATTGGTGGATTTATCATTACAGCGACTGGTTTTATCGATGATATTTATGAATTGAAGCCAAAAACAAAAATGGCAGGGATTATTTTAGGAGCTGTCATTGTTTGGGCCTTTACGGATTTCCGTTTTGATAGTTTTAAAATTCCTTTCGGCGGACCATTATTGCAATTCAATTCAGTAGTCACTTTCTTTTTGACGGTTTTTTGGATTATTTCAATTACAAACGCCATGAATTTGATTGATGGCTTAGATGGTCTGGTGAGTGGTGTTTCTATCATTAGCTTGATTACAATGGCTTTGGTATCTTATTTCTTCTTGCCACAGACCGACTTTTACTTGACTTTGACAATCTTATTATTGATTGCTTGTATTGCAGGATTTTTCCCTTATAATTACAATCCAGCTATTATATACTTGGGAGATACCGGAGCTCTTTTCATAGGATTTATGATTGGTGTGCTATCTCTTCAAGGGTTGAAAAATTCGACTGCTGTTGCGGTGGTGACACCAGTTATTATTCTTGGTGTTCCGATTTTGGATACAACTGTTGCGATTATTCGCCGTAAATTATCAGGGCGTCCAGCGACAGAAGCAGACAAGATGCATTTGCATCACCGTTTGTTAGCTATGGGGTTTACACACCGTGGAGCTGTTTTGGTCGTTTATGGAATTGCGATTCTTTTCTCACTTATCGCACTCTTGCTAAATGTTTCAAGCCGTTTAGGTGGTGTCCTTTTGATGATTGGTTTAGCCTTTGCCCTAGAAGTCTTTATTGAAGGACTTGAAATTTGGGGCGTTGGTCGAACACCACTCTTCGATACCCTTAAATTTATCGGAAATAGCGATTATCGCCAAGCGACAATGTTAAAATGGAAAAATCGCAAAAATAATAAGTAAATGGAAAGCCTATTATGGCTTTTTTTTGATATAATGATTAGTAACCCTATAGAACTGCGGTAATTTTCAGAAAAAAGTTACTGCCGCATTTGATAAATTGGAGGAACGTACATATGTCTGTACTTGAAATAAAAGATCTTCATGTTTCAATTGAAGATAAAGAAATTCTTAAGGGTGTCAATTTAACCCTTAAGACTGGAGAGATTGCTGCGATTATGGGTCCTAATGGAACTGGTAAATCAACGCTTTCAGCTGCTATCATGGGTAATCCAAATTACGAGGTTACTCAGGGTGAAATTTTGCTAGATGGTGAGAACATTCTTGACCTTGAAGTCGATGAACGCGCTCGCCTTGGTTTATTCCTTGCCATGCAATACCCATCTGAAATTCCAGGAATTACTAACGCTGAATTTATTCGTGCAGCTATGAATGTTGGAAAAGAAGATGACGAGAAAATTTCTGTTATGGATTTTATCACAAAATTGGATGAAAAGATGGAATTTCTTGGCATGAAAGAAGAAATGGCAGAACGTTACCTTAACGAAGGTTTCTCAGGTGGTGAGAAAAAACGTAATGAAATTCTTCAATTGTTGATGCTTGAACCTAAATTTGCTCTTCTTGATGAAATCGATTCAGGTCTTGATATCGATGCTTTGAAAGTTGTTTCAAAAGGTGTTAACGCTATGCGTGGGAATGACTTTGGAGCAATGATTATCACTCACTATCAACGACTTCTTAACTACATCACACCAGATGTTGTTCATATTATGATGGATGGTCGTGTTGTTCTTACAGGTGGTGCAGAACTTGCTGCTCGTCTTGAAAAAGAAGGTTATGCGAAAATTGCCGAAGAACTTGGAATTAAATACGAAGAAGAAGTGTAATTGATGATGTCAAGTCTACTATTATAGTAGATGATACTCGTATGTTGGATATAAAAAGGAGTAAACATCAAATTATGACGAAAGAATCAGTTTTAAATTTTTCACAAGCAAAAGCAGAACCTTTGTGGTTGCAAGAGCGACGCTTAGCTGCTTTTGATCATATAGATAAATTGCCATTACCAGAAGTCAACCGTGTAAAATTTCACCGTTGGAACTTGGGTGATGGAAGTATTTCAGAGGATGTGGCTTTGGCTAATGTCCCTAATTTTACAGCACTTGGAGATAATCCAAAACTTGTTCAGGTTGGAACACAAACTATCCTTGAACAATTACCTGTTGACTTGATGTCAAAAGGTGTTATTTTTACAGATTTTTATAGCGCTTTGGAAGAAATTCCAGAAGTGATTGAAAAATATTTTGGTAAAGCGCGTGGTGACTTGGAAGACAAGTTAGCTGCTTATCATACAGCTTACTTTAACAGTGCTGCTGTGCTTTATGTTCCAGATAATGTGGACATTGAAGAGCCAATCGAAGGTCTCTTTTTCCAAGACAAGGCTAGTGATGTTCCATTTAATAAACACGTCCTTATTATTGTAGGAAAAAATAGTCACATCAGTTATCTAGAACGTTTTGAATCAATCGGTGAAGGCGATGCTAAAGCAACAGCAAACATCTCTGTTGAAGTTATTGCTTTAGATGGTAGTCAAGTGAAGTTTTCTGCTATCGACCGTCTTGGAAATAACGTGACAACTTATATTAGCCGTCGTGCTCATCATGGTAAAGATGCTGTGGTGGACTGGGCAATCGGCATCATGAATGAAGGCAATGTGATTGCTGATTTTGATTCAGACTTGTACGGAGATGGTAGCCAAGCTAATCTTAAAGTGGTTGCCGCTTCATCTGGCCGTCAAGTTCAAGGTGTGGATACGCGCGTGACAAACTACGGTTGCCATTCAGTCGGGCACATTTTACAACACGGTGTCATTCTTGAACGCGGAACATTGACTTTTAATGGTGTTGGTCATATTGTAAAAGGTGCTAAGGGAGCGGATGCTCAACAAGAAAGTCGTGTTCTGATGCTTTCAGATAAAGCACGATCAGATGCCAACCCAATCCTATTGATTGATGAAAATGATGTGACAGCTGGTCACGCCGCTTCAATCGGACAAGTTGACCCAGAAGATATGTATTATCTTATGAGTCGTGGTATTGACAAGGAAACAGCAGAACGCCTAGTTATTCGTGGTTTCTTAGGTACTGTTATCACTGAAATTCCTGTCAAAGAAGTGCGTGATGAAATGATTGCTGTGCTTGACAGTAAGTTGGAGCAACGCTAATATGACAAAATTAGACGCTCATAAAATCGCTCAAGACTTTTGCATCCTTGACCAAGTTGTCAATGATGAACCTCTGGTTTATCTAGACAATGCGGCAACAACTCAGAAACCAGAAGAAGTACTTGATGCGCTCAATCAGTATTATCATACTATCAATGCCAATGTGCACCGCGGTGTTCATACCCTTGCTGAACGTGCAACCACCGCTTATGAAGCCAGTCGTGAAACAGCACGTCAGTTCATTAATGCTAAGTCAACAAAAGAAGTGTTATTTACACGTGGAACAACAACTGGACTTAACTGGGTTGCACAGTTTGCCCAAGAAGTTCTTAAAAAAGACGATGAAGTGCTTATTTCAGTTTTAGAACATCATGCGAATGTCGTTCCTTGGCAACAAGTTTGCCATAAGACTGGTGCAAAATTGGTTTATGTTTATTTAAAAGATGGTCAGCTGGATATGGAAGATTTGCGCAGCAAACTTTCAAATAAAACAAAATTTGTAAGCATTGCCCATGTTTCAAATGTTTTAGGCTCAGTGCAACCCGTTAAAGAAATTGCCAAATTAGCTCATGAAGTTGGTGCTTATATGGTGGTTGACGGTGCACAGTCTGCTCCTCATATGACAATCGACGTTCAAGATTTGGATTGTGATTTCTTTGCTTTCTCAGGACATAAAATGCTTGGACCAACAGGCATTGGTGTGCTTTATGGTAAAGAAGAATTGCTCAATCAAATGTCCCCAGTTGAATTTGGTGGGGAAATGATCGACTTCGTTTACGAACAAGAAGCCACTTGGACAGAATTGCCTTGGAAATTCGAAGCCGGGACACCAAATATTGCTGGTGCTATTGCTTTAGGCGCGGCTATTGAGTATTTGGATAATCTTGGTTTAGATAATGTTCATGCGCATGAGCAAGAACTGGTTGATTATGTTTTACCTAAACTACAAGCCATCGAAGGAGTAACAGTTTACGGTCCACAAGACCCTAGTCAGCACATGGGAGTCATTTCATTTAATATTGATGGATTGCATCCACATGATGTGGCAACAGCACTTGATTATGAAGGTGTTGCTGTGCGAGCAGGACATCACTGTGCACAACCTTTGATTAATTATCTTGGAATTCATTCGGCAGTGCGCGCAAGTTTTTATATCTATAATACGAAAGAAGATTGTGATAAACTAATAGAAGCAATTCTTAAAACAAAGGAGTTTTTCAATGGCACTTTCTAGATTAGATAGTCTTTATATGGCAGTTGTTTCAGAACACTCAAAAAATCCACATCATCACGGAAAACTCGAAGATGTTGATCAAGTTAATCTTAACAATCCAACTTGTGGTGATGTGATTTCACTATCAGTCAAATTCGACGGTGATCGCATTTCTGACATTGCATTTGCTGGTGATGGGTGTACCATTTCAACAGCTTCATCAAGTATGATGACTGATGCTGTTGTTGGCAAGACGAAAGAAGAAGCTCTTGAACTAGCTGAGATTTTTTCAAAAATGGTTCAAGGTGAAAAAGACGATGCCCAAAAAAGATTAGGTGAGGCAAGTTTTTTGGCAGGAGTTTCAAAATTTCCACAACGTATTAAATGTTCAACTCTTGCCTGGAACGCCTTAAAAAAAGCTATTGAAAACGATAGTAAAAATACAGAAAGGTAATTAGATGCCTGAAAAAAATGAAAAAGTAACACCAAAACCCATTGATCTTGGGGAATATAAATACGGTTTCCATGATGATGTGACACCAGTCTTTTCAACAGGAAAAGGAATCAGTGAAGATGTGGTCCGTGCCATGTCTGCTGAAAAAGGGGAGCCTGAGTGGATGCTTGAATTCCGCTTGAAATCATTGGAAACCTTTAACAAAATGGCTATGCCAGAGTGGGGGCCAGACCTTTCTGGTATTAACTTTGATGATCTGACTTATTTCCAAAAGGCATCAGAGAAACCTGCTCGTGACTGGGAAGATGTTCCTGAGAAAATCAAGGAAACTTTTGAACGTATTGGTATTCCAGAAGCAGAACGTGCCTATCTTGCTGGAGCCTCAGCTCAGTATGAGTCAGAAGTGGTTTACCACAATATGAAAGAAGAGTATGACAAGTTGGGTATTATCTTTACAGATACAGATTCAGCACTTAAAGAGCATCCAGAACTCTTTAAGAAGTACTTCTCAAAACTGGTTCCGCCAACAGATAACAAATTTGCGGCCCTTAACTCTGCCTTCTGGTCAGGTGGTACCTTTATTTATGTACCAAAAGGCGTTAAGGTAGATATTCCGCTTCAAACCTACTTCCGTATTAACAACGAAGCAACTGCTCAATTTGAACGTACTCTTATTATCGTTGATGAAGGTGCCAGCGTTCACTATGTTGAAGGATGTACAGCGCCTACATACACAACGGCAAGCCTTCATGCGGCCATCGTTGAAATCTTTGCGCTTGATGGTGCCTACATGCGCTACTCAACTATTCAAAACTGGTCAGATAACGTCTACAACTTGGTAACTAAACGTGCTACGGCTAAGAAAAACGCAACTGTTGAGTGGATTGATGGTAACCTGGGTGCTGAAGTAACCATGAAATATCCATCTGTTTACCTTGATGGTGAAGGTGCGCGTGGGACGATGCTCTCAATTGCCTTTGCTAATAAAGGTCAACATCAAGATACAGGTGCTAAGATGATTCACAATGCACCGCATACCTCATCGTCAATTGTTTCAAAATCAATTGCTAAAGGTGGCGGAAAAGTTGACTATCGTGGTCAAGTGACTTTTAATAAAAATTCTAAGAAATCAGTTAGTCACATTGAATGTGATACGATTTTGATGGATGACATTTCAAGTTCTGATACTATTCCATTTAACGAAATTCACAATTCACAAGTTGCGCTTGAACATGAAGCGAAAGTTTCAAAAATCTCAGAAGAACAACTCTATTATCTTATGAGTCGTGGTCTTTCTGAACAAGAAGCAACAGAGATGATTGTCATGGGATTTGTAGAACCATTTACAAAAGAACTCCCAATGGAATATGCTGTTGAGCTTAACCGTTTGATTAGTTATGAAATGGAAGGTTCTGTTGGATAACTTAAAAGAGACAAGGTTTAAAACTTGTCTCTTTTTTTCTATATATAGTAGGAAAAGAAATAGTAGTTTTTATAGTTTTTCGTTAACGTAAGTGACGAAGTGGTTCCACCAGACTTTAAGAAAAATGCTTTTTTTTACTTCTTTCTTAGCAAGTGCTGGTACGCTTGGCTTAGATTCAAGATAGCCAGTTCCGACGATTTGTTTATCATCATAAATGAAAGAACCAACTTTATCACCTTTATTAATAGTAGCTTCGTATCCTTTGACTTTTGTTGAGAATTTTACAGAAGCATCAGTACCAATACGATGAACAACCTTTAATTCTTGAGAAGCAACTGCAGGTACAGTCTTTTCTTTTCCATCGATAACTTTTGCTTTGCTATTTTTAGTTGATTCGCCAGCATCAACAAGAGTTGTCATTTCGTAATTTGATTTAACGTAATCAAGAAGGGCATTAGTAGCTTCAAAACGAGCAAATTCATTTTCTTGCCAACCATCGGCATTCATGACAACGGAGATAATGCGCATGCCGTTTTCTGTAGAAGTCGCAACAAATGAAGCACCAGCAAGTTCAGTTGTACCGGTTTTTAGACCATCAACACCATCACGTTCGTAAGGCATTCCTTTGAGCATGTAATTATAAGTGTTCATTGTAGAACCCTCAAAGTCAGCAGTTGTTTGGTTACTAATTTTAAGCACATCTGGATACTCGGTGATTAAGTGTTGGGCAATGATGGCAACATCACGAGCGCTTAGGGTATTTTCATCAGTTGAACTAGAACCTGGGTAAATGTTATCACCTAGGTAACTATTGTTAAGACCAGAAGCATTAAATAATTTAGCATCATTGATTCCCCATTCTTGGAGTTGAGTTTGCATCATATCAACAAACTTACTTTCGGTACCGCCGATTTTTTCTGCAAGGGCAATCGCAGCACTATTAGAACTAGCTACCATGGCAGCATTAACTAATTGCTCCACAGTATATTCGCGTGCTTCCATAGGAACGTTACTAGCATCCGAATTAGCTGTTAAATCATAAGCATAATCAGATATAGGAACTTTAGTATCCCAACTTAGATTCCCTTTGTCGATTTCTTTGTAAGTTAAGTAAACCGTTAATATTTTTGTCATTGAAGCAATACCATCAGGTGTAGTTGCATCTTTTTCATATAATACTTTACCAGTAGAAGCTTCAACAGCGATAGCGTGTTTAGCTGCTACATCAAAGGTATCATCCGCAGCAACTTTGTTTCCAATGAAGGCCAAGAGTAGGGCCAAAACAGCAAAAACTTTCTTCATTGTTCCATCCTTTGTTAAAAAATTAGATAATATGATTATATCATATTAATCGCTTACTTTCAGTGTGTCAGAAAATCTGACAAAAAATTCAGAAAAAACTATTCTCTTCAGAAAAAACTATTTTCTTTAAAAAAACTTTATGATATAATTTTATTTGTCAAATAATATAATTTAGAGAGAACAACTAGGAGGGCGTCACATGTCACTAAACGGTAAAACATGGAAACGCGTCGGTCTTGGGGCTGTAGTCTTAGTCTCAACAGCTGTTTTGGCAGCTTGTGGAGGTAAAAGCTCATCAACTTCTTCAAAAACTGATGAGATTAATTGGTACACTCCGACTGAAATTAGCACTTTGGACATTTCGAAAGTTACAGATACTTATTCTTCAATTGCTATCGGTAACTCAGGTAGTAACTTACTTCGTCGTAACGAAGACGGTGAATTAAAACCTGACTTGGCTGAGAAAGTAGAAGTATCTGAAGATGGTTTAACATACACAGCCACATTACGTGATGGACTTAAATGGTCTGACGGTAGTGATTTAACGGCAGATGACTTTGTTTATACATGGCAACGTATTGTTGATCCAGCGACTGCTTCACAGTATGCTTACCTTGCATCAGATGCGCATGTTTTAAATGCTGCAGAAGTTATCAATGGTACTAAGAGCGTTGATGAATTGGGAGTTAAAGCAGATGGTAATAAAGTAATCTTTACATTATCTAGTCCATCTCCACAATTTATGAGTCTTTTGACATTTGCTAACTTCGTTCCTCAAAACAAAGCCTTTGTGGAAAAAGCAGGAAGTGACTACGCTACAACTTCTGAAAAAGCACTTTATTCAGGTCCATACACAGTTAAAAATTGGAATGGTTCTAATGGTTCATTCACACTTGTGAAAAACAAATACTATTGGGACGCTAAAAACGTTAAATTGAAGAAAGTTAACGTCCAAACTGTTAAAAAACCTGATACTGCCGTGCAAATGTACAAAGATGGTGAGCTTGATACAGCAAACATCTCTGGTACAGAAGCAATTTATAAAGCAAATAAAAGCAACAAAGATGTTGTGGATGTTCCAGAAGCAACATCTGCATACCTCGTTTACAACGAAACAGGTTCTGTTAAAGCTTTAGCTAATACTAAGATTCGTCAAGCGCTTAACCTTGCAACAAATCGTGAAGGTGTTGTTAAAGCAGCTATCGATACTGGTTCAAAAGCAGCAACAGCTCTTGTTCCAACAGGACTTGAAACCTTAGAAGATGGTACTGATTTATCTAAATACGTATCACAAGATTACACTTATGATGCCAAACAAGCAGCAAAACTTTTCAAAGAAGGTCTTGCCGAAATCGGTGAAAAATCAGTTAAATTGACAATTACAGCTGATTCTGATACACCAGTTGCCAAAGCGTCAGTAGACTACATCAAACAAACATGGGAAGATGTTCTTCCAGGATTAAAAGTAGAAGAAAAATTCGTAACATTTAAACAACGATTGCAAGATTCTAAAACACAAAACTTTGATGTTGTTCTATCACTTTGGGGTGGTGACTATCCAGAAGGATCTACATTCTATGGATTGTTTACATCTGATTCAGCCTACAACTACGGTAAGTTTAGCGATGCTACATATGATGCAGCCTACCAAAAAGCATTGACTACAGATGCTTTGGATCCAGTAGCTGCTGCAGATGATTATAAAGCTGCTGAAAAAGCACTTTATGATAATGCACACTATAACCCACTTTACTTCCGTAACACAAAAGCACTTCAAAATCCATCAATCAAAGGTCTTGTTCGTAACTCAACTGGTTTGCAAGTTGACTTTACATATGCCTATAAAGACAAATAATCTTTAAGTAAGTATGAATAATGGGCAAGAATTGGTTGCGGCCAATTCTTGCTTTTGTTGACAGGTAAAACTTTTCCCCTGCCAACAAAAGCAAATAAGAGAAGGAAATATTATGGTAAAATACATTCTTAAACGTGTTGCTATTCTTCTTGTAACACTCTGGGTAGTTGTTACCCTGTCGTTTTTCCTCATGCAAGTTATGCCTGGGACACCTTACAATAACCCAAAATTAACTGATGAGATGATTGCTTTAATGAACAAACAATATGGGTTGGATAAACCAGTTTGGCAACAATATCTTACATATCTATGGAATATTCTCCATGGTGATTTTGGTACAAGTTACCAATCAATCAACCAACCAGTCGGTCGTTTGATTTCACAACGCTTGGGTGTTTCAATTCAACTTGGTGTTCAAGCCCTAATCGTTGGTCTTCTTGCTGGTCTTGCGGTTGGTGCTGCATCAGCGCGTAACAAAAATAACTGGATTGATGGTGTACTTAGTGTTATTTCTACACTTGGTATTTCAGTACCATCATTCATTATCGGTCTTTTCTTATTGGTTACTCTTGGTTTCAAATGGAGCTTGTTCCCACTTGCAGGATGGGGTTCATTTGAACAAACAATCATGCCATCTATTGCCTTAGCAATCCCAGTCTTTGCTCAAGTAACACGTTTCTTCCGTGGACAAATGATTGAAACATTGAGTTCTGATTACATTCAATTAGCAACTGCTAAAGGTTTGAATAAACGTCAAGTGACACGCAAACACGCGTACCGTAATTCAATGATTCCAGTTTTGACTTTGGTTGGTCCTATGGCAGCAAACTTGCTAACAGGTTCAGCTTTGATTGAACAAATTTTCTCAATTCCAGGAATTGGTCAACAATTTGTAACATCAATCCCAGCTAAAGACTATCCAGTAATTATGGGAACAACAATCGTTTATGCAATGATGTTGATGGTTGCTATCTTGGTAACAGATATTGCAACAAGTATTGTTGACCCACGTGTACGCTTGCAATAAGGAGACTATTCATGGCAGAAAAAACAAGAGAATTTAAGCTTGTTGGTGTTGGTTCAGCCAGCTCACAAGAAAAAATTGAAAAGCCTGCTCTTTCTTTTATGCAAGATGCATGGCGCCGTTTGAAGAAAAATAAATTAGCTGTTATTTCAATGTGGTTCTTGGGAATTTTACTTGTATTCTCAATGATTTCAGTAGTTTTGGTACCACGTGATGACGCTAATGCTTTCAATACAAAAGAAGTTACAACTTACCGTAACCTTCCACCAAAACTTAGTGACAACCTTCCATTCTGGAACGGTAAAATTACTTATCCTGGTAATACTGAAGCTAACGATGCTTATGCAGACCAAGGTGTTCCAGAAGGTAAAAAATTTATCCTTGGTACTGATAACCTAGGTCGTAGTGTTGCGAAACGTATCATCGTAGGTGTGCGTATCTCACTTCTTATTGCTATCGTTGCAACATTGATTGACCTTTTGATTGGGGTAACTTATGGTTTGATTTCAGGTTATGTTGGCGGACGTGTCGACATGGTTATGCAACGTATTATCGAAGTTATTTCATCAATTCCTAACTTGGTTATCGTTACAATGCTTGGTCTTTTGCTTGGTAATGGTGTTACATCAATCATTATTTCAATTGCTATCGTTGGATGGACATCAATGGCTCGTCAAGTACGTAACTTAACACTTTCTTACCGTGAACAAGAGTTTGTTCTTGCTGCTCGTTCATTGGGTGAAAGTGCTCCTAAAATCGCATTTAAACACATCCTTCCAAATATTTCAGGGATTATTATTGTTCAAATCATGATGACAGTTCCAAGTGCCATTATGTACGAAGCTGTGCTTTCAGCTATTAACCTTGGGGTAAAACCACCAACAGCATCACTTGGTTCATTGATTACTGATGCTCAAGAGTACTTACAATACTACCCTTATCAAGTAACTCTACCAGCTCTTGCTTTGGTATTAATCTCACTTGCTTTCATCTTGTTAGGTGACGGTCTTCGTGATGCATTTGATCCAAAATCTGGTGATCGTTAGGAGGAAAAAATATGAGTGAAGAAACAATTTTACAAGTTAAAAACCTCCATGTAGATTTCCAAACCTACGCTGGAGAAATTAAAGCCATTCGAGACGTCAACTTTGACTTGAAGAAAGGCGAAACACTTGCTATCGTAGGTGAATCTGGATCAGGTAAATCTGTAACAACTAAAACATTAATGGGGTTATCTGCTTCAAATGCTACTATTACAGGTGACATTGACTTTAAAGGTAAAAAACTTACTGAATTAAAAGAAGACGAATGGATTAAAGTTCGTGGAAATGAAATCGCAATGATTTTCCAAGATCCAATGACGAGTCTTGATCCAACAATGAAAATTGGTCAACAAATTGCCGAACCAATCATGATCCACGAAAAAGTTTCAAAACAAGAAGCTTGGGATCGTGCACTTGATTTAATGAAGAACGTTGGTATTCCAAATGCAGAAGAACATATCAACGATTACCCACACCAATGGTCTGGTGGTATGCGTCAACGTGCTGTTATTGCAATCGCGCTTGCTGCTAACCCGGATGTCTTGATTGCTGACGAACCAACAACTGCCTTGGATGTTACTATTCAAGCTCAAATTCTTAACTTGATGAAAAAAATTCAAAAAGAACGTGGCTCATCAATCATCTTTATCACCCACGACCTTGGTGTTGTTGCTGGTATGGCTGATCGTCTAGCAGTTATGTATGCTGGTAAAGTTATTGAATATGGAACAGTTGACGAAGTCTTCTACAACCCGCAACACCCATATACTTGGGGGTTGTTGAACTCAATGCCAACAACTGATACAGAAGCTGGTAGCTTACAATCAATTCCAGGTACACCACCAGATCTTCTTAACCCGCCAAAAGGTGATGCTTTTGCACCACGTAACGAATTTGCTTTGGATATCGATTACGAAGAAGAACCACCAATGTTTAAAGTTAGTGACACACACTATGCTGCAACTTGGTTGTTAGACGAACGTGCACCTAAAGTAACACCACCATTACCAATTCAAAAACGTTGGGCAAAATGGAAAGAACTTGAAGGGAGAAAAGCTTAATGACTGAAAATAGAAAAAAGCTTGTTGAACTTAAAAATGTCTCTTTGACTTTCAACGAAGGCAAAAAGAATGAAGTAAAAGCTATCAACAACGTCAGCTTCGATATCTATGAAGGTGAAGTCTTTGGTCTAGTTGGTGAATCAGGTTCTGGTAAAACAACTGTTGGACGTGCTATTTTAAAACTTTACGATATTAGTGGTGGTGAAATCGACTTTAACGGAGAAACGGTTTCTAACCTTAAAGGTAAAAAACTACATGAATTCCGTAAAAATGTCCAAATGATTTTCCAAGATCCACAAGCCAGTCTTAATGCACGTATGAAAATCCGTGATATCGTTGCTGAAGGTCTTGATATTCACAAACTTGTTAATAGTAAAGAAGAACGTGATGAAAAAGTTCAAGAATTGCTTTCTCTAGTAGGTTTGAACAAAGATCACATGACTCGTTACCCACACGAATTTTCTGGTGGTCAACGTCAACGTATTGGTATTGCACGTGCTCTTGCTGTACAACCAAAATTCATTATTGCTGATGAACCAATTTCTGCGCTTGACGTGTCTATTCAAGCTCAAGTTGTTAATTTGATGCAAAAACTTCAACGCGAAAAAGGCTTAACTTACCTCTTCATCGCTCACGATTTGTCAATGGTTAAATACATTTCAGATCGTATTGGAGTTATGCACTGGGGTAAAATGCTTGAAATTGGAACATCTGAAGATGTTTACAACAATCCAATTCACCCATATACTAAAAGTCTGTTGTCTGCAATTCCAGAACCAGATCCAGAATTTGAACGTGAACGTGTACACCAAGCTTATGATCCAAGTGCAGAACTTGATGGTCAAGAACGTGAAATGCGTGAAATCACACCAGGACATTTTGTACTTTCTACAGAAGCAGAAGCAGAAGAATACAAAAACGCATTATCATAATTATAAAGAGGGCAAAGAGCCCTCTTTTTTGCGTTTAAAGGTTCCTAAAAGTCAATTTAGTTGCATTATAAGAGAAGAAGTAAAGAATGTACACGAAGTCAATTACTGCCGAATTGAGCGATTTTAGAGGGTTCTGATGGCAAATTGAAAAAAACTGAAAAAAGTTTCATAAAAGCGTTGACACGCTGTAGTAAATTTAGTATACTAATATAGCTGTTGTTTGAGAGAGCAGCGGTAACAAATTTGAAAAGAGCTTGAAAATTTCTTAAAAAAAGATGTTGACAAAGGGTTTCAGATTTGATAAAATATAGAAGTTGTCTCGTG
>OGHK01000313.1_pt1 | contig 51536 bp, 39 predicted proteins | sample 1571411 | NCBI WGS metagenome assembly OGHK01 (sample SAMEA2582043, study PRJEB24529) | metagenome | biome: Human gut stool | place: China | collected 2011 | reverse complement strand
TAAATAGTATAATATTATAGAAACATCAACTAAAATAAGTATTTATTCATTATATTAATTTTTTTTATACAAACAATAAATATCATTAATTTGACAAATTGTGGATATTGTAGTAAATTTTTATGTATGAGAGAGAAATATTTCATATTTTGAAAGAAATAGTACAGAATAATGAAAAGAGTATTATAAAAGTACAAATCTTTGTTAATACTCTAAAAAAATATGTATATTGAAAAATTTTTTTCAAAAAAATGGAATTTAAAAAGGTAGAGAAAGTAGAAAGTAGGAGGAAGTTTAGTATGAGAAGGAAATTTTATTTACTTATAGCAGCACTGCTGTCAATTTTCTTATTTGTTTCTTGCGGTGGAAGTAAAGACTCAGGAAATGGAAAGGCAGAGGTAAAAGATACAATAATAGTATCTGACGGAGCAGAGGCAAAATCATTAGATCCACATGCTTCTAATGATGCTCAATCATCAAGAGTTACAGTTCAAATTTATGATAGATTAGTAGAACAAGGAGATAATATGGAAATTGTTCCTGGATTAGCAGAGTCTTGGGAACAACCAGATGGGGTTACTACTATATTCCATCTAAGAAAAGGAGTTAAGTTTCATAATGGTGAAGAGTTAAAGGCTTCAGATGTTAAATTCTCTTTAGATAGAATGAAGGCATCTCCTCAAGTTTCACACATTATAGGAACTGTGGATAAAATAGAAGTAGTGGATGATTATACAGTTAAAGTAATAACAGCTCAACCATTTGGAGCTATATTAAGCCATTTATCACATCCTACAGCAGCAATCTTAAATGAAAAAGCTGTAAAAGAGTATGGAGATTCTTATGGACAACATCCAGTAGGAACAGGACCATATAAGTTTATATCTTGGCAGTCAGGAGATAGAATAGTACTAGAAGCTAATCCAGAATATTTCTTAGGAGAGGCTCCTATAAAAAATGTTATTTTTAGACCTATAACTGAAGGTTCAAATAGAACAATAGCTATAGAAACTGGAGAAATAGATATAGCTTATGATATAGAAGGATTAGATAAAGACAGATTAAAAAACGATGATTCAGTAGTATTTATTGAAGAGCCATCTTTATCAATTGATTATATAGGATTTAATACAAGAAAAGAACCTTTCAATAATGTAAAAGTAAGACAAGCAATAGCTACTGCAATAAATGCAGATGATATAATAACTGCTGTATATAAAGGATCTGGAACAAAAGCTAACTCTTTAATAGGACCAAAAGTATTTGGTTACTCTTCTGAGCCAAAAGCTTGGGAATACAATGTAGAAAAAGCAAAACAACTTTTAGCAGAAGCTGGATATCCAAATGGATTTAAAACTAAGATTTGGATAAATGAAAATCCAGATAGAAGAGATATAGCTGTAATATTACAAGCACAATTAAAAGAGATTGGAATTGATATGACAGTGGAAACTCTTGAGTGGGGAGCATTCTTAGATGGAACAGCAAGAGGAGACCACGATATGTTTATCTTAGGTTGGGTAAGTGTAACTGGAGATGCTGACTATGGATTATATGCATTACTACATTCTTCAACATTTGGAGGAGCTGGAAACAGATCATTCTATAGTAATCCTAAAGTTGATGAGTTATTAACACAAGCTAGAAACTCTGTAGATCAAGAGGAGAGAAAAGAACTTTACAAACAAGTTCAACTAATTGTTCAAGAAGAAGTACCAGTGTATGTAACTGCATATAAAGCTCAAAACGTAGCATTACAAAAAAATATAGAAAACTTTAAACTTAAACCAGCGGGACATCACAGACTTTATGGAGTAAAATTTAAAACAAATTAATCTAAAAAGTTATTAATAGGCTGTGTCTTAATTGATACAGCCTTTTTATGTAAATTAAAATTTAAAAGGAAAGGAGAGGACACCTAAAATGTAGAGTGTCAAAATGAATATGCACAAGTATGTATTAAAAAGAATTTTACTACTTATTCCTGTATTATTAGGAGTATCATTATTAGTTTTCGCTATAATGTCGTTAACACCTGGAGATCCAGCACAGTTAATATTAGGGGAAAATGCACCAAAAGAAGCTGTATTAAAATTAAGAGAAGAGATGGGATTAAATGATCCATTCTTTATGCAGTATTTTAGATTTGTTAAAAATGCAATTATGGGAGATTTTGGAAGATCATATACTACTGGAAGAGAAGTATTTGGAGAGATATTTGCTAGATTCCCAAATACTCTTATATTAGCAGTAATTGGTATCATAATATCTGTATGTATTGGTATACCAATAGGTATAATTTCAGCTACTAGACAATACTCTTTCTTAGATAGTTTTAGTATGGTAATAGCTCTTTTAGGAGTTTCTATGCCAGTATTCTGGTTAGGACTTATGTTAATCTTAACTTTCTCTGTAAAATTAGGATGGCTACCATCTGGAGGATTTGATGGCTTGAAGAGTATTATTCTACCAGCAGTAACCTTAGGAGTTGGTTCAGCAGCTATTATTACAAGAATGACTCGTTCATCTATGCTAGAGGTAATAAGACAAGACTATATCAGAACAGCTAGAGCTAAAGGGGTAGCAGAAAAAGTTGTTATCAATAAACATGCTCTTAAAAATGCTCTTATTCCTATCATTACAGTTGTAGGATTACAATTTGGACATCTATTAGGAGGAGCTGTACTTACTGAGTCAGTATACTCTTGGCCAGGTGTAGGAAGATTGATGGTAGATGCAATTAGACAAAAAGATACACCTACTGTATTAGCAGCTGTTGTTTTCTTAGCTGCAGCATTCAGTGTTGTAAACTTATTGGTAGATATATTATATGCTTATGTTGACCCTAGAATTAAATCTCAATATAAGTAATAAGGGGGAAAAATAATGTCGAATACAAATACTTCAAATAAAAAGAGAAGTCAGTGGGTAGAGGTATGGAGAAGACTAAAAAGAAATAAGATGGCTGTTTTAGGACTAATTATTTTAATTATTCTTGTCTTACTTGCTGTATTTGCTGATGTTATAGCCAATTATGATAATGTAGTTATAAAACAAAATCTAGCTCATAGATTACAAGGACCAAGTGCAGCACACTGGCTTGGAACAGATGAGTTTGGTAGAGATATATTTGCAAGACTTGTACATGGAACAAGAGTATCATTACAAGTAGGTATTGTGGCTGTTGGAATATCAATAGTTATTGGAGGAATTTTAGGAGCAGTAGCTGGATATTATGGTGGAAAATTGGATAATACTATAATGAGAATTATGGATATTTTCCTAGCTGTACCAAGTATCTTACTTGCAATAGCAATAGTTTCAGCTTTAGGACCAAGTATTATCAACCTTATGTTAGCTATTAGTATTTCAAGTGTACCTAGTTATGCTAGAATAGTTAGAGCTTCAGTACTTTCTATTAGAGACCAAGAGTTTATAGAAGCAGCCAAGGCTATTGGAGCAAGTAATACAAGAATAATTTTTAGACATATAATTCCTAACTCTTTAGCTCCTGTTATTGTACAAGCTACATTAGGAGTAGCAAGTGCAATCTTATCAACAGCGGGACTAAGCTTTATTGGACTAGGAATTCAACCACCAGCACCTGAGTGGGGTTCTATGCTATCTGGAGGTAGACAATACCTAAGATATGCTTGGTGGGTAACAACATTCCCAGGGGTAGCTATAATGATAACAATTCTTTCTCTTAACCTATTAGGAGATGGATTGAGAGATGCCTTAGACCCAAGATTGAAACAGTAGTTAATTTAGGAGGAAGTGTCAATGAGTAATTTATTAGAGATAAAAGATTTAACTATACAGTATGTTACTGAAGATGAAGTAGTATCTGCTGTAAATGGATTAGAAATAGAGTTAGCAGAAGGAGAAACAATAGGACTAGTTGGAGAGACTGGAGCAGGAAAAACTACAACTGCTCTAGGGATAATGGGGTTAGTTCCTAACCCACCTGGAAAAATATTAAGTGGGAAAATAACTTTTGAAGGTAAAGATTTACTTTCATTACATGAAGAAGAGATGAGAAAAATCAGAGGAAATAAAATCTCTATGATTTTCCAAGACCCTATGACATCGTTAAACCCAGTTATGACAGTAGGAGAGCAAATTGCTGAGGTTATAGAGATACATGAGCAATTAGGAAAAGAAAAATCTTTTGAAAAAGCAAAAGAGATGTTAGAGTTAGTTGGAATACCTGGTGCAAGAGCTAATGACTTTCCACATCAATTCTCTGGAGGAATGAAACAAAGGGTTGTTATAGCTATTGCCTTGGCTTGTAACCCAAAACTTTTAATAGCTGACGAGCCGACAACTGCTCTAGATGTTACTATTCAAGCTCAAGTACTAGATCTTATGAATGATTTAAAAGAGAAATTTAAAACTGCTATGATACTTATAACACATGACCTTGGAGTAGTTGCTCAAGTATGTGATAAGGTAGCTATTATGTATGCTGGAGAGATTGTAGAAGCAGGTAGCTTAGTAGATGTATTTGAAAATCCTAAACACCCATATACTCATGGATTATTTGGTTCTATTCCTAGCCTTGATGAAGAGTGCGATAGATTAAAACCAATACAAGGACTTATGCCAGACCCTACTAACTTACCATCAGGATGTAAATTCCACCCTAGATGTCCACATGCTACAGAACTTTGCTCAAAAGAGCAACCAAAAGTTATTGAAATAGAGAAAGGACATAAAGTAAGATGCCTTATTTGTGAAGGAAAAGTAAAAGAGATAGGGGAGGAAAAATAATAATGGAAAACAAAGTATTATTAGAAGTAAAAAATCTAAAGAAATATTTTAATACTCCTAAAGGACTTTTACATGCAGTAGATGATATCAACTTTACTATTTGTGAAGGAAAAACTCTAGGAGTGGTTGGAGAGTCTGGTTGTGGAAAATCTACAACAGGAAGAGTTATCTTAAGACTTCTTGAGGCAACAGATGGAGAGATACTATTTGAAGGAGAAAACATCAGAAACTATTCAAAAGAGCAAATGAGAGAGATGAGAAAAAAGATGCAAATTATTTTCCAAGACCCATTTGCTTCTCTTAACCCAAGAATGACAGTAAGTGAGATAATTGCTGAGCCATTAATTATACATAAAATGTGTAAATCAAAAGAAGAATTAGAAGCTAGAGTAAAAGAGCTTATGGATACAGTTGGACTTAGTGAAAGACTTATGAATACTTATCCACATGAACTAGATGGAGGAAGAAGACAAAGAATAGGTATAGCTAGAGCATTAGCATTAAAACCTAAATTTATAGTTTGTGATGAGCCAGTATCAGCTCTTGACGTATCAATTCAAGCTCAAGTTCTAAACCTAATGAAAGATCTACAAGAAGAGTTTGGACTTACATATATGTTCATAACACATGACTTATCAGTTGTAAAACATTTCTCTGATGATATAGCTGTAATGTATCTTGGACAATTAGTTGAAAAAGCACCATCTAAAATGCTTTTCAAAAACCCAATTCACCCATATACAAAAGCACTTTTATCGGCTATACCAGTACCAAGTGTAAAGAAAAAAATGGAGAGAATAAAACTTCAAGGGGAGATTACTTCTCCAATTAATCCAGATAAAGGATGTAGATTTGCAAAAAGATGTGTTTATGCAAAAGATATTTGTAGACAGCAAGAGCCTGCTTTAAGAGAGGTAGGAGAAGGACACTTCTATGCTTGCCATCTAGCTGAAGAGTTAGGATTTGTAGAGAAATAAAATCTTATAAGGGGTTTAAATTTAAGATATAAAATAGTGTAATTAAAAAACCTCAAGAATAACAGAGATTAATAAGTTATTCTTGAGGTTTTTTATATTATAATAAAATTATTATTCCATCTCAGAAGATGTAGATTCATTTCCTGCTAAAGGATTTGAATAAGTATTTAAATCTATTTGTCCTAAACTCTTATCAACTATTAAAGCATTAGTAACAGAACCGATAACATTTAACATAGTTCTAGGCATATCTATAATAGGGTCGATAGCTAGTATAGGATTAATCATTGGGAATAGAGCAGCAAGTCCTGTTCCAGATAATCCAACTGAAGCAGCCATTGTAGCAGTACCAGGGATTCCTGCAATACCTAGAGAACTAATAGCTACAACAATTACAGCCATTGCAAATAGAGTCATATCAACACTGTTTCCACTCATATGAGTAACGAAAACTATAGTTAAAGCTGGGAAAACACCAGCACAACCTTGCATTCCAGCAGTTGTACCAAAACTTCCTACAAAACTTGCAGTTGATTCAGTAACTCCAAGTTTATTAGTTAATGTAGAGATAGTAACAGGTAGACAACCAACACTTGATCTTGATGTAAAAGCAAGAATTAATAGTGAAGTTGATTTTTTTACATAAGTAAATGGATTTAATCCAAATAGAGAAACAGCTATCATTTGGATAATAAACATAATAGCTACAGCTAAGTATAATACAACTATGAATTTTCCAACTTCAGCTATTGCATGAACTCCTTTTTGAGCTATTGTATTAGCAAGTAGAGGAACAACTGCAGCTGGCATCCATTTGATGATACTCATAGCCATAGATACGATGATTTTTTGTAAAGCATTTATTAAATCGAAGAAAGGCTTTACTATATCCATATATTTTTTAGACATTCTCTTAGCAGCTACTCCAACTATTGAAGAGAAAATTACTAATCCAACGATATTTAAGTTGACCATTGCTTCTACTGGGTTAGAAGGAATTAGAGCTTTTAATGTATCTACGATATTTTTTACCTCTCTAATTTGTTTTCCACCTTGAGCTACTACAGTATTTACAGTATCAACTTTTCCAACTTTGAAGATAATTCCAAGAGTTAGTCCAACAGCAACAGCAACAGCAACCATAACTAAAGAGACAACAAGAGTTCTCTTAACTAAAGAACCAAGATTTGCATCTTCTTTCATATTGATGATAACGTGGATAATAGATACCATAACTAATGGAATAACAAGCATTCTAACTAAAGATATAAATCCACTACCTAATAAACTGTACCAAAGAGTTGTTTCTCTTACAAATGTAAGTTCCATAGGATCATTAGGGAATCCAGCAACAAATTGTATAACTAGTCCTAAAATTAAACCTATAACAGTAGCAGTCATTACTTTAGCAGAAAAGTTAAATTTTTGTTTAGGTAATCTATTGATAACCATAATAATAGCAATTAAAGCTATTAAGAAAATAATAGTTTTTACATCACTAATCATTAAAAATTGTTGAAAAAATACATTGTTCATGTTAAAAATGTCTCTCCTTTATTTTATATATTAAATTTATTTAGCAACATTTCCAGCAACGTTCATAACATCCCAAGTTCTAGCAAATGGTGGAGCATAACAGAAATCCATCATTCCAATTTCATCAACGGTAAGCTCTGAATAGATAGCAGTAGCTAAAGAGTCAACTCTTAAAACTGCTCCTTTTTTACCAGCTATTTGTGCTCCTAATAAAACTCTTGTATCAGCATTGTATATTAATTTAACAAAAATATCCTCTCTTCCTGGATAGTAATTTGTTTGGTTTTTATCTTTTACAAATACAGTTTTGTAATTGATTCCCATTTTGATAGCTTCATTTTCAGTAATTCCTGTTCTACCAGCTTCTACATCTAAAACTTTTATAGCAGCAGAACCAAGAGTTCCAGCAAATGGAGTATTTTTACCAGCAAGGTTTTCTCCTACAATTCTACCGATTTTATTAGCAGTAGTAGCAAGAGGAATATATACATTTTCCTTTCTTACTCTATGGTAAACAGTTGCACAATCTCCAGCTGAATAGATAGAGTCTATACTTGTTTTTCCAAATTCATCTATAACAAGAGCACCATTTGGTAACATCTCAATACCAGTTTCTTTTAAGAAAGCTGTATTAGGTCTAACTCCAGTAGAGATAACAACTAAATCAGCTTTGTATTCTCCTTTGTTAGTTTTGATACCAACAACTTTTCCATCTTTTTCTATTATCTCTTGAACTGCTTCTTCAAGATGTAACTCTACACCTTCATGAGCTCTGATTTCTTCTTCCATAACATCAGTAATCTCTTTATCAAAACTTTCAAGAAGAACTCTTTCTCCTAATTGTATAAGTCTAACACTTCTTTTTCCTAAGTGTTTAGCTGCTTCTACAACTTCAATACCAATATACCCAGCTCCAACAACTATAATATCTTGGATTTCCTCTTTCATCATCTCTTCTTTTAAAATTATACCATCAGTATAATCTTTTAGAGTATAAACTCCCTTTGCAGAAAGATTTTTTATTGGAGGCATAATAGCATGAGCTCCTGTTGCCACCATAAGTTTGTCATAGTTATCTTTAAAAATTTCCCCAGTTACTAAGTTTTTAATAGTAATCTCTTTTTTCTCAATATCAATACCAATGACTTCATGCTTGATTTTGATATTCATTCCTGCTTCAATAAATTTTTCAACAGGTCTAGCAATCATGTTGTTTGGATCTTCATAGAAGTTTCCAACATAATAAGGAAGTCCACAAGCTCCCCATGAAACGATTTCAGTTTTTTCATAGATAACAATTTCAGCATTCTTATCTATTCTACTAGCTTTAGCTGCAGCTGACATTCCAGCAGCAACACCACCAATAATAATGATTTTCATAATACCCTCCTATATTTCATATAGTCTTCAAAAAGACATCACGATAGATAGTATAGCATAAAATCTAAAATAAGACTAGTGGTGTCTATTAATTTTTTTTGAAATGTAGTATAATATTGATAGAATAATTAGGATTAAAAATAAAAATTAGACTAAAAGTAGATTGAGGTGGAAAAGATGGTAAAGTTTAAAACAAAAAAATATTCAACAACATTAAAATTAATACTTTTAAAAGCAGTAAATGATCTATTTCCAAATAGAGAGGTAATCATAGATAACTCCTTAAATAATGGTGTATATGGTTATATAGAAAAGTTTTCTCTAACTGAAGAAGATGTAGAAAAAATTTCTAATAAGATGAAAGAGATAATAGAAAAAAATTATCCAATAGAATTAATTAGTAATAATAATGAAGAATTAAAAGCTAGAAGCAGCGAGATAGAAAGAGAAGATGTAAGAAAACTTTTGGATAATAGTGGTTGGACAAGTATAATGGAATATGCAATAGATGGATATCATGACTATGTTTATGAAAGACCATATAAATTTACTGGAGATGTAGATTTATTTGAACTAACAAAATATAATAATGGATTTATTTTAAAATATCCACTTACAGAGGAAAAAGTATTACCACCTAAAATAGATACTCCTAAGTTAGCAAAAGTATTTGATGAGGCAGGAAGATGGAATCAAATATTGGGAGTAGATACTTTAGGAAGTCTAAATGAAAAAGTTTTACATAAGGAGATAGGGGAATTAATAAGAGTAAACGAAGCTCTACATCATAAAGAAATAGCTAAAATAGCAGAGCAAATATCTAAAAATGATAAGATAAAATTGGTTACGATAGCAGGACCATCGTCATCTGGTAAAACAACATTTAGTAAAAGGTTATATATTCATTTAAGGGCTAATGGGATAAATCCAATAGTAATATCATTGGATAACTATTATATAGGAAGAGCTAACGTTCCTTTAGATGAAAATGGACAAAAGGATTTTGAAACAATAGAAGCTCTTGATTTAAAACTTTTAAACCAAAATTTAAAAGAGTTAATAGATGGAAAAGAGGTAGAGATACCTGAATATAACTTTATTACAGGTGAAAGAGAAAAAGTAGGAAATATGATGAAAGTTCCAGAGAAAAATGGAATAATTATAATAGAGGGAATACATGGGTTAAATGAAAGGCTTACTTCTGAAATTCCTAGAGAAAACAAATTTAAAATATACATTAGTTGTCTAACTCAATTGAATATAGATAAGCATAATAGAATATCTACAAGTGATGTGAGAGAGATAAGAAGATTAGTTAGAGATAGTCTTTCAAGAGAGGAGAAAGGAGAGGGAACTCTAGCAATGTGGGCTTCTGTAAGAAGAGGAGAAGAAAAACATATTTTCCCTTATCAAGAGGAAGCAGATGCACTGTTTAATAGTAATCTTGTATATGAATTGGGAATATTAAAAAGTTATGCTTTGAGAGAGCTTATTAAAATAAGTCCAAATAGTCCATATTATGATGAAGCAAAGAGAATAATGAGATTCTTATATTGTTTTGTAGATATAAAAGCTGATTTAGTTCCAGATGACTCTATCTTGAAAGAGTTTATAGGTGGAAGTATTTTTTATAAATACTAATAAATTTCTTGATAATAAATAAAAAAATAAAGAGCAAGTTTAATTTAATTCACTAACTTGCTCTTTTATTTTCTTAGTATTTTCTCTGGATTTTTATATATTATTTAATACCTTTTTCTGAGAAATATTTTTCAGCACCTGGGTGTAATTTAATACTCATACCTTCTAATCCTGTATCCTCTTTTATAAATTCTCCTACTTTATGAGCAGCTTTTATTCTATCACTATTAGCATACATAGATTTTAACATATTATAAACCATATCTTCAGATAATTTAGAGCTTACTACAAGCATAGATTGAACTGTTAGTGTTTGTGCATCCTCTTTTTGAGTACTATAAGTTCCACCTTTGATTTTATAATCAGTATAGTAAGAGTATTTTTCTTTTAATTTATTTGCTAAATCTTCATCTATATTAACAACTTTAACATCTCTTTGAGTAGCTAAGTCAACAATTGCTGATGTAGGAACTCCTGCAACTAAGAAAGCAGCATCAATTTGTTTATCTCTTAAACCAGTAGCAGCTTCAGCAAAAGATAGGTATTGAGGTTTATAATCTTTCTCTTCTATTCCAGCTGCCTCTAATATTTGTACAGCATTACAATAAACTCCACTTCCAATAGCTCCAATAGCAACTTTTTTACCTCTTAAATCTTCTATTGAATTGATACTATCATCAGTGGTAATACATTGGATAGGCTCACTATATAAAGTAGCCATTCCTCTTATATTTTCTATTTTCTTTTCAAATAATTCTACTCCATTTTCAGCATAAGATGCAACGTCATTTTGAATAATAGCAACATCTATATCTCCTTTTTCCAACATATTTACGTTGGCAACAGAAGCTCCAGTAGATTCAGCAGTAGCATTTACTCCTTTTATATTAGAGTTCCAAATTTCAGCAAAAGCTCCTCCTAAAGGATAATAAGTTCCAGCTGTTCCCCCAGTACCTATGTTGATATAAGTAGTTTGTTCTCCACCACAAGCTCCTAATCCTACAACCATTGCTAATAAAGCTAATACTTTTTTCATAACAAATCCCTCCTAATTTAATTTTGATTTTTTACTTTGATAAATATAAACTACTACAATAATTACAATTCCTATGATGTCAGTTAAGAAACCTGGCTCTAATGTTAAAACTCCAGCAATTATTAGGAAAATTCTTTCAAGCATATTCATATTAGTTTTAAAATATCCTGTCAATCCTACAGATACACAAGTTATACCAATAATAGCTGTAATAATTTTTGGAATAACAGTTATTCCTGGATTAATCATAATTAACTCTGGACTTAAAACAAACATATATGGTATTAAGAAAGCTCCAATAGCTAATCTAGTTGCTTGTAATCCTGTCTTCATAGGTTCTGACTTAGCAACTCCAGCAGCAGCAACAGCAGCAAGACATACAGGTGGAGTGACATCAGCTATGATACCAAAATAGAAAACAAATAGATGAGCAGCTAACACTGGAACTATTGGCATCCCAGTAGCATCATGAATAAGTAATATAGCTGGGGCAGCAATAGTAGAAGTTATGACATAGTTAGCTGTAGTAGGAACTCCTATACCTAAAATTAATGAAGTAATCATAGTAAATAATAGAGTCAACATCAAATTTCCATTAGCTACTCCAACTAAGATAGAACCAACTTTTAATCCTAACCCTGTTTTAGTAACAACACCTGTAATAATTCCAGCACAAGCACAAGCAGCAATAACAGTTAGAGCACTTTTAGCTCCTTGTACCATTCCCTCTAATATATCTCTAAATGATAATCTAGTCTCTTTTTTAATAGCTGCACAAAGTATAGTAGAAGCAACAGCTCCAAGAGCAGCATAGATAGGAGACCAACCACTACTTAATAATCCGATTACTGCAAAGATTGGTATGATTAATTGACCTCTGGCTTTCATAACTTTAGAAAATTTTGGAATATCTTCTTTAGGTAATCCTTTTAATCCTAATTTTTTAGCTTCAAAATGAACTCCAATAAATACTCCTAAATAGTATAAAACAGCTGGAATAGCAGCAGCTAATATAACTTTAGAATAAGGTGTTCCTGTAATTTCAGCAAGTAGGAAAGCAGCGGCTCCCATTATAGGTGGCATAAGTTGTCCACCAGTAGATGCAGTAGCTTCAACAGCTCCAGCAAACTCTCCTTCATAACCTAATCTTTTCATCATAGGAATTGTAAAGCTTCCTGTTCCAACAACATTGGCAACAGAACTTCCAGAAAGAGTACCCATACAAGCACTTGAGATAACTGCTACCTTAGCTGGTCCACCTGGAGAACTTCCAGATATAGAGTTAGCTAAATCTATAAAAAATTCTCCCATTCCAGTTTTTTCAAGATAAGCTCCAAACAGTAAAAACATAAATATAAATGTAGAAGAAACTTGAATAGGTAATCCCATTATTCCCTCTGTAGTATAGAAAAGGTGTTGAACTAGCCCAGAAAGATTTACACCTCTATGTCCTAAAGCCCCAGGAATACTTCTTCCAACTAAAGCGTATATGATGAAAGTAATAGATATAATAACCATAGGTAAACCTATAACTCTTCTAGCAGCTTCTAAAACTAAAAGAATTGCAATTCCACCGACTACCATATCAACTCCATTTATAAGTCCTTGTCTCATTACAATATCTTTAAAGAAAATGACCACATATAAGCAACAAGCTCCAGCTAGTAATCCAAGTATACAATCTAATGGATGAAGACTATATTTATCCATCTTTGAGCTAGTAGGATAGAGAAAAAATACTGCTGTCAATCCAAAAGCTAAGTGAATAGAACGAGCAATTTGAGCATCAATCCCCCCTCTTATAGAGTAATATAGTTGGAATACAGTAAAGCAAAATAGTAATATCCAGATTACTTTTCCTTGAAATCCAGACAGCACTCTAAATCTAGAACCTTTGTCATATTTTGCTAGTAATTCATCAACATTGTTGATGTTGTCCTTTGTAGTATCAGTTTTGTTCATAACTCTCCCCCTTTTGAATTTTATATATTTATTTAATAGTTATTGATATTTTTGTAGGTTTATTTCCAAGTATATCATCAGATAAACTATATTTTTTACCATTTACTCTTAAGTAATGTTTTGCAATAGGAGATATAACCATATTGATATTTTTAAAACTTCTATCTGTTTTTAATATCATCTTTCCATCTTTTATCTCTAAGCTTCCCTCTTCAGGAAGAAAAGGTAATCCAACTCCATAAGAGCTGTACTCTGTTTTTATTAATCTCATCTTATCATCATCTACCACAAAAAATTCTTCAGCCTCTGTTTTCATTACAGAATGAGTATAACCTAAGGAAAAAGTGTTGTCTTCTAACTTATAGGTATATACTTTTTTATTAGTTAAATCATTTATTTCAAGGAGATATGCAGTTTTAAGATGAGAGAGTAGAAATAGTATGATAATTAGAAAGAAAAAAGAGATAAAAATAAGTTTTTTTCTTTTTATTAACAAAATAAATCACTCCATTAAATTTAATATATTTTGTATATCTTCTTTCGATGTTTGAATAATACCACTTTTATACTAACATGTCAATAGATTTTTAAAAAAAATTTTTATAAATCTTTAAAATGTATTTTTTTTATCAAAATAGTAAGTTTAGAATTTTTATATCAGTTTTATAACAAATTATTTCGAAAGTGAGAATTTGAAAAGAGGTTAAAAATGTGATAGAATATCTAAAAAATAAAGAGATAATTATCAAATAAATGGTTGGGTATGATAATGAAAGGTGGGAAAATGGTAGAGCAAGAATTAGAGAAAAATTTAATAGAGCAACTATCTTCACAAGGATATGAAGTAATTAGTATAAAAGATGAGGAAGATTTAGTAGTTAATTTTAAGATACAGCTTGAGAAATTTAATAAGATAAAACTAAGTGATTCGGAATTCAAAAAGATACAAGTACATCTTGCAGGTGGAAGTATATTTGAGAAGGCTAAAAGACTTAGAGATAAATTTGAACTTATGACTGATAAGGGAGAGATAAAATATATATCCTTTATAGATAAAGAGTACATGGAAAATAATATCTTTCAAGTAACTAATCAAATTACTATGAAAGGACAGTATGAGAATAGATATGATGTAACTATTTTGATAAATGGACTACCACTTACACAAATAGAGCTAAAAAAAAGAGGAGTACAATTAAAGAAAGCCTTTTATCAGATACAGAGATACCAAAGGCACTCTTTTTCATATAAGGCACTATTTCAATATATTCAGATATTTATAATCAGTAACGAAGAGAATACAAGATATTTCTCTAATAATGGAGAGTTAAGATATGAGTTTACTTTTCCATGGACTGATGAACATAATTTAAAGAAAAATAGGTTAGTAGATTTTACTAAGAGCTTTTTAGATAAAAAACACCTATGGAGTATGATTACTAAATACATAGTAGCTAATGAAACTCAAAAGGCACTAATGATATTAAGACCTTATCAATACTATGCAGTTGAAAAGATAATTGATAGAGTAAAGAATTATCCATCTTTCAATGGATATATTTGGCATACTACTGGAAGTGGAAAGACTCTTACATCATTTAAAGCAAGTCAGATAATAGCAACTCTTGGAGAGATAGATAAGGTAGTATTCTGTGTAGATAGAAAAGACTTAGATTATCAAACAGCTAAGGAGTTTAATGCCTTTGAAGAGGGAAGTATCAGTAAGGTAGAGGATACAAATGAGTTTGTAGAAAAGATGGTAAGTGGGAATAAAAAAGTAGTAGTTACTACCATTCAAAAGCTTAATAATGCTATCTCTAAACCTTATTATTTGAAGCAGATGGAGAAGATAAAAAATAAGAGAATAGTATTTATCTTTGATGAGTGCCATAGGACTCAATTTGGAGATACACATAAAAGAATAGATAATTTCTTTACTAATAAGCAATTTTTTGGATTTACAGGGACACCAATATTTGCTGAAAATGCTGTAAAGTATAGAACTACTAAAGATTTATTTGGAGATTGCCTACATAAATATACAATTAAAGAAGCTATTGATGATGAGAATGTATTAGGATTTTCAGTTGAGTATTACTCTACATTTAATCTTAAAAATAAAGATGGAGATGATTTATCTCCTGATGAGATGATAGAGAATGGAATTGACACTAAAGAGGTATATTCTAATAGAGAAAGACTAGAGAGAATAGTTGATTTCATAATAGAAAATCACAATGCTAAAACATCTAATAGAGAGTATCAAAGTATATTTGCTATAAGTAACATAGATACATTGATTGAGTATTATCGCATTTTTAAGGAGAAAAATACAAACTTAAAGATAGCTGGAATATTTACCTATGATGCCAATGTGGATTTGGCTAATGATGAGGGAACTTTTGAAGTGGAGGGAGATGAGTGTAAACATCCTAGAGAATATCTTGATGAGATAGTAGCTGACTATAATAAGATGTTTGGAGATAATTTTAATCTAAATACTGACAATGGATTTAATAGTTATTTCATAGATATTTCTAAGAAGGTTAAGGAGAGAAAAATAGATATACTACTTGTAGTAAATATGTTTCTTACAGGATTTGATAGCAAATATCTAAATACTCTTTATGTGGATAAAAACTTAAAATATCATGGACTTATACAAGCTTACTCAAGAACTAATAGAATACTCAATGTAAACAAACCTCATGGGAACATAGTATGTTTTAGAAACTTAAAGAAGAGAACAGATGAAGCTATAAAGTTATTCTCTGATGAAAATGCTATTGAAACAGTACTTATGAAGAGCTATAGTGAATATGTAGTTATATTAAATAAGTACTTAGAAACATTGAAAGAACTAGCTTCTAGTTCAGAAGAAGTAGATAACCTAGAAACAGAAGATAACAAATTAGCTTTTATAGAAACTTTTAAAAATATATTAAGAGTGATGAATAAGTTAGAAACTTTTAGTAATTTTGACTTTAAAGATTTTGATATTACACAAGATGATTTTGAATCATATAAGAGTAAATATATAGATATGTATGATACCTTAGTAGGAAGTAGAGTTAAAGGAGATAGAAGAAAAACTTCTGTAATAGATGAGATAGATTTTGAATTAGAACTACTTGCTAAAGATACAGTTGATGTAAGCTATATAATCTCTTTAATTAAAAATCTTGATAATAGAGAGAACTCTTTTGTAAAAGATGTGGAGTATATTTTAAAAACTGTGGATAGTATTCCAAAATTAAAAAATAAGAGAGAACTTTTAGAAAGATTTATAGAGGAGAATAGAGAGATTTTTTCTATTGAGTTTAAAGGGAATTTAGAGGACAAACTACAAAAATTTATGAAGAAGAAAAGAGATGAAGCTATTTTAGAGATGGTAGCTGAGGAAGAGTTAAGTTTTGGTAAGGTAAATGAGATTGTTGAAAAATGTGAGTTTACAGATAAAAAACCAGATTTCAATGATATAAGGTCTTCATTAACTGGAAAAGTAAGTGTTTTGAAGTTAAATAAAAAGATACAAGGTATTCAAGAGAGAATAGAGAAGATATTAGATAGATTTAACTTTTTTAATATGTAATATTGGGGGAAACTATGAAGATCCAACAAATATTTAATGAATTAGTAGATTTAAATGATACAAATTATAGATTTCATTTAGCAAAACCATCAGGGGAATATATCCCTTCCGAAGCATTAGCTTACTCAAAAGAATCTTGGTTAGGGTGGCAAGTATATAAAGGAAATAATAAAAATAGATTTCCTTATCCTGTGAAATATATATTTAGTTTTGCTCAACTATCAGGTAATGAATTTATTTTTGGAGGAATATTTGAAATTTTAGATAGAGAGGGAGAGGAATATGAGGTAAAATATATTGATAAATATGATGAACTTATAGGAAGAGTTATTTTAACTTATACAGGGGCTAATACAAGAGGAACTGTTTTCAGACCTAGTCATATTTTAGAAAATTCTGAAATAAATGAAATTTATAAAGTACCATATAAAGGAGAAAAATTTTGTGGAATAGAAAATATCAATCATACTTATTATCAATTAAAATTAATTTATGATAATAAATTAGAAGATTGGAAAAGTGTACTAAGTAATATAAAGGGAATTTATCTTTTAACTGATACCAAGACAGGAAAACATTATGTAGGCTCTGCTAAAGGAGTAGATAGTATATATGGAAGATGGAGCAATTATATTTATGGATTAGATGGTGGAAACTTAGGATTAAAGGAATTAATAAAAGAAAAAGGAGAAAATTATTTTAAAGAAAATTTTAAATTTTCAATACTAGAAACTGTTAGTATGAGTTTTGATGATAAAAGCATAGAGGCAAAAGAAAGTATTTGGAAAGAAAAATTATTGAGTAGAAAATTTGGATATAATAAAAATTAATAGGAGAGAGATAATGTCAGAACATCAAGCAGAGTTAGAAAAAAGACTATGGGCAATAGCCAATGAACTTAGAGGAAATATGGGAGCTGATGAGTTTAGAAACTATATATTAGGACTAATATTCTTTAAGTTCTTATCAGAAAAGATAGAGAAAACAGGAAATGATATCTTAGCAGAAGATGGGATGAAATTTGGAGATATAGAGGGAAAAGATGAGTATATAGAAGCTGTAAGAGAGTATTGTGTAAATAGTATAGGATATTTTATAGAGCCAAAATATTTATTTGGTACTTTAGCAAAAAGGGCAAAAAATGGAGAATTTATCATAGAGGATTTAGGATTAGCTCTTAAATATATAGAGGACTCTACTAATGGACAAGCTAGTAATGATGACTTCTCTGGACTATTTGGAGATGTGGACTTAACATCATTAAAATTAGGAAAGACAGTAAATGATAAGAATAAGATGATTTCAGAGGTAATCAAACACTTAAATGAGATTAATTTTAACTTTGATGATACAGAGATGGACGTATTGGGAAATGCTTATGAGTATCTAATAGGTCAATTTGCAAGTAATGCAGGGAAAAAAGCTGGAGAGTTCTATACACCTGCACAAGCTTCAAAACTTTTAGCTATGCTAACAACATCAGGAAAAGAGAGAGTAAAATCAGCATATGACCCAACATGTGGTTCTGGTTCACTACTTCTTAAAATAGCTAGATATACTGATGTAGCTAGTTTTTATGGACAGGAATTAAATACTACTACTTATAACCTAGCTCGTATGAATATGATACTTCATGGAGTAGGATTTAATGACTTTGAAATAAGACAAGGAAATACTTTAGAAGACCCACAACATTTGGATAAAAGATTTGATATAGTTGTAGCTAATCCACCTTTCTCACAAAAATGGAGTGCAGATGATAGCTTTTTATCTGATGAGAGATTTTCTTCTTATGGGAAATTAGCTCCAAGTAGTAAGGCTGACTTTGCTTTTATTCAACATATGATTTATCAATTAGCTGACAATGGTACTATGGCTGTAATAGTTCCTCATGGAGTACTATTTAGGGGAGCAAGTGAGGGGGTAATTAGAAAATATCTACTAAAGGATAAAAACTATATAGATGCAATAATTGGACTACCTGCCAATATATTCTATGGTACATCAATACCTACTTGTGTAATAGTGGTTAAGAAAAATAGAGAAGCTGATGATGATATCCTATTTATAGATGCTTCTAATGAATTTGAAAAAGCTAAAAATCAAAATTATCTAAGGGATGAAGATGTAGATAAGATTGTAAATACCTATGTAAATAGGGAAGAGATAGAAAAATACTCTAAAAAGGTAAGTATGAAAGAGATAGAGGAGAATGATTATAACCTTAATATTCCTAGATATGTAGATACTTTTGAAGAGGAAGAGGAAATCAATCTTGATGAGGTAGTAGAAAAGATAGGTAAAATTGATAAAGAGATGAAAGAAATAGATAACACTATTAAATCTTTCTGTGATGAGCTTGGAATAAAAGCTCCTGTAATGTAGGTGAGAGTATGGAGATTGAGAAAAGAGATATTTTTATAGATATTAAAAATATTATTGAATTATCTAGAAAAAAAGTAATCAGTTCAATTAATTCTACAATGACAACAACATATTTTTTAATAGGAAAAAGAATAGTTGAAGAGGAACAAGGGGGAGAAAAGAGAGCTGAATATGGAGAAAACTTAATAATAAAATTATCAGAAAAATTAACAAGAGATTATGGAAAAGGTTTTTCTAAAAGAAATCTCTGGCAAATGAAAAAGTTTTATTTATCTTATCAAAAAGTGCAGACAGTGTCTGCGGAATTTAAACTTTCTTATTCTCACTATCTAACTCTTATGAGAGTAGCCAATATTGAGGAGAGAAACTTTTATGAGATAGAGGCAATAAATAATAGTTGGAGTTTGAGAGAATTAAAAAGACAAATGGATTCTGCTCTATATGAAAGATTGGTTTTGAGTAGAGATAAAGAGAAAGTACTTGAATTATCTCAAAAGGGGCAACTTATAGAGAAACCTCAAGATATTGTAAAAGACCCATATATTTTGGAGTTTTTAGGTTTAGATGAAAAGGCTATCTATTCAGAAAATGATTTAGAAACTGCTATAATTAATCATATAGAAAAGTTTATAATGGAACTTGGAAAAGGTTTTCTCTTTCAAGGTAGACAGGTGAGATTTACCTTTGATGAGGAACACTTTTTTGTAGATTTAGTTTTCTATAATAGATTGTTAAAATGTTTTGTACTGATAGATTTAAAAATAGGAAAATTGAAACATCAGGATATTGGACAGATGCAAATGTATGTAAATTATTATGATAGACATGTAAAGCTTGATGATGAGAATAAGACAATAGGGATTATAATTTGTAAAGATAAAAATGATACCCTTGTAAATATGACACTTCCAGAGGGAAATGAGCAGATATTTGCTAGTAGATATATGACAATCTTACCTAGTAAAGAGGAGTTAAAAAGAATAGTGGAAAGTGAGGTAAGAGAATGAAAAAAGTACCAAAATTAAGATTTAAAGAGTTTAGTGATGAATGGCAAGAGAAGAAGCTGGGAGAGATAACAAAAATTACTGCTGGTGGAACTCCTAGTACTACTAAAATAGAATATTGGAATGGTAATATTAAATGGATGAACTCAGGAGAATTAAATCTAAAATATGTATATGAAGTACAAGGTAGAATAACAGAAGAAGGGTTAAAAAATTCAAGTACGAAATTAATTCCTAAGAATTGTGTCTTAATAGGTTTAGCAGGGCAAGGCAAAACAAGAGGAACTGTTGCTATAAATTTTATAGAATTATGCACAAATCAATCAATAGCTTCTATTTTACCAAATTATCAATCTTTTATACCTTTATTTTTATATTTTAATTTAGATAATAGATATGAAGAATTAAGAGGTTTATCTACTGGAGGTGGAGGAAGAGGAGGATTAAATCTAGGAATTTTAAATTCTTTAACTAGTAACTTCCCCTCTCTTCAAGAACAAGAAAAAATAGCTAACTTTCTTTCTAGTATAGATAAAAAAATCTCTCTAATAGAGGAAAAATTAGAACTATTTAGAGAGTATAAAAAAGGAGTTATGCAAAAGATTTTCTCACAAGAGTTAAGATTTAAGGATAGTGAAGGGAATGATTATCCAGAGTGGGAAGAGAAAAAATTGGGAGAAGTATTTGAAAGAATAATTGAAAAAAATGTTGAAAACAATACAAATGTGTTAACAATATCAGCTCAATATGGTTTAATCTCTCAAGTAGATTTTTTTAATAAGTCTGTTGCTGGAAAGGATTTATCAAAATATTACCTATTACAAAAAGGAGATTTTGCATATAATAAGAGTTATTCTAATGGTTATCCTATGGGAGCTATAAAAAAATTAAAATTTTATGAAAAAGGAATAGTATCAACTTTATATATCTGCTTTAGATTAAAAAATAAAAAATATAGTACAAATTATTTTGAACAATATTTTGAAAGTAAAAAAATAGATAAAAATATACAAGAAATAGCTCAAGAGGGAGCTAGAAATCATGGCTTACTAAATATTAGTGTTCAAGATTTTTTTAATATTTATATTCCATTTCCTCTCCTAGAAGAGCAACAAAAAATAGCTGATTTTCTATCTTCAATAGATAGCAAAATAGAAAATATAGAAAAAGAACTTGAGGGATTAAAGGAGTTTAAAAAAGGATTACTTCAGCAGATGTTTGTATAACTTTAGTAAAGGGAGATAAACTTATGAAAGATAGAATAAAATTTTTCTCTGTGAATGATTTATCAATTGGATTTTATTTAGAGTTATTAAAGAAAAAATTAGATGAATTTGATGATACTATTGAATATAATGATATAAATGATGTTTTAGAATTAAAAAATATAAAACAATTTGTAGAGAATAATATTTTTCATAAAGACTGGACAGAACAAGAAATAGGAAAATATAGAAATATGAATTTTCTAAAAGTAATAAGGAAATTTTTTGGAAATATAACAGATGAAAATATTATGATAAAATTATCTGAAGTAGATACTATGTATAGAGAAGATTTCTGGGAGATATTTGATAGCTTTAAAATTTATAAAAAAATAGAAAAAAATACATTTAAAGATATTTTAGATTCTAAAAGATATACTATAAATTACATTTTATATTATAAATCAATAGTACAATATTATGATGATGTAATTAAGAGTTATCTTCTTTCTCATAATGATGATAGTGTTGAACTTTATTTAGATGAATATTTTGAATTGAAAGAAAATAATCAAAAACCTATATTTTTTCCTCTTTCTTTAACTAAAGAAGAAAAAGAAGAGCAGTTAAATTTATATGTAACAGAAGATTTTAAAAAATTTAATTATTTTCAGATAATACTAAAATCTTTTTCACATCAAGAATTGGGACTTTCTCCCTTATTAAAAAGAAATGTGAAAAAAGTATATGACAAGTTACTAGATAATTATTTTAAAGCTAGTGAAAATGTATTTACATATGGATATAATGTAAAATTTCAAAAAGAACAATTTAGTGATAAAATATATAGTGAAAAAAATGTAGATAGTAACTTTATAGCTGAAATGAAATACAGTTTGGATTGGATAACAGAGAATTTAGATTATCCTACACTTTTAAATAATTTTATTTATCTTTTTGAATTAGTTGATAAATATTTTATTTTTACTAATCTTAATTATGAAAGAGAATTTGGAGTTTTTGAAAAAGCTTTAGTAAGAAGAGGAATAAAAGAATATACAACAGGCTCTAGCTTTGATTTTAAAAAGATGAAATCAGAAAGCGATTTAAAAGTATATTACAAAATTTTAAAAGAAAATAATATTCGATTAGAAGATATTTTAGAATGGTTTTTCAAGGAGTATTTATTAAATGAATTTGGAATTAAAAATTTTTCTATAAACTTACCTACTGAAAATTTAACATATTTAGAAAAATGTAAGTGTATTTTTAGTGAGATAGAAAAAGTTTTAAAGCAATTTGAATTATATAAAGATTATAATGAAATTGATAGTAATATTTTAGAACTTCTCACTGACCAAATTAACTTTGAAAATATTGGAAGTTTATTAGAGAAAAAATATGTCTATATTAATTCTAAAAATAAAACAATTATGAATATCTTATATTACCTATTTTCTAATCAATCAGACTTACGTTTTATAGGTGATAACTTGGAGTGTAATAATTTTATTCAATTAATTGCTAAAGAAAAAATAAATAAAAGTATGCTATCAGCTAGGCAACTAGTAATAATCGATTCTTTAATAAGTGAAAATATTCTTCAAGAAGATGAGAAGGGAAATATTGGATTTAATTTGGTGGTAATAATTCTTTTAAAAGAGTTATATGAGAAAGAGGTTTTATGTATTAATTATCTTGGAGAAGCAGAAAAAAAGATTGGATTTTTAAAGGATAAAGATATGATTTATTATACAAATACTTTATTTGCTAAAAAAGAGAGTGATTATTTAAATTATTACTTGAGTTCCAAATTCAGTAATAGTTATGAGCTTAGAAATAAATATGCTCATGGAACATATCCATTAGATGAAAAACAACACATGGAAGATTATTTTAAGTTTTTAGAAATTCTTATTTTAATAGTTATAAAAATAAATGAGGAATTTTGCTTATATGATACTTTAAAATTAAAGAATATAAAAATATAAATTTTTTTAGAATTATGTTATAATGACCTTATAAAGTTAAAGGAGATAGTAATGGTATGAAATTAAAGATAGAAAAGCTTGGAAGAATTGAAAAAGGAGAAATAAAAACAAATAAATTAATGGTTCTTTGTGGACCAAATAATTATGGAAAGACACAATTAACTTATACTTTATATGGTGTTTATGACTATAATTTAAAGTTTTGTTTCAAAACTGAAGATAAGAAAATATTAAAAGAAAATAAAAAAATAGAGTTGAATATAGAGCAGATAAAAGAGAGGATACAAAAAAATTTGCCATTACAAATAAAAAATTTTTCGGAAAACTTGGGGATATTTTTTAATTTTGATTCAGAATTTTTTAAGAATACAAAATTAAGTGCTGAGTATTTAGAAAATGATTTTGATTTAGAATTAGAGTTACAAGATAAAAGAGCTATCTCTTTAAAATTAGCACAAGGGCAATTAGATGTAAAATTTGATAAAGATTCTATCAAGATAGAAATGCTTGATTCAGAGGTAGAAAATGAAAGAGAACTTATCTTTAATTTTTTAGAAGAACGTATAACAGAGATTATTCAAAAAAAATCCTTTATTTTACCTTCAGTTAGAGAAGGGTTGAATATGTTTAAGACAGAATTAAATATAAATAGAAATGTATTGATTGATACACTTGTAGCACAATCACAAAAAAAGGGAACTAAAACAAGTAACTTTCCTATGTCTATACTCTTTGATTATGTGTCAAGGTATGCTGAGCCTATTTCTAAATATATTGAGTTTATCAATGATTTAGATATGGTTACAAGTAGAAAAAAGGTAGGACCTTTCAACGATTTAGCAAATGAGCTTGGAAAAATTGTAGGGGGAGCATATGTTGTCGAAAATGGGCAAATTTATTTTAAACCAAGAGAAGATAAAAAGTTAAAGTTACCACTACACATGGTTTCATCTACTGTACGTTCATTAGCAGGATTATATCTATTTTTAAGATATGAGAAAAAATTAAGTAGAGTTATAATTGATGAGCCAGAGTTAAATCTCCACCCAGATAATCAAAGAAAGATAGCAAGATTTTTGGCAAAAATTGTAAATAAAGGTATTCAAGTGATAATAACTACTCATAGTAGTTATATAGTTCAGGAGTTAAATAATTTGATACAATTCAAAAATGATTTTGCTGGAAAAGAAAAGTTAAAGAAAAAATATAAGTATTGTGATGAAGAGTTTTTAGATTATGAAAATGTTTCTTGCTATTTAATTGAAAAAGGAACTATTGAAGAGATGGAAGTTGATAGAACTGGAATTTATATGAAAAGTTTTAATGATGTAATTAATTCAATGAACAATCTAGCTATTGATTTAAATTTTGAGATAGATAAAGAGGATTAATATGGAGAGTAATTTTTTTGATTTTTTACAATTTGAAATTATAAATGAACAAAAAGTTATTATGAAAAATAATTGTTTCATTATAGAAGAAACAGATAGATTAGCAAAATTAAAAAAGATAAACTTAGTATCTTCAAGTAAGTATGATGTTTTATGTATAAAGCTAGATAATATGGAAAAGCAGATAGGACTTTTAAAAAATAAGATACCTATTGTTGATTATCTTTTAATTGTAAAAAAAGAAAATAAATTAATATATATCTATATTGAATTAAAAAGTAGAACTGTTAAAAGTCAGAAAATTGAAAATAAGAAAGAGTTTTCAAGTCATTATTTAAAATATATCAAAGAGATTTTTCTTAAAAAGAATAATTTAAAGTTAAATACAAATCTAAAAATAAAAGAAAGACATTTAGTTATTAAATATAGTCAAAATATCTTGGATTATAATAGCTCAAGACTTTTTGTAGGAAAGACAAATTATGAACAGATATCACTAGCAAATAATGTAAATTTTCCAATAAATAAATTAATAGAGGAATAACTACTACTAGAGAATTTAATATCTCAAAAGAAAAAATAACTAATTTACTATCTTCTATTAAGATAGTAAATTAGAAAACATAGAAAAAAGTTTGAAGGATTAAAGGAGTATAAAAAAGGATTACCACAACAGGTGTTTGTATAAAATTTATTTTATAAAAGGTAGATAAAACCTTTACAATTCTTTTAGAAGGGTAAAGGTTTTTTATTTTGTTAAAAAGTTTGATTTTGTCTTTTATAAGTTGCTAAAATTTCAAGAATGTTATAAAATATATAGTATAGAGGTGATTTTTATGATAAAAAGAGAGAGCTATATTAATGAAATAAAAAAATTTATGAATAAACCTATAATAAAAGTAATTACAGGTATGAGAAGAAGTGGAAAATCAATAATATTAAAATTAATATCAGAGGAATTGATTAATGAAGGGGTATCTTCTAATAATATTATATATATTAATTTCGAGTCTTTGATGTTTAGTGAGTTAACTGATTTCAAAAAACTTTATAATTATATAGTTGAAAAATCTCAAACTCTTCAAGGAAAAATATATATACTACTTGATGAAATTCAAGAGGTGGAGCATTGGGAAAAAGCTATTAACTCTTTTATGGTAGATTTAAATTGCGATATATATATCACTGGTTCAAATGCTAATCTATTATCTTCAGAATTAGCTACATATATAGCAGGAAGGTATGTTGAAATAAAAATATATCCCCTCTCTTTTAAGGAATATATAGAGTTTGCTAAAATTCAAAATCCAAATAAAATATTAAGCAATGAGGAATATTTTGAACAGTATCTTCAATTTGGAGGATTACCAGGAATACATAACTTTGATTATGAGAAAGAAAATATCTATCAATATCTTTCTGATATATATAACTCTGTGCTTTTAAAAGATGTGATAGCAAGAAATGGGATAAGAGATATAGAGTTATTAGAAAGAGTAGTTTTATATATTTTAGATAATATAGGAAATACTTTTTCTGCTAAGAATATTTCAGATTTTTTAAAAAGTCAAGGAAGAAAATTGAGCAGAGAAACTGTATATAATTATCTGAAAGCTCTAGAAAATGCTTATATAATATCTAAAGTGCAAAGATATGATATAAAAGGAAAAGCTTTACTTGAAACACAAGAGAAGTTTTATCTAATGGATTTGGGACTTCGCCATTCAAAGTTAGGATACAGAGCAAATGATATAGCTGGATATTTAGAAAATATTATTTATTTAGAGTTGATGAGAAGAAAATATACAGTAAATATAGGAAAATTGAGTACAAAAGAGGTTGACTTTATAGGAACTTTAAGAGATGAGAAGCTATATATTCAGGTTACTTATCTATTAGCTACTCCAGAAACTATTGAGAGAGAGTTTTATCCTTTGAAAAATATAAATGATAATTATCCTAAATATGTGTTATCAATGGATAATTTAGAAAGATATAATATTGATGGAATAATTAGAGAAAGAATAATAGATTTTTTACTGAATGATTAGATAAAAAATGTGTGTTACAAATTTTTAAGTTGCAACACACATTTTTATTTTACAAATATAATAATATATCTCTACTACAATAAAGTACAGAGTATTTATTCAAAGAAGTGAGAATATTTTTTTTAGTAGTTATAGGAAGTATATTAGAGAAAATATTTTTCTTAGAAATTAACTTTTCTTCCATAAAAATAATATTCTCAGGAATAGTATAACTATCTACTACCTTGTTAAATCCCTCTAGTTCAATATTTTCAGAGGAGAAAATCAGAGATTTTTTATTTTTTAATATTGAAAAGTCAATTTTTTTATCAACTATATAGAAAGAGTATCCCTCTTGAAAATCATCAGCTATATCCACACAGCTTAAAGTTTTTTTATAAGGAACTTCATCAGTTATAAGGAGAACCTTTTCTCCTAAACTCTTATAATACAAACCAATAGTTTGTATAACCGTGTTGACTCCTCTACCTTTTTCTACAACAGCTAGAGTATTTTTTTTCTCTTTGAATACAGAGGCAAGAATATTTTTTTGTATAGAGTTATAGTTAAAATCTCCAAGCAGGAAATTTTTTATATCTCTAAAGAGTTCTCCCTGTTTTAGAGAGTAGGATACAAATTCATAATCTCTATCTATTATAAGATGTACATTGTAATTTTCCTCTTTAAGAATGATATCTTTAATACTAACTTTAAAATTATATCCATAGTTTTTTCTCATCTCCAGTAGAAGATAAGCAGTTTGATTATCAAGTGTAGTCAGATAGTTTCTATTGAGAGTAACATCTACTTCATAGTCATGATAGACTAATTTTAAATCAGAGTTTTCTAATTTTTTTCTAGTATATATTACTGTTTCAATAGGAAAAACTGTATTGTATAGAGAGTTATATCTTTCATAGATATTTTCCTCTTTTCTAGGAAGTTGCATATCTTCCACATACATTTTATACATATATTTATCTTTGAAGGTTTCTAGTTTTAATTTAAAAGCTATATCAGCATGGGAGATTGAAGCTATCTCATTAAAAACATCATCACTACTAAACCAAACACAATTTCTTATCTCAAGATTATCCTTTCTCACATTAAACATAGTGTGGTTTTTCTCTTTACCAATAGGACGAACTCCAGATATTTCACAATTATTTAGAGCAAAAAGTGGAGATGGGTTACCAAAACCAAAAGGTTCTAAAAGAGAAATTTTATCTATAAAGTCGTAGGAGATCTTATAGGCTGGTATAGTTATATCTAATTTTACAGGTTTTATTAGAGATGACTCTGGAATATTTTCTTTAGCATACTCATTTATTCTCTTAGAAAATTCATCTATATTTTCTATTTTGATTGAAAATCCAGCTGCTCCAGCATGTCCACCATATTTCACAAAAAGTTCTTTCATAGTATTGAGAGCTTCTATCATATTAAATCCCTCTATACTTCTACATGAGGCAGTGGCTATTCCCTCCTCTGCTTTTATTTCCATAATGATAGTAGGCTTATAGTATCTATCTAAAATTTTAGAGGCAACTATTCCAATTACTCCATGGTGAAATCCTTCCTCTGCTACTACTAAGACACTATCTTCAAAAAGTTTTTCATTTTCGATTTTAAAAAGAGCTCTTTCTAAAATCATCTCCTGTATCTCTTTTCTTTCAGTATTATTATTTAGAAGCTCATTGATTATCTCACTACATACTCTATGGTCTTTTTCTATAAATAGTTCTACAGCTCTTTTAGCATCTTCTAATCTTCCAGCAGCATTAAATATTGGAGCTATAATAAACCCAATATCATAGGTATTAAATTTTTTTGTCTTATAGTCTTCGAATATTTTTTTAATAAGCATACTTATTCCAAGCCAATGACTTTTATTAAGTTGCTCCATTCCAAATTTTGTAAATATTCTATTCTCTTCTAAAAGAGGTACTATATCAGCTACTGTACCTATTGCAACAATATCTAAATATTTATATAGCTCCTCTTTTTTTTCTAGTTTATCAAAAAGAGCATAGATAAGCATAAAAGCTGTTCCTACTCCAGCCATATATTTAAAAGGAAATAGATTGTCCTCTCTTTTGGGATTGATTACAGCATAAGCTGGGGGATTACCATTATTAATCTCGTGATGGTCAGTAACTATAATCTCCAATCCTAAAGAGTTGGCATACTCTATCTCGGGATGAGCAGAGATACCACAGTCTACAGTGATAATTACCTTTCCCCCTTGAGATTTTATATAGTCCATAGCTTCTTTGTTGAGTCCATACCCTTCATCTCTTAGAGGAATATAGTATCTAGGGGTAATTCCTATCTCTGATAGAGCAAGATAACACAAAGAGGTAGAGGTAATTCCATCTACATCATAATCTCCATATATCCATACCTCTTCTTTATTTTCTTTAGCTTGTAATATCCTTTCTACTGCTCTATCCACATCTTTTAATAGAAGTGGGGAGTGTATATTATCTAAAGAGGTATTTATAAATTTATATATTTTCTCTTCATCTCTAATATCTCTATTGTATAGCAGATTTAAAATATCTCTATCAATGTTGAGATTAGTATTTTGAGAGAAACTATTTTCTTTATATATCCATCTAGTATTTCTCATTGTTTCTCCTTTTAAAAATCATAAAGTCTTGAATAAAAGATATATGTCATAAACATATTTTGTAAGAAAAATCTCTCTTCAGGAATAGTAATTGAAGTAAAATTAATATCATTAGTATGACCAAAATATATTAAATCTAAGTACTCTTCTCCATAAACATATGCTAAAAGAGTTTTTATCTTATTTCCTTTGTATTTATCTAAAAGAGTTTTTAAAATCTTAGTTCCCTCTTCAATATTTGTATTTACATCAAAAAGCTCAAAGAAACGAAGAGAGCTATCATCTTTATATGGAATATTCATAATACCAAATTTTGAATCATCAGATATATAGTAGGGATTGAATCCTGTAATAGTATGAATAATTGTATAGATTAACTCTTGAGGTACATCATATTTTTTAGAATACTCACTTATGATATCTCCATAATATAGAGGAAATTCATATTTAAAAAGCTCCTTATAGTCAGCAAAATCTCTTAGTGCAAGGAGAGAGTTCTTAAAAGCTAAATCATAGAACTTTCCACTCTCTAGAATCAAAGTAGTTCCTAATACAGCCTCTACACTTTTTTTCTTATTAAAACTACTCTTTTGGAAAGCTATTTTTAAAATCTCTCTATTTTCCAATTCAGCTATCTGCGAAAGTTGATCTATCTCAAGAATATCAGCCTTTGGAATAAAATCTTGAGAAAGAGAGATTTGAGAACTAAGTATTAAATTAGAAAAAACTATTAAATCCTCTAAAGAATCCATCAAAGTAACTGAAAGGTTTTTATCCTTTAGAAGCTGTTTAAAATACAATCCAGCATAAGTATTTGGATATTTTTCTGATAGACTTTGTACAGCCTTTAAAGAGTTTACCTCATCTTTTAAATAAAGATATGAAAAAGCAGCCATAGAGTCAGTTATGATATTTTTTTCCTCAACATTTTTTAGATTTTCTATTGCATTACTATACTCTCCAAGAGTAAAATAGATACCTGCTGAGTAATAGTTAGCTTTTGAGAAAAACTCTCCCTCTTTAATGGAGTTGAAAAGATAAAGAGCTCTTGAGAAATCTCTTTTCTTATAGAAAGCAATTCCTCTATAATATTTAAATAAATTATTGAGGTCTTTATCAATTTTTTTAGTTAAATCTAAAATTTTATTATAATCTTTTTTTGCTAAAAGTGCTTCAAAGTAATCTCTATATATGTCTTCTTTTTCCTCTATAAACAAATTATCCTTTTTTAAAAGAAGAGTATAAAGTTCAGTAGCATGTTGAAAATCTTTTTTAGATGTATAAAATTTTCCAATCTCCAATAGATCAGAGGTATAGAAATCATCAATTACATCAAAATTATATTCAAATTTTAACTGTAATTTTTTCTCATATTGTGGAGAAAAATCTTTTAAAATCTCTAGAGCTTTTTTTTCATAGTAAGCTACAAATGGATAAAAAGTATTAGACTCTACTCTATTAAGATAGGTAATAGCTTTTTCTTTTTGTCCAATTTTTAGTAGAGAAACTCCAAGAGCAAAATCTCTTTCAGCAAAGAGATGTAATTTTTCTGTTTGAGCATTATCGTTTAAAAATTTATTAGAAACATATACAGCCTTTTCAAGATAGTAAGCAGCATTTTCATAATCTTCTAAATAGTAATAGTTCATTCCAATAAAGAAATAAGCATAATTATTGGAAATGATAGTTGAAGATGGAAAGGTCTTCAAGAGTGTTTCAAAATTTAATTTAGCCAATGAATAATTTCTATTGTAATAAGCTTTTTTTCCATCTAAAAATAGATTATAATCTTTGTTTGTATATGTAAAACTATTATTAAAATAGATTAGAAATAAAAATATAGAAAGTATTTTTTTCATTTTTTAGCACCTCATATCATAGTATCTATATATAATTATCTCAAAATAATAAGAAAATGGCAATGAATTTTCTAAAAAATATCTTGAAATTATTTGTAAATTATTAGATAATGAAGGGGAACAATAGAGTTTTTTTATGGGAGGTGAGAGTTTGGGAAAAATTAAGATATTAGATGAATCTGTATCAAATATAATTGCTGCAGGGGAAGTAGTAGAAAATCCAGCTAGTATGATAAAAGAACTTTTAGAGAATTCCTTAGATGCTGAAAGTAAAAGTATAAGAATAGAGATAAAAAATGGTGGAAGAGATGTAGCTATAATAGATGATGGTGTAGGTATGTCTCAAGATGATTTATTGCTCTCTATTGAAAGGCATGCTACCAGTAAAATTTCTAAAAAAGATGATTTATATAATCTGTATACTTATGGATTTAGAGGAGAGGCTCTTTCATCTATAAGTGCTGTTTCAAAAATGAGTATCTCTTCAAGAGTAGAGGAGAGTGAGGTAGGTTCTCAAATTACTGTTTTAGGAGGAAAAGTTACAAGCCTAAAAGATGTACAGAGAAATAGAGGAACTACCATAGAGATAAAGGAGTTATTTTTTAACACTCCAGCTAGATTAAAATTTTTAAGAAAACCAAGTACTGAATATATTAATATAAAGGACATCATAATACAGGAGGCACTGTCTAATCCAGATGTAGCTATAATGCTTATATTAGATGGAAAAGTAAGTATAAAAACTAGTGGAAATGGATTAGATAATGCAATAGTAGAGATATTTGGAAAAAATGTTTTAAAGAATATGAAAAAATTTAAGTTAGGATATCTAGGAAATGGAGCAATATATAGAAGCACTAAGGACTCTATCTTTACCTTTGTAAATAATAGAATGGTAAAATCTAAAATAGTAGAGAGTGCTGTAATAGATGGATATTACACTAAGCTTATGAAAGGAAAATATCCATTTGCTATAATATTTCTAGATATAAATCCAAAAGATGTAGATGTAAATGTACATCCTTCTAAAAAAATTGTAAAATTTGCTGATGAAGAAGAGGTTTATAACTATGTTTTAAAAGAGATAGAGAAAACTTTTGCTAGAGATGATGACTTTGTATCTCCTACACTTCAAGAGAAGATAGAAAAAGAGGAGAGTAAGTTTTTAGATTTTTCAGAGTTTGAAAAATTTACTCCAATGAAATCAGAGCCTCAACAGTTTCAAGAATTATTAGAAGAAGAGAAAGATATAGAAGAGGAAATTTTTGGGGAGAAAAGAGAAAAATTACAAGAAAAAGATATACTAAGAGAAGAATTTGAAGAGAAAAAAGAATATGAAGTTATAGAAGATAAAAGAATAGAAAAAGAGATTGTAAGAGAAGAAAATATTGAGTTTAATACAGAATCTTCTTCAAAAAATAAAATTCCTTTAGATATATATGAAGAGAAAGTAAAAACTTCAGAAATAACTGTGAAAAAAGTAGAAGAAAAAAGTAAGAAGATAGAGTTTAGAGTTATAGGACAAGTTTTTGGAACTTTTATCTTAGTAGAGAGAGATGGAGTATTTGAAATCTATGATCAACATATAGTACACGAGAGAATACTTTATGAAAAATTAAAAGCTCAATATTATGGAACAAAGGTAAGTATGCAACAGCTTCTTGTACCTATTAGAATATTAGTTGACCCAAGAGAGAGGGAACTAATATTTGAAGAGGAAGAGAATTTTACTAAAGCTGGTTTTGAAATAGATAGATTTTCAGACAATGAGATACTTATAAGAGCTGTTCCAATGTTAGATTTGAGAGATAGTATAGAGAATATTTTTAGAGAGATATTGAAAAATATAAAAGAGAATAGAAATATAGATATAAGAGAGAGTATATTGATATCTATGTCTTGTAAGGGAGCTATTAAAGCGAATGAGAAATTAAATCATGAGGAGATGGAAAGAATAGTAAGAGAATTGCATGAGATAGGAGAGTATACTTGTCCACATGGAAGACCTATTATTACTAAAATTACAAGAGATGATTTAGAAAAACTTTTTAAGAGAAAATAAGGAGAGAGTTTTGAATATAAATATTGTATGTATAGGAAAGGTAAAAGATAAATATATTATTGAAGGGATAAATGAGTTCTTGAAAAGAATGCAATCTTTTGCTAAAATGAAAGTAGTAGAACTGAAGGAAGATGGGAATGATAGTAATAGAAATCTTTCTATTGAAAAGGAATCTGAAGATATAGTAAAAACTCTTGAGAAATTGGGAGGTTATAATATTCTTTTGGATATACAGGGAAAAAATTACTCCTCTGAAGAGATGGCTAGTGAGATAGAAAAAATTGCTGTAAAGGGAGCTAGTACAATAAATTTTATAATAGGTGGCTCTTATGGTGTTTCTCAAAAGGTAAGAGATGTTAGTCAAATGAGATTAAGTTTTTCTAAGATGACATTTCCACATCAATTGATGAGATTAATTTTAACAGAACAAATTTATAGATGGTTTAGTATAATAAATAATGGTAAGTATCATAAGTAATTAAAATAAAGATAATATAAGGAGGAAATTTATATGTATTCACAAGGAGAAACTTTTTATTATGATATAGATGATGAGGAGTTTGAACTAAGTGTAGTAGAAAATATTACAATGAAGGATAAGGAGTATATCATAGCTGAGGATTATGATGGAGAGCTACATGTTTTTGTCTATGATGAAGATGAAGAGGAGATATACTTATTAGAGGATTCTGATGCTATGGAGATAATAGAGTACTGGCAAGATGAGTATATGGGTGGAGAAGATATAGGAGACTATGAAGATGATGAATACTATGATAGAGAAGATGAAGAGTATTCAGATAAATATGATAATGAAGATTATTATGAAGATGATGAAGAGGAATATTATTAATGAAAAAATTTATAATTAAAAATACAGATAGTTATGGTGAAAAAAGTTTTGAAATAGTTAGAGGGAGTGTAAGAGAAGAGGCTGAGCAAACTATTTATGAATATGATAGTAAGCTTGGAAAGTGTCAACTAACTATTTCAGATAGAAGAGTTATTATCTCTAGAGAGGGAGAGATATCTGCAATAATAGATGTAGATTTAGATAAAAAAACAGAGTTTGTCTATGTAACAAAGGAGATGAGGAAACTTTTCCATATAAAAGGAGAGAGTATCAATAGAGATACTGCAAAAGGAATAATAGAATTTTCTTATAAAATTTATGAAGGGTTAGATGAATTAAATAGAATAACTATAGCTATAAAAGATTACTAATGGAGGAGATATGAAAAAATTTACATACTTGTGTTTAGTTTTATTATTGAGTAGTTGTGCAAGTTTAAATACTCTAAGAGATAATACTAACGAAAAAAAAGAGAGTAATATTGGAGTTAGTTGGAATAATTCGACTGGAGATTTGAAAACACAACAGATTATTTTAAATAGCTCAGCTCCAGAGGGGATACTTTCAGATATTTCCAATAGTTTAAAAAGAGGATATGTAAGAGAGTATAATACTACATATAGAGATAATTATGAGGTATATGTAGGGGATTATGTTTCTATTCCATTAGGAATAGGAGAGGATAGTTACAATGTATTATTTTCTCCTTTAGGTGCATCTTATGAATTGGAATTAAGAGAGGGAAAATTATTTTTTAGAGGAATATATCAAGGTAGTTATGAGATAATGCTTTATTCTGCTGGTTCATTTAGTAGAAAAATAACTATTCAAAATAAATTAAAATATGAATTTACAGAACAAAATAACTATGAGGTAATATCTCAAAGTTATAAAGCAGGTAATATGAAAGTATTATCTGATAGTGTAGCTGTACATAGAATAGCTTTTCCAAATAGCTTTAGAGATAAAGAGATATCTTTTATGCTTATAGATTTGGCTGGAAGAGATGGAAACTCTAAAGTTATAAAAGAGGAGATAGATTTTTTACAAAAATATACAAAGTTAGATGAATATGATAAATTAAATATAATCAATTCTTTAAAGCTAATTCAAGATAAAAATTTTGAATTAAATTCAGCACTTCTTGAGTTTGATAGCTCATCTCAAAATTTAAATCAAGAGATAGTAAAACTAATAACTGCTAAAGAAAATCCAACTCAAGATGAGATAATCTTTTTAGAGAAGGTATATACAAGTAGTTCAACTCCCGATGTAGCATTAGGAACATTTATAGGAAATTGGTATATAAAAAATGGAAATCCTGTAAAAGGAGCTTCTTATTTAAATGGAAATGGGAATTTAGGAAATATAGGAGAGTTATTACCAACTATTCCAACAACTCCAGTAGAAACAACAGAGAGTAGTAATACAGTGGTTACTCCAGAAAATTTAGAGGCACAAAATTATACTCAGTATTTAACTTTCTTTGAAGAGGGAAAGAAAAATTTTGAAAAAGAAAACTATGTAGAAGCAGCATTATATTTTGAAAAAGCTTTAGAGATAGATAAAAATTATATAGAGAAGAAAGATATCTATTTTTATTTAGGACAGAGTTATTTTAGAACAGAAAATTATTCAGAAGCTGTAAATGACTATAAAAATTCTTTAAATTTAGAAAAAAATGATGAAAAAAAAGCAGAAATATATTATAATATAGGAATGGCATATAATAAACTTGGAGATAATGAGCAAGCTGTAAATTATCTGACTTATGTAAGACAAAATTATAAAAATTCACCTTGGAGTGTAAAGAGCAGTTTATATTTATTACAGCAAATGCAACAATATCCACAAAATTAACATTTAAACAAAAAATTTAAATAAAAGGAGAGAAACCGATGGAGAGATATTTTGATAGGATAGCTAATGATGCTCTTGTTATGGAAAAATGGAAAAGAGTAGAAGAGCTAAAAGAGATGGGAATAAAACCATTTGGAGAAAGATTTGATAAGAAAAATATGATAGGAGATATATTGTCTCATACTCCAGAAGAGGAATTAACATTTAAAACTGCTGGAAGAATAATGGCATATAGAGGAAAAGGAAAAACTGCTTTTGTTCATATTGAGGATATAAGCGGAAAAATTCAAGTTTACTTAAGACAAGATGAGCTTGGAGAAGAGAACTATGCTTTAGTTAAAAAGATAGGTGTAGGAGATATAATAGGAGTAGAGGGAACACTTTTCCTTACTTCAACAGGGGAATTAACTATAAGAGCTTCAGTAGTTACTTTACTTTGTAAAAACATCAGATCGTTACCTGAAAAATTCCACGGACTTACTGATGTAGAAACTAGATATAGAAAAAGATATGTAGATCTTATAATGAATAAAGATGTAAGAGATACATTTGTAAAAAGAACTAAAATTATATCAGCAATTAGAAGAATATTAGATGGAAAAGGATTCTTAGAGGTTGAAACTCCATTAATGCACCCAATTTTAGGAGGAGCAGCAGCAAGACCATTTATTACTCACCACAATACTCTTGATATAGATTTATATCTAAGAATAGCTCCAGAGTTATACTTAAAGAGATTAATTATAGGTGGAATGGAAAAAGTATATGAACTAGGAAGAAACTTCAGAAACGAAGGAATGAGTACTAGACATAACCCAGAGTTTACTATGATAGAGATGTACCAAGCATATGCTGATTATACAGATATGATGGACTTAGCTGAAGAGATAATCAGTACTCTAGCTAAAGATGTATTAGGAACATCAACTATTACTTATAATGGAAAAGAGATAGTATTAGAGAACTTCAAGAGAATACATATGGTAGACTTAATAAAAGAAGTTACTGGTGTTGACTTCTGGAATAAAGATATCACTTTTGAAGAGGCAAAAGCTTTAGCAAAAGAGCACCATGTAGAAGTACCTGAGCATATGAATACTGTTGGACATATCATCAACCAATTCTTTGAAGAAAAATGTGAAGAGACAATAGTTCAACCAACATTTGTATATGGACATCCAGTAGAAATTTCTCCATTATCTAAAAGAAATGAAGAAGATTCAAGATTTACAGATAGATTTGAGCTATTTATAGATGCTAGAGAGTATGCTAACGCTTTCTCTGAGTTACAAGACCCAGCTGACCAAAGAGGAAGATTTGAAGCTCAAGTTGAAGAAGCTGAAAGAGGAAATGATGAGGCTACTCCTGTAATAGATGATGATTTCGTAGAGGCATTAGAGTATGGACTTCCACCTACAGGAGGAATGGGAATAGGAATAGACAGACTTATTATGTTATTAACTAACTCTGAATCTATTAGAGATGTATTATACTTCCCACAAATGAAACCAAGAGATTAATTAACTAACTATAAAAATCAAGAATGGTGAAGATTGAAAAGAATAAATAGAGCAAATCAGCAAAAACGAATGCTAAAAAACACAACTGTTTGAGTGAAACGAGTTTTGTGTTTTTAGTGAGTTGAGCCATACTTGCTCTTTACTCTTTGAACGAGAACCATTCTTGAATTGTTATTCAAGGAGCAAAAATGATTAGAGAATTCTTACTAATATTTGTTATAAACTATATAGGGGTAATATTAACAGAGGTTTTTCACTTACCAATTCCTGGAACAATCAGTGGAATGTTATTACTATTTGCTTTATTGTATTTTAAAATTTTAAAACTTTCTCATATAGAAAATGCAGGGAATTTTTTACTTTTGAATATGACAATATTCTTTCTTCCTCCTTCAGTAAGCTTGCTAGAGAGTATGTATCTATTGAAAACAGGTTTATTTAAAATACTGTTCTTAGTAATTTTTTCGACATTGATAACAATGGTAATTACAGCTTTAACTGTGCAATATTTAATTGAAAGAGGAGAGAGAAAATAATGGAAGGAATAACAAATAATCCACTTTTTGGTGTAATAATAAGTTTAATAGCTTTTGAAATAGGGAAATTTATTTTTAATAAGACAAAATTAGCAATATTTAATCCATTACTTATTGCTACAATAATTGTTATGGGATTTTTAAACATTTTTCATATTACTGTAGTAGATTATATGTTGGGAGGAAATTTGATAGTTTTCTTTTTAGCACCAGCTACTGTGGTTTTAGCTATTCCACTATTTCAGCAGATAGACTTATTAAAGAAACATTTCATTCCTATTATAGGAGGAGGAATTGTAGGAGCAGTAGTGGCTATACTCTCTGTGATAATATTGGGGAAGTTATTGGGAATAGACCATCAACTATTAGTATCTTTTATGCCTAAATCTATAACCACTCCAATAGGAATAGAACTTTCAAAAATGTTAGGAGGAATCCCTTCAATAACTGTTTTTGCAATAATTATAACAGGGATTACAGGAAATGTAACAGCTCCTTTTATATATTCTATTTTTAGAATAAAAAACCCTATTGCAAAAGGATTAGGACTTGGAATATCAAGTCATGCAGTAGGAACAAGTAGAGCTATTGAGATGGGAAAAGTAGAGGGAGCTATGAGTGCACTATCAATAGTAATAGCAGGGATACTTACAATTATCTTAGCTCCAATTTTAAATATGTTTTTATAAAAAATAGAGGATTATTTCAATTAAAATAATCCTCTATTTTATTAATTTTGATAAGTTCCATGAAAATAATCTAAAAGAGTATTTTGATTAGGTATAGTAAATCTTTTTCTTACGACTTTAATAAGTCCTAATTCAGAAAGAACTTTTACCTGTCTAGAAACAGTTTCTCTTTTAGCACCTAAAATTTCACTTAAATATGTAATAGATAAATCAAAGTTTATTTCAGTACCTAAATCAGTTTCTATTCCAAAATCGCGAGCTAATTTATATAACTTAAGAGCAATTTGTCTATCAACAGTTATAGAGTTAGAAGTATTTTTTATTTGATGTGACATAACTCTATTTTTATAAATCAATGACTCAATAACTCCCTTTGCAAGAGGATAACTTTTTTCTAATACCTTCACAAAATCTTCTCTGTCTATTTCTAGAAGTTTTGTAGGAGCAAGGAATTCACAACTAAGTAGAGTTGTATTTTCATATATAATAACTTCATTTAATACATCTCCAGCTCCAAATAAAAATACTACTTTTTTTGTATTATCGGGATTAGGTTTATAAAGAGAAGCTACCCCTTCAATTACAAAATATATAGTATGAATTTTTTCTCTATCAGAATATAATAAATCTCCTTTTTTATATTCTTTTATTTTAGCTATATTAGCTAACTCATTTAAAGCCTCTTTATCAAGATTTTGAAATAACTTTATTTTAGCAAGTTCTTTTTTCAAAAAATTCACCTCCACAAATACGTTATTTATATTATATAAGAAATAATTGTATTTTACAACTAAAAAAATATATTTTGTTCTATAATAAAAAAACTGCCATCGTAAAATGATGGCGGTTCTTTTGTCATATATGATAATTTAAGTTTAGGTGGCTTATCTATTCATCTCAGATGTACTTCCGTTATCATGGTCAGCCATAATACTCTCTACTAGAGAGGCGTCAGCACAAGAGATATCTCCAACAATAGTATTTTTTAATACAGAGTTTGCATTACCATATTTCATAGCTTTTTCAGCTTCATTGAAGTGTAGTAATCCATAAAGTACCCCTGCTACATAAGCATCTCCACTTCCTATTCTATCTACAATCTCTATATTTTCATAAGCTCTTTCAGAATAGAAAGTATCAGCTTTTCTATCGTATACTAATGATGAGAAGTTATGAGATTTTGGAGAATTTACAACTCTTTGAGTAGAAGCTATAAAAGCCAAATCATATTCTTTCGCAAAAGCTCTAATTATATCCTTTAAATCTCCAGTTTTTTCAAACATTTTTCTAAATGTTTCTTCAGAAGCAAATAAAATATCTACATCTGGAAGAATTTTTTCTATTTCAACTTTAGCTTCTGGCTCAGACCATAAATTTCTTCTGAAGTTTACATCAAAAGAAACTAATGCTCCTCCTTTTTTAAAGTTAGCTATTAAATCCTTTGTAAGTTGCATTGAAGTTTCACAAAGTCCTAAAGATATTCCACTTGTATGGAAAATTTTAGTCTTTCCAAATACTTCTGGATTAACATCATTTATAGTCATTCTTTGGAATGATGAGTTCAATCTATCATAAGTTACATTTGGTTTTCTAGGAGATGAACCATACTCATAGAAGTATATAGGCATACGCTTATATTTACTATCATCAAATATTAAGAAATCATCTGCTACTCCATTTAAAGTCATAGATTTTCTAGCAAATTTTCCTAATTCATTGTTTGGTAGAGTAGTTAACATAGCTGTTTTTTCTCCAAGAGTTGATACAGAACTAGCAACGTTGAACTCTGCTCCTCCCATTTGTTTTGTCAGTAAATTTCCTTGGATAAGCATCTCATTATTAAGTGGAGATAATCTCATTATCATCTCTCCACAACAGATTAATCCAAACTCTCTATCTGCATAATCAAATATTTTACTCATTGATTCTTCCTCCCAAATTATTTACTTCTGATTTCTAATAATTTTTTTCTGAAAGCTTGAGCAGTTGCTATTATCTCCTCATCAGTTCCAGAAGCTAATTTTCCTCCAGCACCAACAGCAATTACTCCATTTTTAAACCATTCTTCCATATTTTCTAAGCTTACTCCACCAGTAGGCATGATATTTGCTTGTGGCAATGGAGCTTTTACAGCTTTTACAAATGATGGTCCAAAAGCACTTCCAGGGAATAATTTTATGATGTCAGCTCCATATTGCATAGCTGTTGTCATCTCAGTAATAGTCATACATCCAGGCATGTATGGTATTTGGTAAAGATTACATAATTTAGCTGTTTCTTTATCAAAAGCAGGTGAAACTATAAATTCTGCTCCAGCTAAGATAGCTATTCTAGCAGTAGCTGCATCTAATACTGTTCCAGCTCCTATTATCATTTCATTATTTACATCTTGCTCTTTAAGAGCTTTTATTACCTCAGTTGCTCCAGGTACTGTGTAAGTAACTTCTATAGCTGGAATTCCACCTTTTGCACAAGCTTTAGATATTCTTACTCCTTCAGCAACGCTTTCTCCTCTTACAACTGCAACTATTCCTATATCAGCAAGTCTTTCTAAAATTTTTCCTTTTCTTAACATGTTATTTCCTCCTAAACTTAACTTGTTTTTACAATATAACTATATAATAAAAATAAGAGAAAATCAACAGGACTATTATTTATAAAATTTCAAATATGAAATTTTAATAGTTGAGAAAATATAAAAAGTTTATAAAATATAAGGTAATTAGGATTTTAGAAAAAATGAATTTTTCATATATGAAATTATAAAGAGATAGATTGTTTTGAAAAGTTAAAAAATTTTTAGTATAATTTTATCAATAAATAAATTTATTTAAGGGGGAGTAAAATGTTAGAAGTTTTAACTACAAAACTTATGCCAATAATTCTATATTTTTTAATAGGGTACGTTTTAAAAGTCTTAAAAATTTTAAAGAAAGAGGAAGCTAGTATACTTATAAAGCTAGTATTTTATCTGATGACACCAGCTGTAATAATCTCTTCTATGAGTACAATGAAATTTACTGGGAGTTTAATTTATTACCCAATATCTGCTATATGTATTCATATATTTATGTATTTTTTTACTCTATTTATTGCTAATAGATTAAATATCAATGAAAAAGAGAAGGTAATTTTTAGAGGTTCAACTCTAATTATGAATATGACATTTGTACTTCCCTTTTTTATAGTTTTCTTTGGAGAAAAAAATGTATATCTTCTATCTCTCTTTGATGCTGGAAATCTTTTAATGGTAACTACTGTTGTATATTCAATATTTATTACTAATAGCAATGGAGTTTTAGATAAATTAAAATCAGTTTTAAAATCTCCACTTATAATAGCTTTGATTATTGGTGGGATTTTAAATCTTAGTGGAAGTAGATTACCGAAAGGGATAGAGATAACAATTCAAAATATTGCTAGTATTACAGGAACTCTTATAATGATTGCTCTTGGAGCTTATTTTACACCTAAGTTTTCAAAATTAAAATTGAGTATTATTGTTATTCTTGTAAAAATGATAGGAGTTTTATTTATAGGATTTGTAATAGGAAAGATATTACCACTTGATGAGATGGGAAAAATGTTGATATTATTGGGAGCTATGTCTCCAGTTGGAAATAATGTCCTTAGTTATGCTATGGTAACAGATGGGGATATGGAGATGGCTACTAATGTAATTTCTCTATCTAATGTGGTAAGTTTTATAACTATATCCATTTTATTATTAATTTTGTAAGTAGGAAAATAAAAAAGCCAACTATTAAATTAAACTTAGATTAATAGTTGGTTTCTTAATTTATATTTTAATTTTATTTAGCTATAATAAATATTTAGAATCTCTTTACCATCAAAATAGAAATTATTGAAGAAATTTAAAATAAAAAAGGAAATTTTATTTATGGTATAAAATAAAATTTCCCTAAAATTTGATACTATAATTAAGAATTAAAACGCTTTAGAGATAGAAAGTTTATAGAACATTCTATGTTTATATTGGCTTCTAGATTTATTATAATTATCTGAAGTAGCTTGTTGCCAATATATTTCTCCACCTAAAGATAGAGTTGGATTAATTTTGTATTTAAAAGTAGAACCAATTCTGATTTCATTTCCATCTTTTTCAGCCTTATATGTTTTAGATGTTTCTTTTTCATCTGTTATATTATAAGATAAATCGTACCTCATAAAAGGATTAATGGAAAGTTTTTCAGTAGCATTCCAATTATATCCAACTCTTAATTGCCAACGAGTAAATTCATCCTTATGTTCTCTCTTTTTATATTCATTAAAAAGAGATGTCCAAATAGTATCGTTATTATCTAATTTATACTTAACCCCTAGTACTTCCATTTCTTGATACCAATCATCCCAATAAGTAGCAGAAGTACCATCATCTTTCAATCTTGTTCCTTGTTGAACTCTATTTATCATAGGACCAGTATGTCCACTTAGGTATAATTGAGTATTCTCAGAGATATTATATGTCCAGTTAGGATAAAATCTTAAGTTAAACATTTTTTCATCTTGAGCCTTATTACTTGCTTCATTTATGTCCATAACTTCATATCTGAATCCAACTTTTGGAGAAAAAGTAAAGTTTCCATTTTTATATTTATATCCACTTACAAAAAATTCATATCTATTTTTACGATTTTTAAATCTGTTATTATATCCTTCATTTCTTGTTTTACCATATTGATGAAAATACATATATTTAAATTCTAGTTGGAGAGGAGAATTTTCAATAGGATTAAGATTTAATTTTGTATATGGAGCAATCATATCTGAATCATTATAAGTACTATCATATTGCTCATTTTCAAATCCAAATTCAATTGAGTTTGCTCCTATAGCTTGGAAGCTTAAAAGTCCTGATAATAGGATTAAACTAAGTTTTTTCAATTTCATAATTATTACCACCTTTATATTTTATTTATTTTTAAATTGTTTGTCTAACCATTCAAAAGCTTCAACTTGTTGTTCTTTTTCAAAAACATGTCCTTTGTTCCAAAATTTATACTGAAAATTCTCTTTAAAACCACTGGCTTTCCAAACTTTATTCATTTGTTCAAATGCTTCCATAACAGAAGGTTTTGGAAATAATGAATCTTGTTCTCCACTAAAAAAAAGCATAGGTTTTGGAGCTGCTAAGCTAGCAATATCTGGATAATCCATATATTTAACTAAATATGGATGTAACATTGCATAAGCTGATTGTCCTTTGAGTTGATTATTTCCTTCAGTCATGAGTCCTTTAAGTGTAGCCATCCAACAAACTGAAATACCAGCTTTTATATTCTCTGAAAGAGCAGCAACTTGCCAAGCTCTAAAAGCTCCCATAGAAAATCCAATAGCAGCGACTTTATTTTTATCAACTTGAGGTAAAGAAGTTAAAAATTCAGCAGATTTTATATCTTCTTGAGCAATAATACTAGCATAAGAGGTTCCAAGATTAAAAAGGTTAGAAGCTAAAGCTTGTTGAGCTTCATAACCATTTCCTTGACGTTCTCCCCAACCAAGAGTGTCAATAGCTAAAACTACATAACCCTTTTTAGTTAATTCATCTCCTGGAAAAACTCCACTAAAGTATTTTTTACTCCAATTTTGAGCTGAAATTAATTTTTTTTCATCACCCCAAGGCATTATCAACTTTTCTTTACCAATGTCAAATTTTGCTCCATGATCATGTAACATAAGAGCTGCTGGGAATGGACCAATTCCTTTTGGAGTTAAAAGAAGAGCAGAGATTTTTAAATTAGGAGTGATATTAAATAATATTTTTTGTCCAATATAGCTTCCTCTATCAACTTCACTAACAATCTCCATATTAAAATTAAATTTTTTTAGATTAGGAACAATAAACTCTTTAGTTTTTTCTAAACCTAATTGTTTCCAAGTATTAAAGTTTGAATTTTCCTTCCAACCGAGAGGGAAAGTAATATCATCTTTTAAATCATGATAAAAAATTGGTAGATTATCTTTAGTAACAGATAATTGAGTAGTAGAAAAAACATTGTAAGTACAAGATAGAAAACATAAAATAAGAAATAATTTTTTATTAAGAAACATATACCCCACCTTTTTCATTTTTTCTTCATCTTTTCATCATAAAATTGGTATAAAAAAGGAGTGGAAAGGTAAAGGTGCCACTCCTATAAGATTGTTAATTTAAAATAACTTTATAATGTCAAATTTTCTTCAGTCTCTAAATCAAAAATATGACATTTTTCCATATTGAAATAGAATTGTTCAGTTTGGTTAAAGTTAGCTTTTGTAGATTTTTCAACAGGAATTCTACAACTATATTGAGTATCTCCTAGAGAGAAATAGATAAACTCTTCATTTCCCATTTGCTCAACTATATTTATTTTACCACTAACTAGATGAGAGTCAGGATTAGTTAATCTATTACCAATATTTTCAGGTCTAATTCCAAACCAAATCTCTTGATTAATTTTATTTTTTACTTTTTCTGCTTTATCCTTAGGAAGTTCTAATAAATCTCCACTAGATAATCTAACAAATAAAGTATTGTTCTTTTCAATAATAGAAGCTTTAACAAGATTCATAGCTGGAGAACCTATAAATCCTGCAACAAATTTATTTGCTGGTTTATGATATAAATTTAATGGAGTATCCACTTGCATTATTTTTCCAAAATTTAATACACAGATTCTATCTCCCATTGTCATTGCTTCTACTTGGTCATGTGTTACATATATCATAGTAGCATTTTGTCCCTCTGCTTTTAATTGCTTATGTAGTTGAGTTATTTTTACCCTCATTGATACTCTTAATTTTGCATCTAGGTTAGATAGAGGTTCATCAAATAGGAATACATCTGGTTTTCTTACAATAGCTCTTCCTACTGCTACCCTTTGTCTTTGTCCTCCAGACATCTCCTTTGGTTTTCTATCTAGTAATTGAGTTATCTCTAATTTTTCTGCAGCTTCTCTAACTCTTTTATCAATCTCATCTTTTGGTACCTTTGCCATCTTAAGTCCAAAAGCCATGTTATCATAAACTGTCATATGTGGGTATAGTGCATAGTTTTGGAAAACCATTGCTATTCCTCTGTCTTTAGGAGGTAAGTCATTAACAAGCTTATCACCTATATAAACTTCTCCTCCAGTAATATCTTCTAATCCAGCTATCATTCTAAGAGTAGTCGACTTTGCACAACCAGATGGCCCTACAAAAACCATAAACTCTCCATCTTTAATATGTAGGTCAATTCCATGAACTGCCTTAAATCCATTTGGATATTGTTTTTCTACTTTTTTTAATATAACTTCTGCCATATTAATGCTTCCTCCTTGTGACTTACTACATTTAAATTTATATATATTTTTTTATAGAATTGATACACTCTTTTGCTATTTCAACAGTAGAATTTTCCAAAAGAATATCAATATCTATTGTATATTTTTTTAATTCGTTTATAAAAAACTCTAATTCAAAATTCCCCTTTCCTATTGGTACAACTTTTATTTCATCATTTTCAATAATGAAGTCCTTTAGGTGTATTCTAACAATTTTATGTCCAAATAATTCAAAGGATTTTTTAATAATCTCTTTTTGATTAATATAATTGTTAATTGTTAGAAAATTAACAGGGTCAAATATTACTTTTAATCTATCTGAATCTAAAATATCTAAAGCTTTTTTCATTTTTTCTGGAGTGGCAATTATATGCTTAGCCACTCCTTCAATTGCTAAATCAGTATCATATAGTTCAGCATAAGATATAAGTTTTTTCATAGAATCTAAGAAAAGATTAAAAGCTTCCTCAGTATCATTTAATGGAGTATATATATACTCTGAATTGTAACATCCAGTTTCTGTTCCCACTAAACTAGTTTTAAATTTTTTAGAGAATTTCAAATGAGCTTTAAATTTTTCTAAATCTTTCAATCTAGAATTTTCATCAGTATTAGTAAGATTAATATAACAACCAAGAACAGAAAGTCTTATATTTTCTTTTTCGAGTACTTGATTAAGTTCTTGGAAAAGTTTATCATCTAATAAAGTTTTACCAAATTGAAAATCAGTAAAAGATTTAGCAAGAGCTAATTGTAAACATTCTCCGTCTAAACTTTTTATAAGTTTAATAAGAGATGAGAAATCAGAAATAGTATATTTTCCCATATCATGTCCTCTAATTCCAAATCTTATCATTTTACATCCTCATTTATAGTTTTATTGTATATAACATTTCTGTCATATACACTATCTCCTTCAATATGTTCTCCATGTATATAACCACCATGACTTATATATTGAGGAATATTTTTTTCCTTACCTTTTAATATAGCATCAAGTGAAACTAGAGAAAAAGCTTCAATTGAATCAATTTTAGCATTTAATAAGTTTGGTTCAGCAACGAAATAACCATTTTTGAATTTTGTAGTTACTAAATTATTACCAACTATTCTAGCTAATTCTATATATTTATCATTGTTAGTTGCCTTGTATAAATCTATCATCAAGAAGATAGAGTAAGGAGAAGAGTTAGTTGTATTCATATTTAAAGAAATATCTTTTCCATCAAAGGTACCAATATCTCCTAAATTAAAGTTTTTATTTAAAATAGTTCTAGCCGTATCCCATAAATTTTTATCCTTAGTAACAGCATACCATCTAATTAATGGGATAGCATATTCTTCACTTTTAATAGGCTCACTTTTTAGCACTGTTCCTTTTTTCCCATAGTATCCATCTCTAACTAAAGTATAATTACTTAAATCAGTTCCATCATTCCAAACAGGTTTTAAGTTACCATTTTCTGTATCAAGGGCAATCTTGTAATAATTTTTAAGATTAGCAATAGCAGAAGTTAGGATATCTTTATCTTTAGTTTTTGTATAGATATCATGTAAAACAAGAGAGTTATCTACAACAATGGTTCTAGGATTTCCCTTAAAAAGAGCATTAGCTTCCTTTGCAATATCACCAAATTCAGCTCCAAATTGTCTAAATGCTCTATCACCATATTTTGAGTTGGTATCCTTATCACTTTTAGGTGGCCATTCTCTTTTTTTAGGAGATGTAAATTGGTATACAGGAGCACCAGTTTCAGGATTTCTAGCTAGCTGATATTGAGTAAATACAGTTTTTCCCCAATCTTTCATCTCTTTATTTGGAGATAATGAATTTAAAACATAAGCTGAATAAATTAAATCTGAACCAGCATTGATGAAAGTAAGTCCTTTGGTTTCAGGTAATGCTGGAAGTTTATTAGGGTCAACAATATCTTTAGGGTGATGTTCCTTAAAAACATTTGGGTTAAACTTTTTATCATAGTTACCATGTCTTCCCATATCAAGAGTATCCCAATCTTCAACATGTGCATTCCAAAAGGCTATAACATAATTTTTAGTAACTTCTGGATTAATTTCATATAAAAATTCATAGTAAGGAAAAAGATTTTTTAACTCATGTACTTGATTTTTATTTTGTGGACCAACAGTAGTTAAAGTATCTAAATTTAAAAATCTATGTCCTCCCCAATAAAATAATTTATTTTCACTAACAAAGTTATCCATAAAATATTTGGAAGTATCAACAGCAGTATTAATATATTTTGTATCTCCAGTAACTTCACTAAGAGAAACAAGAGTTCTAAGAAAATTTTGTTGGTTAGCAAAATTTGAAATTTTAACCTTTTCACCATTTGGAAAAATCCATTCAACAGGCTCTTTTGTTAAAATATTGATTCCATCTGCTAAAAGAGGTGTTGGATTACTTTTACTTTTTCCATCTTTTAGAACATTAGTATAAAACTCTTTAACTGCATTTAATCTTTTTTCATCTTCATTATCGTATTTAGGAATAGCAAAACCTAAATTATATAAAGCTAAAAAAATTAATATTTTTGATAATTTTTTTAATTTGAAGTTCATATGTAGTCTCCTTATTTGTTAGCTTCTAAAAAATTATTAGTAGTTTCTATAATTTTTTTAGCAAACTCTTCAGATGAAATTTGGTTATATCCTAAATTGTCAACTAAATCTTTTAATTCAGTATGTAGTTGTTTATGTTCGAATAAAGGATGAATTCCTTTTCCTGCAAAAGAAATAACTTTATTGTTAGCCTCTAACATAAATGGGTCTAGTAAATTAGCTTTTTCAAGAGTGGCTACAGCTTTTTTATTAGCTGGAATTCCTCTAGAAACATCTAATATTTTCACTGCTTCCTCATCTGAAACTAAGAAATTAAGAAGTTGAGCAGTTTCTTTAGGATATTTTGTATTTTTGTTTATAGCTAGAGCCATAGAAACTTTTGTAAATCCAGAATTATAAGGACCTAAATCAGTTGGATAATCTCCAACTACTAATTCCTCACCATCTTGTAAAGAATCTCTCCACTTTAATGAAGCACTATCCCACTCATAAGTTCCACCAAATTTTCCAATAATCCAACTAGGATGTTGATCTAGTTGTACATTTCCTGCAGCAGCTCTATCAGCTAAAGATGGAATAGTTTTAGTGTTAACCAAATCCAAATAGAAATCAGCTGCATCTTTAATTTGAGCTTCAGTATATGCTACTTTATTGTCAACAATAAAAGGTTTTCCAGTTTCTTGCTCTAATTTATAAAGCATAAGTAAAAGGGCACCATAGTAATCAGCTTCAAATGGGAAATAATCAGCTCCTAACTTTTCTTTCATAACTTTCCCTGCTTCTTTTATCTCCTCGAAGCTTGAAGGAACTTTTAAACCTGCTTTATCATAAGTAGTTTTATTATATAGGAATACTCTACCAGCAACTCCATAAGGAATAGCATTTAATTTTCCATCAACAATACATTGGTCTAAAAGTATTTGTTCATATTGAGATAAATCAATATCTGATGATAGAGAATTTAAATCATAGAGTCCGTTTCCATCCTTTGAAAATATGTTTATCCAGTTCCAGTTAATTTGCATTAGGTCAGCAGCCATTCCTCCTGCCATTTGAGTAGTAATTTTTTCTTGCCAACCTTGCCATCCACCATACTCAGCTTTAACAGTTATATTTGGATATTTTTGTTCGAATAGTTTTAGAGCCTCAACAGTTTTTTTATGTCTATCTTCACCACCCCACCAAGAAACTCTTAAAACTATTTTGTCATCAGAACTAGTAGTAGCTTTTTCCTCTGTTTTTCCACAAGCTCCAAATAAAGCAATAGTTGAAAGTGATAAAATAAATAATTTTTTTAAATTCATATTAAGTCCCTCCTTATTTTATATATTTTATAGATTAGTTGTATTCTTCTAAGAAGTTATTTGTAATTTCTATTATATCTTTAGCAGTTTCTTCGACAGATTTTTGTCCATATCCTAAATTTTCAATAACAGTTCTTAAATCTGTATTAAGTTTTTTATGTTCAAATAGAGGATGAATACCTTTTCCAGAAAAACTGATAACAGCATTATTAGCATCAAAACCTAAACCAGTTAATTGATTATTTTCTTTTAAAACATTTATAGCAGTAGCATTAGAAGGAACTCCTCTTGAAGTACCAAGGATTTTTATTGCTTCAGGGTCTGAAGTTAAGAAATGGATAAGTGTAGCTGCTTCTTCAGGATGTTTAGTATTCTTTTTGATAGCATATCCCATTGAAACTTTATTAAAAGCAGAAGGATAAGTACCAAAATCTTTTGGATATGGAGCTACTACTAACTCTTGTCCAGCTTCTAAAGCATCTTGCCATTTTTGAGCAGAACTATCCCATTCATAAGTTCCAGCATATTTTCCTTGAATCCAACTAGGATGTTGATCAAGTGGAATAAATCCAGCAGCAGCTCTTACTTTTAAAGAAGGCATAACATTTTCTTTTACTAAATTATCATAAAATCTTACTGCTTCAGTAACTTCTGCTTCAGTATAGGCAACTTTATTATCAATGATAAAAGTTTTTCCAGTTTCTTGTTCTAATTTATAAATCATTAGCAATAAAGCACCATAGGCATCTGTATCAAAGGCATAATAATCATTACCTAATTTTTCTCTAATTATTTTGCTAGAAGAAATCATCTCTTCAAAAGAACTAGGAACAGGAAGTCCAGCTTTCTCATATGTAGTTTTATTGATATAGAAAACTTTACCAGTTACACCAATAGGAACAGCATTTAATTTTCCATTAGCTACACATTGGTTTAACATCTCTTGAGGATAATTCTTCTCTAGTTCTAAGATATGAGAAACTTTATTTAAATCATAAAATCCACTACCATCTCTAGAGAAAAGGTCAATCCAGTTCCAGTTAATTTGCATTACATCTGGAGATGTGTTTCCTACTATCTGTGTAGTAACTTTTTCTTGCCAACCTTGCCATCCACCATATTCAGGTTTTACTTTAATGTTAGGATACTTTTCTTCAAATAACTTTAAAGCTTCTAAAGTTTTTTGGTGTCTATCATCACCACCCCACCAAGACATTTTTAAATTTACAACTTTTTCCTTTGCTTCAGCTATTGAAGGATAAACCATACTTAAGCAAAGAGTACTCATTAATAAAATCTTTTTGAAATTCATAAAAACCTCCATGATAATTATTTTATATGACTTGATATCCTAGGATACAAGTTATTTTTCACTAATATATTACACCAAAAAAATATAGTTGTCAAATAAAA
>OGHK01000304.1_pt1 | contig 52241 bp, 42 predicted proteins | sample 1571411 | NCBI WGS metagenome assembly OGHK01 (sample SAMEA2582043, study PRJEB24529) | metagenome | biome: Human gut stool | place: China | collected 2011 | reverse complement strand
CTTGCATAGTTTCATTTATGGTGGTGCCAAGTATGCGGGCATGGGAGTTTAGGAATAAAGACCTGTTTTTTTAACGGTAATGAAAATGGACTAATAGAAAATCCAGTTTCAAGCCATTCATCACTATATTCAAAAGCTGTTTTTCTGTTAGAAATCTCAGCTATTGTTCCAACCAGTCTTTCATCATATAAAACATTTATTTTTTTATTTCCTCTCATTTATAACCTCCTCTATATTTCTATATGGCACCTGTGTAAATGCATTTCTCAGTTCATCAGCAATTCCAAGTGCCATAGAAATCTTTGTGAGATTTATCAACGAAATCTGTCCCTTTGTTTCAAATCTTTTTATAGATCCATAACTTACATTACTCATCGTCGCAAGCTTCTGTTGAGAAATTGACCTGCGTTTTCTAATATTTCTTACTCTTTCTGCAAGCTTCATATCAAGTTCCTCTGCCGTTTCCCAAACAAGACCTTCCATAATAATCTTCCCCCAAAAACAAATATAGATAATATATTATGCAAAATCGCTTATTTTATCCACTTTTAGATAATATATTATCTATTATAACACTGTCAAGCGGATATTCGCAATCCGCTTTGCTGCTTGCTCATAACACGATTACTCTGAAAACCTGTTCCACTGCAAGCTCCATATTTTTAATTGCATTTTCTTTTTTCATTGCTTCTTCAAGCGTAGTCACTCCCCGGACTATCGGAAAAAATGCATCTATCCCGTTTTCGTTACAGATTGCTGCATCAGCAGATATACTTCCGGCAAAAGCAATCACCTTTTTGTCGTATTTTTTTGCAAGTCTTGCTACACCTATAGGTGCTTTTCCCATAACAGTCTGGCTGTCAAGCTGTCCTTCACCTGTTATGACTATATCTGAATTTTTAATTTTATCTTCCATATCTGTAAGCTGCATTACAAGCTCTGCCCCGGGTGTAAGTTCTGCATTTAAATATGAAAGCAATGCAAAACCAAGACCTCCTGCTGCACCTGCTCCCGGAATATCTTCACACGACACACCGAGTTTTTCTTTTGTCTTATCTGCAAAATGTTTCATATCATTATCTATAAGCGGCTTCATTTCATCGGTCACGCCTTTCTGCGCACCAAATATATATGTGGCTCCTTTTTCACCATAAAGAGGATTATCAACATCACAAGCAACCTGAAATTTGATTTTTGATATCAAAGGATTTACTTTATCAGCAATAATCATCTCTACTTTTCCCAATGCCGCTACACCTTTCCCAACATCTTTTCTGTTTTTGTCCAGAAATTGATATCCAAATGCCTGAAGCATTCCAATACCACCATCGTTTGTCGCACTTCCGCCTATTCCGATAATAACTTTCTCACATCCTCTTTTTGCTGCATCCAGAATCATCTCTCCAACTCCGTATGTAGTTGCCATCATCGGTTTTTTTTCATTTACAAGTGTGAGTCCCGCTGCCGAAGCCATCTCCATAACTGCTGTTCTGCTCTCTTCAAGCCATCCATAATAGCAACTGACCGTTTCGCCTAAAGGTCCGGTAACCTCAAGTTCAATCTTTTCGCCACTCATGCCTTCTATAAGTGCATCCGTTGTCCCCTCACCGCCATCTGCAAGCGGACATACTACTGCTTCTGCATCAGGAACAGCTTTTAAAATTCCTTTTTTTGCTGCATTTCCTGCCTGCATGGAAGTCATGCTTCCCTTAAAAGAATCTATTGAAATCAGTATGTTCATTTTATTTTCCTATCTAAATCATTATCTGCAAAATCAATTTTATAATTTACTCAGCTGTTTTCTTTCAACAATATTATTATAACACCACTTTACAACTTTATAAATTATACCCATGCTTCATAAATGCTTATTTTATAGCATTTATCACGGATATTGATTTTATTTACTCTACCTGAATCTAATACTCTTTTTCTTAAACCTCCTCCCAGCATCATCTCGCATAAAACTAAACTTTTAATTACCCTCTATAATCACACCATCTTCAATTTTTATTACTCTGCTGCATTGCTCTGCAACCGTTAAATCATGAGTAACTATAATAATTGTTTTTCCTTGTTTATTCAAATCAATAAATACTTTCATAATTTCTCTGGTTGTCTCCGTATCCAAAGCTCCTGTCGGCTCATCAGCTAAAACCAGCGAAGGTTCGTTTACGATTGCTCTGGCAATCGCTACACGCTGCTTTTGTCCACCCGAAAGACTATTAACAGGCTTGTCAGCAAAATTCTTCATCTGTACCATTTCAAGCATTTTTATAGCAATTTCCTTTCTCTCTTTTTTCCCTTTTTTCTTACCTCTTGCCGCAAAGTCCAGTGGAATCATCACATTATCCAATGCAGTAAATTCTTCTACCAGTGCAAAGTCCTGCATCACCATACCGATTTTCTCGTTGCGAATAGCCGCCATCTTTCCCTCTGAAAGCTTACCTATTACCATATCATCAATACAGTATTCTCCCGAATCGTAGCCATCAATACAGGCAAGAATATGTAATAAGGTAGATTTTCCGGCTCCGGATGTTCCAACAATCGCAACCATCTCCCCACTTTCTACTGTTAATGATATACCATGAAGTGCCTCAAAAGCATTGTTTTTGCCCTTATTATATGTTTTTATTATTTTATCTAATTTAAGCATTTTATTCCTCATCTCTGAGCGATTTTGTTACAAAGATACTATGAGAAATCCGCACATGCGATTTCTCATCTGCAATCATGGCTATTTGTTTTCGCTCAGAAGCAAATAGCCATGTGAAAAATAAACACATCAGTGTTATTTTTCACACTAATCTCCATTCCGCCGCTGACTCCTGCGGCACAAATAGTTATGAAAAAAGGTGTGCGTCTTCCACCACTTCATTTATACTTGTTACCAGGAGCTATACTACAAAGCACGGTGAGGTGAGTCGAAGGCTTTCTCTCAGGGATTAAATCAGTACACTAATCAGTGTAAGTCATATCTTTCAAGCACAAATAAGTGGTACTACGAGTCCGCAATCTAAGAATTGTTTTAACTCTTGTTAAATGTGTGATGTGACAGTCAATGGCTCCTGATTTATTACGAAAGGAGTTGTTTTCTATGAAAGTTGTTTACTCAACCTGTTGTGGTGTCGATGTTCATAAGACTTTTCTCGTTGCCACAATCATTAAAACCACCAAAGGTGTCCAACCTTCTTACCAAAAGAAAAGGTTTTCTACTTTTAACAGTGATATCCGACACTTCAAACAGTGGCTTCTTGATAATTCCTGTTTTGATGTCTGTATGGAATCTACTGGAAAGTATTGGATTCCCGTTTTCAATCTCTTGGAAGATAAAATCAATGTTACCATTGCTAATCCCAAATGGGTTAAGGCTGTTAAAGGTAACAAAGATGATACCAAGGACTCCAAATGGATTGGCGATCTTTTTCGCCTTGGTCTTGTTCCCGGTAGCTTTATACCTTGTAAAGATATACGCATTCTTCGTGAATACACTCGCTACCGTTTCAAATTGACCTGTTGTAAACGAAGTGAAAAAAATCGTTTCCAAAATGCTTTTACCGTCTGTAATGTCGCTCTTGATGCAGTTGTCACCGATATGTTCGGTAAATCTGCTTCTTCCATTACTGATTATCTGATTACTTCTGATGAATTTGACCCCGAAACGTGTAAGTCTTTTCTTCAAAAATCCTTAAAGAAGAAAGCCGATTCAATAATCGAATCCATTGAAGGATACCAGATGACTTCTTCTCAAAAGGAGCGCATGCTCATGGTACGTTCTCATCTCGATTTTGTGCAACAGTCCATTGATTCACTGGACTCCAAACTTGATGAACTAATTGCTCCTTATGAAAATGCTGTTTCTCTACTCTGTACCATTCCCGGAGTCGACAGGACTTCTGCTATTACCATCATCTCCGAGATTGGTACTGATATGTCACAATTTAACTCTTCCAAATGTTTATGTTGTTGGGTGAGTCTAACGCCAGGCAATAATGAATCTGCCGGCAAGAAGAAGTCGACAAAGATTACACGTGCCGGAGTCTACCTCAAGCCTGCATTGGTACAATGTGCCCATGCTGCTGTAAAATCTTCAACTTCTCCTTACTACAAAAACAAATACGAACGAATTTCGAAAAGAAGAGGTAAAAAGAGAGCCATAATTGCCATCGCAAGAATGATCCTTACTGCCATTTACCAGATGCTTTCAAATGGTGAGACATGGAATCCTTGTGATTTATACAAAATCGATATGCCACAGGAAATGCAGGATAAGCAAAAAACAAAAGCAATAAAGCAAACCCTAAAGTTACTTGTTTCTGAAGGTGTAATATCCCCCGAATCTGCATCTGTAGCAATTTGATTTTTTTCAATTTGTAGGATGCCTTGTATTAGTGCGCCATTTTTTACGCATCATAAGTATATTTTTCAATCTATTCTACCTCCCTTAAAATGTCTTTTGCTGATTTCTTTCCAATCAACAAAAAAGACAGCACGATACTAAATACAATAAAAAACACTATCATCACTAAACAACCTAATAACTGCCAGCCTCCCATAGCAAAAACAGTTCTGTCCAGTGCACCCAACTTTTTACAAATACCAATGCAAAATATCGTAAACACAAATATTCCCATCTGCATCATAATTACACTTAATACATGAATAGACACACATTTTTTCCATGTCAACCCCAACATATAATAGATAGAATAATTATGCATATTTTGTCGTATCATAATTACCGTACTGCTAATAATAGACATCATTGTAAGAATAATCATAGCAATTAGAATAGGAATTAATATATTCATCTGATTCATAATATATTCCATACTATTTTCTCTCATTTCTACCGATGTATGACGAAATACATACCTGCCATTAACCGCAAGATATTTTGAATTATACTCTTTTTCCTTCTTTGAAATCCCCTTATCATATTGTATAAAACATGGTCCTGATATGATATACGGCCATATGCATTTTTCACCCTTTATCAAATTCTTTTGTTCAGTTGCAGCATTAATTTGATTGTTATGTTCTATATCCCTCTTTGATACAAATACGACTGCCCTTTCCTCCTCGTCCCTGTTAAACGGATAATAATAATCCCTAAAATCAGAATATTCTCCATAATGTTTTGTACGCATAATTGTGCTCGCTCCATCTGCAAGAATTCCTACAACCTTAGCCTTAACCTGTTTTGACAGCTTGTACTTCCTCGAATCTTTTATTACATCAGATGTTGTAAGCGTTATAATATCTCCTACTTTATGACTATTCTCTTTCTGTGCCAGCACAATCTCAATCATATCAGTATCTGCATCCTCTATCCTAAGCCAGCGTCCTGTTTCCATCTCAGGAGTATATGCAGAGAGTAATTCATCATCATATCCAACGACAGGTGACCATGTGCCAAGCTCATTCTTTTTATTATCAATATCAAATGTCATCTGTATAGAATATGAACTAACCATATGCGCTTTCTTTAAATATTTTTCCACATCAGATGACTCCGTAAAAGGAAGATATCTCTGCCCATTTCTCCCCAACAAATCAGTCATATGCATATTCAGACCATCTCCACGAAAAAAACTTTCCAAAGGCTTGTATTTTTCATATCTGGAAAAAATTGCTGAAATAATGCTGACAATCATAATTAAAACAATCATAGTCTGAATAAAAAACAGTATAGTCATAAGCTTATTTTTCTTTTGCTCATAAAGTGCATATTTTAGTTTCATCGAACTCCTCCCTTTACATTCAACTTCATGTCTGTTTTCAAAGCATATATAATCATTAAAGTCAATACCAGCAAGGAAATCAAAAAATATACAGCAAACAATACAAAATAAATATAACTGCTGTAGCTACTGCTCATATATTCATAATACCCCGAAATTTTTTTCAATATTACATTTTCAAATAGCAAAACGCCAATAAAGTAAGCCGTAATAGTCAAAGCTGTACATTCTCCCAAGTACAATAATACAACTCTGCAAAAACTCAACCCACAAATCCTGTAAACCATGAGTGCCTGCTTTCTGCTGGAAAGAATATAACGATACAAAACAGCAAAATTTATTGCAGAAACAAGTGTAATAAAAATAGTAACCATTATAATTGTGTTATACAGATATACCGCATCATCATCTGGAAGATTTGCCGCTGCTACAACAGCTTTATCTCCAAAAATTTTCTCAGTTTTTTCCACCACAATATCGTACTGCTCTTGTCTAATCGGTTTCTTAAAATTAAATACTATTTCTCCGGTAAAAGGCGTCGTATCCTCCAAAGATGTAATTGGTATAACCGGTCTGTCAATATCAATGATTCCATAAGCAATAATTTTATAATCTTTTCCTTGAATATGTAGTATTTTCTTGTCCACAGCCATACGCTTACTGACAGGAGAGGACATTGTATTCCAATGTAAATAATCCCAACAAATAGCAACTTTTTCCCCTTTCCGATATTCTTCCTCCGTAAAATATCTTCCACTTTCCAACATAGCGTTATCTTCTACTTCTTTTTCAAATTCATCACTTTTAATAATCAATCCATCCTTTATAGAGAAGTTCATATGAAAGGGGAATTTGTCTACTATCGCTGTCGCTTCAATGTATTTCAATTTATCCGTATAAGAATTACTAAATTCCGCCACATATTTCTTTAATAAATCCACCGTTACATAACTTTTTGCTGAATCAGCCGGCATAAAATAGCTTTCATCATCATTTAATTCATTATCTGATGTTTCATCAAAATCCCCTTGTAAAGTCAATACAATCTTTCTCTCATCTGACAAATCATACTGTTTTTTTAACTGATAGTTTTGATATAATCCATAAGAAAAATGAATCATAATACACGAACAGATTATAGAAAAAAAAGATAAAATAAATATCAATTTCTTTTTTATGAAAAAGCTTTTTATATTAAACCAAATATATTTCATTCAGCACCTCCTATTCAAATAAGGAGTGTCATTTATTTTATAAAAATGTCACTCCTTATAATTTTAAATCTGATATATTTTACTACTAATATACTGTTAAATTCAAAGTTTCAAGTACAGTCGATGTTGATGATTTATTCTTTCTTATTGTTGCAGATGCTGAAAATTTACCTACATTTTCTTTAGATTGTCTAATCCACTTTCCAGACGCAACACTACCTGCATTATTTCCTAAAACATATGATTTAATTGAAATATATCTAGTCGTGCCAGAAGTATTCTTAACACTCACCACCCCTTTGTCTTTAGACGAATAGTCAATCACTCCAGACATATAAGCATATTTTCCCGTTGTAGAATTTGGATTTGCAGCAGATGCTACTGCACAAATCACACCACACGCTGTTGTCATTGCGATTGCAAAACTGCATACTACCTTTATTATCTTTTTCATAACATTTTTCCTCCATTCACACTATCACTTTGTAAATAATTTTTTAACTCTCCACAAATTAACGATATCGCTATTGTAAATTGCGAAAAAATAATACTTTCCAAAAACAGAATATTATGAAACACTAAACTTAAAATTACTATTAAACATTCAAGTGCCAACACTACACTAGCTTTTTTACGATAATGAATGTGTTCAATTTCATCCAGTCGTTTATTAATAGTATCAATAGGTGCCAACAACAAAATCACAATGCTACTCATTATAAATAATAATAGCAGACAAAATACACTTAATGATACATATTTCACAGTCAAGAGTACAAGTATTATTGATGCAACAGTTAAAGCATAACATCTCATTGGTGTTGAAGCATGATACCCACCTGCATATGAGCGTAAAAATACAAATGAAATTATATATACAACTGAAACCAGCAATTCACCAAATAAAAATCCAATAGTCAATGCTGTTAACATATTAAATATGTTAATTCCAAGTTGTCCTACACCATACATATAGATTTCGTTAAGCTCTCCTGTTTCCATATCATCATATAACAACCAGTTTGCCACTGCTTTTGTCAGCTTTTTTCCCATCAAAACTTCCTCAGCTTTTTTACTGCCTCTGGTAATTTTGGCTGATAAAAGAAGAAAGCACATACACTATTTGCTTGTTTTGTAGCAGTATGTAGCACTGCTGTCCGAATTGTTCTTTTTATAAAATTATTTTTCATATTTAAATCACTTCTCTTATATTTATTTTCTCTTGACTTATTCATTCTACCATATATTCATCTTTTGTACGGCCATTTGTATGAATCTATATAAACTTTTGTTGAAACTTAAAGTTTACGCATTATCAAAGAAGTAGCAAAGCGGATTGCGAATATCCACTTGACCTCTGTGCTTTCCAATGACATTTTTACAAAAATTCAATTTTCTTACCTACATATGCAGAACAATATCCACTACAAATAAATTATCTTCTGTTGAAAATTCCAACAAACCGTTATACTTTTCAACAATTTCCCTTACATTTTGCAAGCCCAAGCCATGCATTGTCTTGTCTTTTTTACTTGTAAAAAAACTCTTTCCTCGTCGTTGTAAGCAACCATTATAAGCGTTTTTCACACAAAGCCAGACACTTCCCTTTTCATATGAAAAATCAATTTGAACAAATCTATCTATGGCTTTTTCCATCCTGCCTGTTCCGTCCATTGCATTATCTAAAAGATTTCCCACAATAACTACTAAATCATCCTCATTAATTGGCAGGTTAGATGGAAGCACTATATCAATTTCTACCGAAATCCCCAACTCTGTCATTTTTGTTAATTTATAATTAACAATGCTGTCCAATGCAATATTTCCCGTATTACAGTATGGAGTAGCAAATTCTATTTTCTCAACAAATTCCTCTGTATATCTTGATACAGACTCATATTGTTTTTTATTAACCATCTGCTGTATAGCTATCATTCGATTTTTCATATCATGACGATATTTGTTTAATTCTGCATATTTTTCTGTTAGCATTTCAGATTGTTTGTGATAATATTCTTTTTCCTTTTTAGCAATTGCTGTTTCCATATGTTCCTTAATTACTATGGTCAAAGAATCATATAAATACATCAGCATAAAAACAGATGATATAAGACAGACCAGTGAAATCCCCGCTATTCGTTCATCCAATTTCTCCTGAGAAAAAATCATGCACTCCAAACATATCATAGACACAGTAATCACTATAATAAATGTTACAAAAGATTTCGGTACTTTGAGCTTTTCATTTATATTATTAAATTTTCTGATAATTAATGAAATGCTCCAAAAAATCATTTCTATTATCAAATTCCAGAATACCGATATATGCTCAGTATTTCCAAAAGCATCAAAACCACTTATTCCAACAATCACAGCTACAACTGCCTCAGAAGAAAATGAACACATATAAATAAACGCAGAAACAATCAATCTTTTTGACATAATTGTCACATAACAAAGCGAAACAAAAAAAATACTCCCGTATGAAATTCCGGCACTAATAACTGGAGATACGGAAGCAAAACGCAGGGCAAGAGAAATAAAAAGGCGTGCTGCATAGGCAATATACGTTAATCTGTCATTAACATATGCATCCTCGAAAAATATCATCATATAACGAAATATAATATATACTTCCAAAGAATCAACAATTCCTCCCATAGCATAGTTAAATATATTTTCCATCACTTTTCCTCTTTTCGTATTTTCATACACATTTTCCTGATTGCAGACCGCCTAGACTGACTGATCGGTAATACGGTATTATCTATCATAACAACTTTTTCATAAAATATTTTTTTAATTTGTCGATAATTTACAATAATAGATTTGTGAATAAACAAATAGCAATGTCCTTTTACCATTTTATATACATCATCCATTGAACCATAAAAATCATCTTCCCTATCCTTCATTTGAATGTGTATCTTTCGATTATGGCTTTCAAAATATAATATATCTGACAACGGAACTTTAAAATAGTCCGTTTTCTTTTTGTAACCAAAAAACTTATTATTCTGTTCAGTAATAATCAGGTACTTATTAACCAATTTTTCAATTTTTGAACGCTCAATCGGTTTTACAAGAAAATTCATCGGATGAAATTCAAAAAGTTCCATAGCATATTCTGTCTTTGCGGATATATATACAATCTGAACTGTTTCATTTCCCAGTTCATCTCTCAAAAATCTTCCGACATCTATCCCAGATTTTCCGTCCATTTCTATATCTAAAAAGATTAAATCATATTTCCTGCGTTCAAATTCTTTACACAGACTTTCTCCTGTATAAAATGACTCTACTTCACAACTCATACCTTTATCCCTAAAAATATCAATCAACATCATCTCCAATAAAGCGCATATCTCCACCTCATCATCACATACTACTATTTTAATATCCATAACTATGATCCTTTCAACTGACATTATCGTATCAACAATACTTCGCGACTGGCTTGATTTTTTTAATCAAATTTACCATTTTCTAAGTAACCCATAATATTATAACACAACATAAAACAAAACTGATTGATATTCTACTATGTTTTTTGATTATATTGAAAGAGCAAAACATAAATATATTTATGCTATGCAGAATACATTGCTGCCTCAAGAAAATCCATCATTGTATTTTCAATCACACTATACTAAAATATAAGATATATCAACTAAGGGGGTACAAATATATGGCTGATAACAATGCTACAAGCATGAAAGATTTTGAAAAGGAACTTGAAAGTTCTTTTAAGGTAATAAAAGAAGGTGACATTTTAGATGTAACTGTAATCGGTATTTCAGAAACTGAAATTACTGTCGATTTAAATTATTACACTGAAGGTATTATTCCTTTAGAGGAATGCAGTGATGACCCTGCTTTTTCAATTAAAAATGACTGCAATATAGGTGATGTCATTCGTGCAATGGTTATTGATGCTGAGGGCGACAACGGAGCTGTTATATTGTCAAAAAAAGCAGCTCATAATCTTCTGATATGGGATGAATTAAAAAATGATATGGCTGACCGTACTATCTTTCCTGTCAAAATAACAGAAGCAAACCCGGGTGGTGTAACAGGTTTTGTCAAAGGTGTAAAGGCATTTATCCCTGCATCAAAAATCGGTCTTAACTATGTTGAAGATACGGAGAGTTATGTCGGAATGACTTTAAATGCAATTATTATTACTGCTGATGCAAATGAAAAAAGACTTGTTCTTTCAGCAAAAGAAATTGCACGCGAAAATGCCGTACTCGAACATTCACAAAAAGTATCCAGACTCGCGGTCGGTGAGACTTTCTCCGGAAAAATTGTGCGTATGGAATCATATGGTGTATTTATTGAGATAGGTGAGGAACTTATCGGACTTTGTCATATATCACAAATCACAAATAAATTTATCAAATCTCCGAAAGAGGTCGTCAAACTTGGCGATACTGTATCAGCAAAAATCATTGCCATTGACGGTGACAGAATATCACTTAGCATGAAAGCTCTTGAAGATGATGTTCCTGACGAGGAAGAAGATACCTATGAAATTCCTGAAGAATTTCGTGCAGATAACGATGAAACTGCAGACGAAAGTCCTTTTGCAAAACTTCTTAAAGAAATTAAATTATAATTGATTGTCACATTTATAAAAATGCATAGAAAGGAAACTCTACCCTGCCTATCTTAAAAACCACAGGCTCTTTGTCAGAAATAAAACAGGCAAAGAGTCAGGGTATATTTCATTTAAAGACGACCGTTTGTATTATGTTATAATTCCTCTTTTAGAACAAAAAAGTGCACAAGTTAAAATCAAAATTCCAAAAAAGCAGTACAGATTAAATACCAAAAAGCCTCATAATTATAAAAACATTGATTTTTTTATTAAACTCCTTTCTGAAGCTGATAAATGTTTTCCTGAAAACATAAATATGAAAATTGATAATCTGCTTGATGCATATCTAAACGCTTAATTTTATTATTCATGTCCCTCCGGAATATCTTTTATAACTGTGCGCCATATTCTTATAAGAAATGCTGTCGATACGATAAAAGACATTATCTCAGCAATAGGAAACGACCACCATACCATATGAAGCCCACCGAACTTTGCGAGCAGATATGCAGCAGGTATAAGAACCACAAGCTGACGCATAATCGATACAACCATGCTGAATATTGCTTTTCCAAGTGCTTGAAATACAGTACCGACGATAATACAGTACCATGCGATAAGATAATGTACGCCGATTGTCCTAAGTGCAGGTATACCAATCTTAAGCAAATCATCAGATGCACTAAACATTCCAAGCAAAACCTGTGGAATACTCTCAAAAAGAACAAAACCGATAAATGTAAGACAAAATGCAACAAAAAGACTGAGCTTTATCGTTTTTGTCATACGCTTACGCTGTCTCGCCCCGTAATTATAAGCAATTATAGGTGTGATTCCATTATTTAACCCAAATACAGGCATAAAGAAAAAGCTCTGTAATTTAAAGTAAACACCAAATACCGCTGTAGCTGTCGATGAAAATTCAATAAGTATTCTGTTCATGCAATAAGTCATTATTGAACCTATTGACTGCATTATTATTGAAGGAATACCCACCGCATAAATCGTTCCGATAATCTTTAAATCCGGTCTGAATCCTTTAAATTCAAACTTAACCTCATGATTAAACTTATGATTGCATGTTCCCGCAACAATACCCGCAACACACTGACCGATTACTGTTGCCACTGCTGCACCTGTCACTCCCATTTTAGGGAAACCAAACATACCAAAAATCAAAATTGGGTCTAATATAATATTTGTCAATGCACCACTAAGCTGTGATGTCATACTAAAAATAGTTCTTCCTGTCGATGTAAGAAGTCTCTCAAAAAAGACCTGTGTAAATATTCCAAATGAGAAAATCATAACTGTGCTTAGATAATCAACACCCATCGTCATAATTTCAGCATCTGCACTCCCTACCTGACTTCTATAAAAAGGCTTAACTATAGTAAAACCGAGTATAAGAAATACTATATAGCTAAATGCATAAATAAAAGCAGCATTTGTTGCAGTTTTATTTGCTTTCTTGAAATTCTTCTCCCCAAGAGACTTAGACAAAAGTGCATTCATACCAACACCTGTACCGGTGCCTACTGCAATAAGAAGCGTCTGCAACGGAAACGCAAGCGAAACTGCCGTCAGCGCATTCTCAGATAACTTTGCAACAAATATACTGTCAACAATATTGTATAACGCCTGAACCAGCATCGAAACCATCATCGGCAGCGACATATTAAAAACAAGTTTTCCAATTGACATAGTTCCCATTTTATTTTCCTGAACCGGAACTGAATTTTGTTGATTATCCATTTTTATCTCCCTCCGTGTAATTCAGTAATTTAATCTTATTATATCATTTGTAAGATTAAAAGCTATTTATGCCGTACAGTTTCATATAATAGCACGAAAAGAAGAATATATGCAACATGCTTAATTTCTGTCTGTATTTTTGCGAATAAAAAATTTCCTGCAATACCAATTTCCCTTTATTGTATTTTTCACCTCTTAATTTTGCTCTATTACTCTCTTTACCTCATCTTCTGTCTTTCCTGTCGCAATTGCTATCTGCTCTATTGTAAACCCATTATTTTTCATATTTATAATTATATTTACATCTGCTTCTAATTGTTTTCGTTCAAAATCTATTATCTTTTCTTCTAATTTTACGTTCTTTTCCTTTAATTCCTTGATTTCACCCTGAAACTCATCGACCATATACTTCACTGTATTTTCATCCAATATCTTTAATGCTTCTGAATACATGTTAAGCACCTCCTCAGGTTTTACCAAATATTCTGCCATTTCCTCATAAATTTCTTCAAGCCACGGATACTTTTCAATATTTTTCTCTATCTTTTCTACATCATTCGTTACAAGTAATGACAGCCAGCCGTTTATATCCATTCTGCTTTTTAATAACTTACTTTCAACATTATTTTTTTCTTTTTCACTTCTGTTACCTAAATAATATCGACTTTTTTTGAACTCGTCAAGCGCTATTATATAGCACTCCTGATACATTTCCATTTCAAGTCCCGTATCAAATTTCATCTTTCCCCTATGGATATACTTATCTTTTAAGTTCTCTGCCTTACAGATAGCAGGTGAATTTTCATATATTACTATTGTGACTACTTTATTTATATCTTTATATGTAAAATAATTTCCTTTTTCTGTTTTCACTTTTGCATATTGTCTTGTCATACTGTCTGCCAAATAACATGTTATTCTCTCTCCCGGAAATGTATATGGCACTTTCTGAATTTCAATATTTACAAGCGAACCATCTTCCATTTCCACAAGCATATCCATTATCAAGAGTGATGCTTCATTTACTATTCTGTTTTCATTCGGTAACATACATTTTACTTTAACTTTTTCTCCCAATATAGAACTGATAAAATCCGATAATCTTTCCGAATGAATTTCAGGCGAAAACATCTTCTTGAAAAAAGGGTCATATGTCAACGGTAATGTCTTAACACCTGACATATATTCCTGAAAACGTCTTTTCCATTCTCCTGAAAGTGCCAAATATCCCTGATATAAAACCGGACTTTTAGAAAATCTTACTTCAAGTTCTTCCGCCGAACACGAATTATCTTTTATATATTCTCTTAATTTTTCTATTCTTTTGTTCTCTACTTTTTCTTTTCTCATTTAACCTCCGCTCTTTTAATGTTATCTGTATCTTTGTTTTTGGAATATAAATTCTAGATATGTTGAGTACTCCTGAAATTTATCTGATTTATAAATTTATTTTGATATGTTAACTTCATTAATCTTAACAGACTGTTTTAGATTTTTATATGTATTCATTATACGAATTTTGAAACTATATTTTTACGAATAAGACAATTCTATAATTAAGAAATCAAACTGTATTGTGCAATTTGCTTCTTTCTATGACCATATTTTATGAAAAATAAACAAGAAAAATGGTGTATAAATGCTACAAAGCACGATAAAATCGTGCTTTGCAAACTTTCTTAATATAATAAAAACTACAAGCTCTCAACAAATCTCATAAATGCTTCCTGACCTTCTTTTGTACGCTTATAAACACCTGCACATTCAAGCACCTTGACAAATACCTTACTTATTTCATTGTGAATTATTTCCATAATATTTTCTGAAGTGATTGTATAATTTCCAATCCATTCGTCTACCCAGTCGGCATGCTTTTCAAGTGTCTCATCTACACGAATATCTTTGTGATTTAAAATCGCTTCTGCCAAATCACTCATTTCTTTTTTCAATCTTGCCGGAAGTACAGCAAGCCCCATTACTTCGATAAGTCCGATATTTTCCTTTTTAATATGATGAAGATCGGCAGATGGATGATACACTCCCCATGGTGCATCTTTAGTCGTAATGTTGTTACGCAAAACAAGATCAAGTTCGTATTTGCCATCACGCATACGGGCAATCGGCGTAATTGTGTTGTGCGGCACTCCATCCGTTTCACTAAAAATAAAAGCATCTTTATCTGTATATGCTCTCCAGCTTGTAAGAATGTGGTCTGCTGCCTCCACAATCTTTTCTGCATTTTCACCCTGTAAACGAATTACTGACATAGGCCATTTCACGATTCCTGCTGTTATGTCCTCAAATCCCGGAAGTTTAAAAGTTTTGTCATAACCGGCTTTTGCCATTGCAAATGTGTAACCGCCACCCTGAAAATGGTCGTGACTTAAAATAGAACCTCCAACTATAGGTAAATCTGCATTTGAACCAGCCATATAATGTGGAAACTGTCTTACAAAGTCAAGTATTTTCATAAATACTGCCCTATCTATCTTCATTGGTGTATGCTCTGCATTAAATATAATGCAATGCTCATTATAATAAACATATGGTGAATATTGTAAGAAATACTGCTGTCCATCTAATGTAACAGGCATAACTCTGTGATTTTGTCTTGCAGGATGCGAGAAATGTCCGGCATAACCCTCATTTTCCTTACATAAAAGACATGCCGGATAGCCTGATTTTTTAGCTTTTCCTGCTTTCGCAATATCCCTTGGATCCTTTTCAGGTTTTGAAAGATTGATTGTGATATCTATCTCACCGTATTCTGTATCTGTCACCCATTTTTCATCTCTTGCAATTCTGTCTTTTCTTATATAATTGGTTGCCTGACTGAAGTTATAATAAAAATCTGTTGCTTCCTTTGGCGAAACATCATATTTTTCTTTGAATTTCTTTCTCACAATACTTGGTGCCGGAGTAATACAACCCATTATCTTTGTATCAAATAAATCTTTTGCTGTGATTGTATCTTCCTTCATAATTCCTTTCTCAAAGGCATATGTCATCATATCTTCAAGAATTTCATTAACCGGTCTGAACGATGTAACTTTATCAACCTCGCTGTATTCCATTACATCAAATAATTCTAAAAGTCTATTTGTAACATAAATTTCATCACATTCTTCAATCAAACCATTTTCTTTTCCGTATAAAACAAGTTCACTGATATATTTTGTAATCACTTTTTTTACCTCACTGTTGTTTTTTCTATATTTACTCTCATTTATTATCCAATAATTTTATATATGTTTTATCTTCTTAATTTAATCAATGACTTTCATTCCACCATATTTGCGAATTTTAAGAACGCTGCACGCTCCCTTTCCAAATACCTTATCCATTTTTTCAAGATATTCAGGCACCGCTTCATTTTTAACAAACGCCTGAATAGTTCCGGCAAATCCGCCGCCATGTACACGGCATACTCCGTTTCCACCCTCAAGCACGCTGTCACTTATAGCAAGAGCAAGTGACACATTCTGATGTTTAATATCATTTACGGTATAAACATTTTGGAGGTATTTATATGATGAATCCCCCGACTCCTTGACAAGACTCAGGAATTTATCAATTTGTTCTGCTTTAAGAGCATCTGTTTCTTTGCCGACACGCTTATTCTCATTTATAAAATGAATTGCACGAAGCACTGCACGGTCACCGCACTTTTCTCTGAGCTTTGCTATATTTTCAAGAATATCTTCCATTGAAACTTCAAGAAGAACTTCTTTTCCAAAATAAGCTGCAACTTCCTTCATTTCCTGCGGAACTGCTGCATAATCTGCTGTTAAATCTGCATGCGAACCTTTTGTATCTGTGATACATAAACTGTATCCATATTTATTCATATCAAACTCAACTTTTTCAACAACAGGCTCTTTTGGATTTGCAAAATTTACATGAACAAGACTTCCTACCGAACACGCCATCTGATCCATAAGACCGCAAGGTTTTCCAAAGTACACATTCTCCGCATACTGACCGATAATGGCTATTGTAACGGCATCCATCTTTCCTTCATTATAAAGATATGAAATAATAGTACCTACAACTGTCTCAAAAGCAGCGGATGAAGATAATCCTGCTCCAATCAGCACATCACTTGTAATGTATGCCTTAAATCCGCCAACATTGAAGCCATGATCCTTTGCACCTTTAAGCACACCTTTTATCAAAGCTTTTGTAGTCTCCTTTTCACTTTCATTATAAGAAAGATTGCTGACATCAATAACAATCTCTTTATATGTACCTGAAATGAGATGTATCATATTGTCATCAGTCTTTCTTGTAATTGCAATAGCGTCAAGATTGATAGACGCCGCAAGAATTTCACCATGCTGGTGATCTGTATGGTTTCCTCCAACCTCACTTCTTCCCGGAGCACTATAAATAGCTGCCTCTCCCTCACCATAAAGTTTTTCAAACTTTTCAATTGCCTTAATATAACGCTCTGTCTGATATTTAATCTTGCTCTCATCAACATAAATATCTGATAATAAGTCTTTATAATCACCTTTTTTTAATGCTTCTTTTAATTCACTTGTCTTTTTCATGCACAAAATCCTCCTAAATTTATCTGCCAATTAACAAAAATTCTTATATATTAACACTCTGCCTTATTTAAATCTAATATAATACCAGTTTACTAAAATGTCAAGAATTGTTTACTATTATTTTTACTAAATGTTTACTGTATTTTTTATAAATAATCTCGACAATCTTTGCTTATTGTGTTACCATATGTTTAGTAAACATTTGTGTATTTAAACAGATACAATTTTGGTTACTATTGCTACTGTCACACCTACTGTGCGACCAGCAGCCAATTTTCTTTTTTACAACTAAACTTATAAAAACTAATTTAACGAAGAAAGAGGACGTTATATGGCAACAATTCGTGATATAGCAAAGAAAGCAGGCGTTTCTCCCGGTGCCGTTTCAAGAATATTAAACAACGACACTACACTTCATGTCTCAGCCGAAACACGAAAAAAAGTGTTGAATACTGCAAAAAAATTAAATTATAAAAAGTTTCCGAGAGCAAATACCCCCGCCGCAAAAAACACCTTTACAATGGGTATAGTTTTATGGTTTTCAGCCGAAGAAGAATTAAAAGACAACTATTATCTCAAAGCAAGACAGGGTGTAGAAGATTTCTGTGAAAAAAATAATATAAATGTACTCCGTGTATTTCCCGGAGACTCCGAAAACTTTTCAAAATTAAACGATGTTGACGGACTTATATGTATAGGTAAATTCAGCCGTGAAGAAATCAAAAATTTCATTGATATATGTAACAATATTGTATTCCTCGATATGGCTGTAGACGAATTTAACATCACCTCCTTATCAATGGATTTTGAACACGCTGTTTACAGCGCACTTGATTATCTTACAGGGCTTGGTCACAAAAAAATTGCATTCTTAGGTGGAAAAGAATATGTCGGAAATCATGAACTTATAACAGATGCCCGCACAACTGCCTATAAAAAATATATGAATCACAGAAAAATGGATTATAAACCTTATTTTAAAGAAGGAAGTTTTACCTTTGAATCCGGCTGCAATATGATGAATGAACTTTTTAATGAAAATAATATTCCAACTGCCGTATTTGCGGCAAATGATGTTATTGCACTCGGAGCAATGAAAGCAATTCGCGAAAATAATTTTAAAATTCCTAACGATATATCCGTTATAGGTTTTAACGACGAAGAAACAAGTGCCTACATTGAGCCTCCGCTTACAACCATACACGCTCCGGCATACGATATGGGGCAACATGGTGCAAACCTTGTGTACGTCGCTTCAAATCTCAGCATAAAAACACCGCTTAAGGCTAAAATACCGTGTGAACTTGTGGTAAGAGAAAGCTGTAGGAAAAATATTGGAAGATAGTTCATGAAAAATAAAAAATCTAAAAACACTTTTAAAATAATAGATTTTCAAAAACACTCAGACAGTTTTATCTAAATGCTCTGAGTGTTTTCATTCTTACTAGATATTTTATTTTTACTTCTTATTAAGTTCGTTTTTAATCTTTTTTGTATCCTTATATGTAGCATAATTTAAAGCTGCATTTAACTTTGCAAGAGTATTAGCTTTAGTAGTTTCATCTTTAATCTTCTTTGTATATTCCAGTTGTTCCTCAACAATTTCATTTGTCATTTTTGAAAGATCCAGCATAGCACTCTGCTTTTGTTCCATTCTGTCCCTATATTGTAATGTATCATATAAATTCTGTTACGGTTCCGAACCACAAAGGACATGATTTAACAATTGGAGTTCTTAAAAGTATCGAAAAAGTAACAGGACTGTCTCTTCGTAGATAGTCCTGTTACTTTTTTATTTTAAAATCCAGACATTCTTACTTTACTGCAGCCAATATCCACTTCTGGCAGTCACCGCCCCAGAAATTCCACTGATTTATGTTTCCGCCTGAATCCCTGCTCCAGTCATACACATCAAGACCTGATTTACAGCTTGATGCCTTTGACAATACTGCATATGTTCCATCTGACTGTTTGCTTAATTTAAACAACTGATTTGTCCCTTTGTTCAGACTGTACTGTACAATGTTGGTTCCGTCCGCAGCACTTCCCATTGCCACATCAAGTGCCTTTGTATAATTTGATGCTCCTGTAAGTATATAGTAATATCCGTCACCATTTGATACTATCTTATATTTCTGTGATGCAAATCCATTATATGCCCACTGCTGGATATTCGCATGGTCTGCCGAACTTCCGTCTGCCACATCTAAATATTTGCCTGAAAACTTGTTTCTTATATAAAATATTCCCTCCGTCTTGCTTACTTTAACTGAATTTTTTGTTCCCCATATCGTCTGATTATTTTTTCCTATCAATGAGAATGTCATAACTTCATTGTGGCTCGGTGTTTCATCCTTCTGCTTGAAAAATACACCTTTATACATCACACCGTCTATAACCATCTGACAATAATATGTTCCTTTAATATAACTCCAGCTTCCCGTCACATCCCCGGTGATTTTTCCGTTGGAATTTAATTTTATTTTCTGTGTTGTGAGCATTCCGACATTTTTTGTTGAAGCATCTTTTCCATGATTTACAAATTCATATTCTCCAAGCATATCTGATGCTGAATAACCTGTTTTTGAAATCGTACTTCCGAGATACTCATAAACTGCCGTAACCGGCCAGTTATCCTGATTTAAAAACTGCTGGTGTACTCTCACTTCATGGGACTCATTTCCGCTGTCAAATCTGGTGTGATAAACAAGGTATCTCTGATTGTCCGTGTCAATAAATGCTGAGTTGTGACCGGCTGATTTGTAACCCTGCATTATCGGGGTAAAGTTATAATTTCCCATAACTTTTATTCCACGGTCTGCCTGATTTGTTCCTGCTGAAAATACTGCTGAATTTCCTGCGGCATCAACATAATTTCCATTGATTGTCTTTGAACGGTACATTCTCATATGATAGCCGCCGTCTGCCCCAAGCCATCCATATGTTACATAGAGATAATAATAACCGCTCTCTGCATCGTACTGAATGTAAGGTGCTTCGCCTGATTTTTTATATCCGCCTGCTATTTTCTTACCAAAATATCCGTCTGTGTTACCACTTGTAGTTTTTGGATATTTCGGCTGACCGGTAGCCGCGTCAAGCTCAAGAATACAAATTCCTCCTGACCATGAACCATATGTCATCCATAGTTTTCCATTTGCGTCAAATAAAATACACGGATCTATCGCATTTGGATAAAGACTGCTATTATATGCTCCATTTGATGAGAACCAGTTTCCAACTTTCTCAACTTTTCCGTTATTTATCAATTTTGGAATATTGGTATTGTTATAGTTTGTATTAACAGTCTTTGTACCAAGGTCAGATGTTGTCGTAACCTTAACATCTCCCTTTGTAAATCCAGAATAAACAACTGTATCTACATAAGAGAACGGACCTGTCGCAGACTTCGATACCCCATATCCTATACATGAACGCACAGCCGTTGACGATGTGCAATAATAAATCATGTACGCCCCCTTACTTCCGTCTTTCCATACATAATTTTTATTGTATATGACATCAGGTGCCCAGACACCGTATCCGCCCTTGCAATCGGAGTCATTGTAACCTGCCCACTGGAATGATGATGCAAGCGACTGTTCAAGAGATTCATTTTTTGAAGCTTTTGTGCTTCCACTGTTTTTAACAGCCGATACAATTTCCCATTTCTGACAGTCACCGCCCCAATAGTTCCATTCATTTATATTTCCACCTGCTGATTTGCTCCAGTCATATACATCAAGACCTGATTTACAATCACTTGCTTTTGTCAAAATCGCATATGTTCCGTCTGCATTCTGAACAATGCGGTATTTTTGCATTTCTCCGCCCCAATAACTCCACTGCATAATGTTAGTGCCGTCTTTTGATGAACCACCGTCAACATCGACACACTTTTTATAGCTTGTCGCACCCGTAAGAATATAATAATAACCATCACCGGTAGAGACAAATTTAAACTTCTGTGCATCAGAACCGTTGTAAGACCACTGACGGATATTTGCTCCATCTTGTGCTGAGCCATTTTCAATATCAAGGTACAATCCGCTAAACTTATTTTTGATATAATAAATACCCTCGACATTTTCACTCGCATACAAAGATTTGTTTGTATATCCCTGAGTTCCCATAGCAGACCAGTTTCTCAAATCCTTTGATGATGCCTGTGCCATGTGTGAACCATAAATGTTGTAAGAACCTGTCGATGAATCATAAAAAATTGATGGGTCATGCACGGAAATTCTCGTTGTGCTTGAAGCAGCTGATGAACTTGCCGCCGCATTGGCATCAGCAGGTACAGCCGTCATACCGGATATGCACATTGCTGCTGCCATAAGTACAGTTGTGATTTTTTTAAGTCTCATTTTCATACTCTCCTTTAGATTTGCCAAGCGAATATTCGTGGTACACTCCGCTCTTTGCCTGATAGTGTTAAATACTAAGCCTCCAGAAACTCTCCCATACACTATTAGATACTTTGCACAAATAATTCTAAATTATTTTATATTTTATGTTGATTATATCAGTATTATTTCATTTTAAAAATACAAAAAAGCAAAAAAGGCATATAATTTTTTATTATTATACAACTTTTTTGCTTATTTTTACTATTTATTAAATTTGTTCTGTTTTATCTAAAACAAAAGCATTGCGAAAGTGCATATAAAAATACAGATAACTACAGTCAAGCGGATATTTGCAATACACATTCACTGCCTGCTCATAACATTACCATCTGCTATCGCAACATATCAGTAGGGGTACAAGTCCCTTACCTGATAAGTCAAAAAAATCGCCACTTATATAACTCAATCAATCTCCAAAAGACTAATCCTTTAGAATCGATACATACAAGTGACGATTTCTTTATTTATGCCGCTTAATATCAATATTTATTTCCGATTAATTTACTCTGCAATAATATCCTTTACAACCTCACCAGCAATAATAAGACCTGCAACCGCCGGCACGAATGCCATACTTCCCGGTACTGCTCGTCTCTGCAGGCATGTACGCTGTACTCCCGGAGGACATATGCAATTGTTCTTGCAATTATCATTTTCATCCTCAATAGGTGTCATAGGTTTTTCTTCCGAATAAACAACTTTAAGCTTTTTCACGCCGCGTTTTTTAAGTTCACGACGCATTACTTTTGCGAGCGGGCACACTTTTGTCTTATAAATATCAGCTACTTTAAATGCGCTTGCATCCATTTTATTGCCTGCTCCCATACAGCTTATTATCGGAGTTCCTGTTTCCTGACATTTCATAACAAGTGAAATTTTTGCTGTCACAGTATCTACCGCATCTACAACATAATCATATTCCTCAAACGGAAATGTGTCTGCATTTTCAGGCAGGAAAAATGTCTTATAAACATTGACTGTAACCTTTGGATTTATTTCTAATATGCGTTCACGCATAATGTCTACCTTGTCTTTTCCCACTGTTTTTCTTGTCGCAATAAGCTGACGGTTCAAGTTTGTAAGACACACTTTATCATCATCTATCAAATCTATCTGTTCAACTCCGCTTCTGACAAGTGCATCAACCGTATAACCTCCGACTCCGCCTATACCAAACACAGCAACTCTTGATTTGTGAAGTTTTTCAATCCCTTCTTTTCCTATTAACAATTCTGAACGTGAAAATTGATTTTGCATTTAGACCTCCGTATCGTATACACTAGCAGATTTCTGCTCCTGCCGGCATTTTCTTTTCAGGTGTCATAAGCGACAGATTTCCTTCTGCATCTTCTGCGCAAAGCAACATTCCCTCTGATAATACTCCTGCAAGTTTAGCCGGTTTAAGGTTTACAAGTACCATTACCTTTTTGCCAACCATCTCTTCTGCAGAGTAATGCTTTTTAATTCCTGATACGATTTGTTTTACTTCACTTCCGATTTTTACCTGTGAGCAGAGAAGTTTCTTTGACTTCTTAACTTCCTCACATGCGATTATCTCTCCTACCTGGAACTGCATTTTCTCAAAATCATCAAATGTAATTTCAGGTTTTGCTTCTATGTCTATTACTTCCTCATCTGACTCTGCTTCTTCTGCTGCACCGGCGGCCGCTTTCTGCGCTGCCTGAATTTCCTCAGCTTTTGCAAGCACTTCTTTTACGTCCAATCTCATAAAGAGAATTTCAGGTGCATCTGTTACCTTTGTTCCTGATTCATAAAGACCGAATTTATCCATATCTTCAAGTGCACGCTCTGTTGTGTTGAGCTGTTTTAAAATCTTCTCTGTTGTGTCAGGCATAAATGATTTCAAAAGACTTGCACCGATAGTAATACTCTCAATAAGGTTGTAAAGAACTGTTGAAAGTCTGTCTTTCTTTGACTCATCTTTACCGAGTACCCAAGGCTCTGTCTCGTCGATATATTTGTTACATCTCTTAAAGATTGTAAATACTTCTGTAATTGCATCTGCAACACGAAGCTTATCCATTTTTTCTTCAACTTTCTTTGGTACGGAAAGTACGAATGACTTAAGGTCATCATCAACGCTTTCAGCAGCTCCTTTATCCTCTGCAACTCCGCCAAGATACTTGTTTGTCATTGAAATTGTTCTATTTACAAGGTTTCCAAGTGTGTTTGCAAGGTCTGAGTTCATACGCTCAACCATGAGTTCCCATGTAACTACACCATCATTTTCAAATGGCATCTCATGAAGTACAAAGTAACGAACAGCATCTACTCCGAACATATCTACGAGGTCGTCTGCATAAATTACGTTTCCTTTTGACTTACTCATCTTACCCTCTCCCTGAAGAAGCCAAGGGTGACCAAATACCTGCTTTGGAAGTGGAAGCCCAAGTGCCATAAGCATGATCGGCCAATAAATTGTATGGAATCTAAGAATATCTTTACCTATAAGATGAAGGTCTGCAGGCCAGAATTTTTCAAAAAGGTCTGTTCCTGTTTCACTTGTATCGTTGTTTCCGTCAACATCATATCCAAGTCCTGTGATATAGTTGCTGAGCGCATCAACCCATACATATACAACATGACCCGGATCAAAGTCTACAGGAATGCCCCATTTAAATGAAGTACGTGATACACACAAATCCTGAAGTCCCGGAAGAAGGAAGTTATTCATCATCTCGTTTTTGCGTGATTCAGGCTGGATAAATTCAGGATGTGTCTTTATATGCTCAATAAGTCTGTCTGCGTAATTGCTGAGTTTAAGGAAATATGCTTCCTCTTTTGCTGGCTGACATTCTCTTCCACAGTCAGGACACTTTCCATCTACAAGCTGTGATGATGTAAAGAATGATTCACAAGGTGTACAGTACATTCCTTCATAATATCCCTTGTAGATGTCTCCCTGCTCATATAACTTTTTAAATATTTTCTGAACCTGCTTCTCATGGTATTCGTCAGTTGTTCTGATAAATTTATCATATGAAGTATTCATTAAATCCCAAATTGATTTTATCTGTCCTGATACATCATCTACAAATTTCTTTGGTGTTATACCTGCTTCATCAGCTTTTATCTCAATCTTCTGTCCATGCTCATCTGTTCCTGTCTGAAAACGGACATCATATCCCTGCTGTCTTTTAAATCTTACAATACTGTCTGCAAGAACTGCCTCATATGTGTTTCCAATATGCGGTTTACCTGATGTATAAGCAATCGCTGTTGTTAAATAAAATTTCTTTTTCTCTGCCATTTTGAACCTCCTATAAAATAAAAAAGCCTTTAAGAACATCATAAAATATTCTTAAAGGCGATTATACCGCGTTACCACTTTAATTCATCCGCACTTCAGAATGCGAACCTCAACCACTGCCATCACAGTGCCACGCTTTAACGGGCGTACCCGGTACCTCCTACTTTTATCGTTACTATACTATCACTATATTTACGCCTCATCTGCGGCATAAATATAAGATTATGTTCAGAGTGTACAGCTCCAAGACCATCTTCTGCTACATTCCATATGCCCTTTCTCAGCAACGGGTTACTTCTATATATAATGTACTAAGCAACTCTGCGGGTTCTCTGTAATACTTTCTGTAACATACTTTTCTTTTCACAGCCTTTTTCATTCATAGATAAATGTATTTTAATATGTGGGTTGGCATTTGTCAACTGTTAATGTAGCAGTTACAGCTCCACTTTAAGGACTTTGCTATTGATGACACATTTCTTTCGCTGTCCTCATTCTCATAAAGTGCCATAAGTACCTGCAGCTTTAACATTTCGTTTTTTCTCAAAATAACATTGATTGATGTGCTTTTTTTATCAAAAAGAATTTCTATACCGACAAATTTATACTTGCTGCAATCTCTGTCTGACCTTCCGGACTCTCTCCGGCAGAAAGCTCGATTTGCTCTGTGGCAAGCTTTGATGTATCCACAAGCGTCTGTGACATATCCATACTTAATGATGCTCCCTGAGCCTGCGACATCATTATCCCAAAATCACCTCCACCTCGTTTCCATATTTCAATCTTTTCTTTAAGATATGTGATATCTGCGTCCATCAGCTTGCTGTTTTCTTCTCCTCTGTGAGCCTGTTTCTCTCTTTTTTCCTGCTTTCTTATTTCGTCTTCTATTTTTCTTAATTCTTTCTGCTGCTCTGCTCTTATCTTTTCATCCGGAATTTTGACAACTGCTTCTTTCTTTGATGAAATATACTTGTCATCATCTTTTCTATTCATAACTTCCTGTTTTATATGTGCAAGTTTCTTTTTTGCAATAGTTATCATTCTTTTTGCATGGGAGATTGCAATATTCAGCTCGTCATCATCATAGTTCCCACTTGCAGCTTTTCTCCTGAGTGCCGACAGATTTGAATTTGCACTTGCAACGGCATTACTTGCCTGTGATATGCTTTTAGCCCCCTGAATACTTGAAGATACTTTTTTATAGCTGTAATTTAAAACTTTTTTCGTCTTTGTCTCTGTTTTTGCAGCGTTTTTCTGAGCCTCTTTCATTCGCTCAAGCATATCTTTTAAATTTTCAAGCTGCTTTTGAAACTTTTCATATTCTTCTTCCTTTTTCGTCTTTTGTGAGCTTTTATCATCTGACGCACTGTCGTCCTCAATCTCTATATCGCTGTCATCACTCAGTTGGAGAATAACACCATCGTCTTTTGTCTTATATGTATTTGCAATACCGTTATCAGACTTAACAGAAATTCCGATACCGTTTTTTGTTGTAATATCAGCGTATGTACTGACTGCATCATCCGAAACCTCACCGGATTTTGAGTAATTCTGCTTGCTGGACACTTGTTTACTTCCCCTTGTCTGAACATTATCTTTCTGTAAAACTTTGTCTTTCTTTGCTTTTCTGTTTATATGATTTTGTCCTGTTTGAAACAGTGCATTATTTATACCTACTGCCATAAAACTCCCTCCTTGTTCTTAGACATCTAACACTTTTAACACTATGTTTTTAGCTCCTTTTTCTATATATCGGCAGTAAGTACAAAACTTCTCAACATTATTCAACAACAATTCCACCATATTTCCACCTGTTTTCCACATGGTTTTTGCAAGTTATCCACAAGTTATCCACAAATTGTGCATAAATGGTTTGATTGAGCGGTGAATGTATTAACGCAGAAATTGACTTTATTAAACAACAGTGTTAAAATCTCTTTGAACAAACGTTCTTGAAGGAGATTACTAATGAAACGCAACAGAAACATTTTAAAAATTATCACTTATTCTTTTTATATTATTATCACATTTGTAATTTTAATATTTATCCTTTATTATAGTAAAAATAAAGAAGTAAAATTTATTCTCAGTTCCATCGGTATCTGGTTTTGTTTTTTTCTTTTCTGCGTCTACAAAATATGCAAAGCACGAAAATATGTAGGATTTTTTGAAAAAGGCATATATGATGCTGTAGATTTTGATGATATGGACGGTTTTGAGTTTGAAGAACTTACTTGCGACATTCTTGTTGCCAATGGTTTTGAAATTGCCGAGAGTACCCAAAACAGTGGTGATTTCGGTGTGGATGTTATTGCTCAAAGAGACGGTATTATATATGCAATACAATGTAAAAGATACAATGGTCCTGTCGGAATTGACGCTGTACAGCAAGTTTATGCCGGACGTGATTTTTATGAATGTAATGTTGCTGTTGTTCTTACAAACAGTTACTTTTCAAAAGCCGCACAGAGGCTTGCTGACAAAATCGGTGTGGTTTTATGGGACAGAGAAATGTTTAAGGAATTATTATAAATGGAGATTTTGATTTATGAACACCATTAAAATATCAGTCAGAAATCTTGTTGAATTTATATTAAGAAGTGGTAATCTCACTACATCATCAGGGCTTAAAGACCCCGATGCAATGCAGGAGGGTGCACGTATACACAAAAAAATTCAACGTAAGATGAAATCAGGTTATCAGGCTGAAGTTGCGCTGTCAATTACTGTTCCAATCAGTTATGACGACATCAATTTTGAAATATGCGTCGAGGGGCGTGCCGACGGTATTTTCACAAACGAAACCGGTTATAATATTGATGAAATAAAAGGTGTTTACAGGGAACTTGCATCCATTGAAAATCCCATTGAAGTTCACAGAGCACAGGCTCTTTGTTATGGTTATATATGGGCATGCGAACACAGTCTTGAAGGTATCGGTATACAGATGACTTATTGCCATATCCCAACCGAAGAAATCAAACGCTTTAATGAATATATTGATTTTAAGACACTTGAAAAATGGTTTTATGAGCTTTTACATGAATATGCAAAGTGGGCGTCATGGGAGCTCAAATGGCATGAAAAAAGAAACATTTCAATAAAAAATATTGAATTTCCTTTTGAATACCGTCCCGGACAAAACACTCTTGTAAAAGGTGTATATCAGACAATTCTCAGAAAAAAAAGACTTTATATAGAAGCTCCGACAGGTGTCGGAAAAACGATCTCAACTATCTTTCCGGCTGTCAAGGCAATGGGCGAAGAACTCAGCGAAAAACTGTTTTACCTCACAGCAAAAACGATAACCCGCACAGTGGCACAGGACGCATTTAATATTCTTTCGGATAACGGCGTACATCTCAAATATGTAACTATTACAGCAAAAGAAAAAATATGTATTCTTGATAAACCTACATGCAATCCCGGTTCGTGCCCGAGAGCACTGGGACACTTTGACAGAGTAAATAATGCTGTTTTTGACGTCATAACTCATGAAGAACATATAACAAGGGAAATTGTATCAACATATGCCGAAAAGCACAATGTCTGTCCTTTTGAAATGTGTCTTGATATATCCACATGGGTCGATGCTGTCATTGGTGATTACAATTACGCTTTTGACCCAAATGCATGTCTAAAGCGTTTTTTTGGTACGGACACAACATCAAACAACTATATTTTTCTTATAGATGAAGCCCACAATCTTGTTGACAGAGCCAGAGAAATGTACTCGGCTGCTCTCATAAAAGAGGATTTTCTTTCAATAAAAAAACTTACAAAATTTATGAGCAAAAAAATTACAAATGCTATTGAGCGCTGCAACAAATCGCTTCTTGCTCTCAAACGTGACTGTGATGTTCTTACCGAATGGCAGCTTATAGATATTGAAGATTTTGTTATCAGACTTATGCAGCTTGCAAATTATCTCGACGAATATCTGCAGGACTCCCGCAATAATAAGCATGGTTCAAACAATGTAAAAGGACAGATAAATTTAATGGAATTTGAGGGTGTAAATAATTCTGAACTTGTTCCTGATACAAGAGAGAAAATACTTGATTTTTATTTTTCAGTAAGGGCATTTCTAAATACATATGAACTGCTTGACGATAAGTATATTATTTATTCTGATTACTCAGAAGATGGAAATTTCAGACTACGTCTTCAATGTATGGACCCCTCCACCAATCTTGACAGCTACTTAAAAAAAGGAAGATGCAGTATTTTCTTTTCAGCAACATTTCTTCCTATTAAATATTATATGGAACAGCTTGCCGGGGGAACAGATGATTATGCGGTCTATGCTCCGTCTCCGTTTTCTCCTGAAAACAGACTTATAATGATTGGTCGGGATGTCAGTACAAAATACACAAGGAGAGGTCCGGCAGAGTACAAAAAAATTGCCGGTTATATAATTGATTTTATATCTGCAAAAATCGGAAATTATCTTATATTTTTCTCATCATACAAAATGATTGATGATGTACTTCCATTTGTTGAAGAAAATTTAGATTTTGAACCTGACATTTACATTCAGTCCTCCTCGATGAACGAACAACAGCGTGAAGAATTTTTAAACAACTTCAAGGAAAATCCCACCAAAACAACCCTCGGCTTTTGTGTTATGGGCGGTATATTCGGTGAGGGAATTGATTTAAAGGAAAACAGACTTATAGGTGCAATTATCGTCGGAACCGGACTTCCAATGGTCTGCAATGAAAACGAACTTTTCAAGGACTATTTCGACAGAGAAGATAAACCCGGTTTTGACTATTCGTACCGCTACCCCGGTATGAACAAAGTTTTACAATCAGCCGGACGAGTCATAAGAACCGATACCGACAGGGGTGCAATCCTTTTGCTTGATGAAAGATTTACGCAGGCATCATATCAAAAATTGTTTCCTAATGAATGGTACCCGTATGAAGTTGTCACGAAGAATAGTATGAGAAAACGGGTAGAGGAATTTTGGAAAGATTAATGCTACAGTCTGACCGAACATCATAAAAGTGGATATTATATAATAGATTATTAAAATTTATTCAAAAAAGCTGATTCATACTTAGAACCAGCTTTTTTGAATTTTAATATACATTTGACATTAATATACGTTTTAAACACCCATAATTACGAACGATAATCTCCGTTAATCTTAACATAATCATAAGTAAGGTCACATCCCCATGCTTTCGCACTGGCTTCTCCCTGACCAAGATTTATGTCTATAAAAATTTCGTCTTTTGCAAGGAGTTTTGCTGCTTCCTCCTCTGAAAACTCAACTCCTGCTCCATTCTCACATACTTTCACACTGCCAACTTCTGAGCGAAGTGATACACTGACTTTTGAAATATCAAATTCTGCTTCTGCATATCCAATGGCACAAAGAATTCTTCCCCAGTTTGCATCTTCTCCAAACATTGCACATTTGAATAACGGGCTTCTGATAACACTTTTTGCTACAATTATTGCTGTTTCCATGTCAGGTGCACCACAGCAGGTACACTCAAGCAGCTTTGAAGCACCCTCACCATCTGCTGCAAGCATTTTCGTCATGTTTGACATTACAATATAAAGAGCTTTCTTGAACTTTTCGTAGTTTTCATCTTCAGCTACAATCTCTTTATTTCCTGCAAGTCCGTTTGCCATGACACTTACCATATCATTTGTAGATGTATCTCCGTCTATGCTGAGGCAGTTATATGTAATCTTGACTATCTCGCTAAGTGCTTTCTGAACCATTTCCGATGAAATAGCTGTATCTGTTGTCACAAAATTGAGCGTTGTCGCCATATTCGGATGAATCATTCCACTTCCTTTTGCCATACCGCCGAGATGACAAACTTTTCCATCAATCTCAAACTCCACAGCAACTTCCTTGCGAACAGTATCTGTTGTCATAATCGCATCTGCTGCCGCTGTATGACCGTCTGCTGTCATTCCGTCAACAAGCTGCTGCATATAATCTTCAAAAGGTTTTACTGAAAGTCTCTGTCCTATAACTCCTGTTGAAGCAACTATTACTTCCTCAGGCTTAATTCCTATTGCGTCTGCAAGAAGCTCAGAAACTTTCTCTGCAATCTCCTCACCGTCAGCATTACATGTATTTGCGTTTTTTGAATTGACAATAACTGCTTTTGCTTTGCCGCCGCTCTTTTCAAGATGCTTTTTAGTAACAATTATCGGTGCACCTTTTACTTTATTCTGAGTATAGACACCTGCCGCATTACACTCTTTTTCACTGTACACAACACCAAGATCAAACTTTTCCTTAACCGGATTTATACCGCAGTTAAGTCCGTTTGCGACAAAACCTTTAGCAGCACATACTCCACCTTCAATATATTTATATCCGTCAAAAATCTCTTTAGTCATTATGAGCCTCCTGTTTTTCTGCATTATTAAACATCTTAACTCTTTTTTGAGATTTTAACAATACTTACTTTTTATACTTATTTTTCTTTTGCATCTTTTAGATTTACATTTATTGTAACTTTACCGTTTTTTTCGAGTTTTTCAAGCTCATCCTTTGTTAAGTCCACCTGTTTTCCGTCTACATAATATGTTACACTTCCATCGGCATATGCTGTGCACGAAGCTGAATTACCCGTTGCATTTCCGTTTTCTTCGGCATCATTTATTTCAACTACAACTTTTGAGTCTTTATTTTTTTCAGGTGTCTCGCTTACGTCCTTCTCGTCTGATTTTACCTGTGCTTTATTATTAGCAGTTCTTTCTACTTTACCGGATTTCTTTGTTTCATCATCTGCAACGGACTGTTTTTTTGCCGATACCTGCTCCGTTTTTATCTCTCCGTTACTATTTGCTTCTGTGAAAGCTTGTGCAATACCGTTCTGTGAAAATACTGTCACGGCTCCTGCAAGTATAATTGCTGCTCCTAACGCTCCGATTGTTGTTGTTTTCTTAAATTTCATAATAGCCACTATCCTTTCTTTTACTGCATTCTTTCCAAAACCGTTGGCAAAGAATGATAATCTACACTGTTTTTCCGCAAGGTTCAAAAGCACCATTGCATACTCTTTCCTGAAATCTTCACCGCATCTTAATATCACCCGCTCATCACAAGCCATTTCAATATCACGGTTCATAAAAATATACATCAGCCATACAAGAGGATTGAACCAATGAATACAAACTGCAAAAATCACCGCCAGTTTCCAAATGTTATCCGCATATTTTATATGAATACTTTCATGCATCAACACGTATTTTATTTCATTGTCTTGACCAGAAGACAACCCGTCCGATTTTTTCAATCTCATAAATATTTTTGGAAATATTATCTCCGGATGTATAATTCCAAATGTTATCGGTGTCGCTGTCATATCAGAAACATAAAGTTTTACATGTTTCGGCAAAATTTTCATCTGCCTGATATTCTGCTCAAATTCCTCCTGTAATGGTAATGCAGCTTTAAACTTTTTGTACTCCCTATAATATGAAACTGCAAAAAACACAATTAAAACAACTGCCACAAGTCCCCACCCTGTCAACACTAAATTTATATTGTTATTTTCAGAATACAGATTTTGCGGCTTAGACACTACTGATGTCCCCGCTGCATAATATATCCCGGACTTATTTTCACTTCTAAAAAGCCCACCCAAAATATTTTTTGCACCTCTGACCACTCCAATGAAAGGCTTTGCAATACCAATTGTTATCGGAAGATTAACCGGTATTATCAAACGAAGCAAAACAATTTTCCACATTGTCACGATAAATCTTTTTGAAAAATAATTTCCGGCAGCTTTTTCTAAAATAATCGTAAGTATAATAAGCACTCCTGCCGAAACACTCATGTCTATAAGCATTTAAACACCTCACTTCATTTGATTTACCATATCTTTCAACTGCTCCAGTTCTTCTGCCGTCAATCTGTCCTCAGACAACATTGCCGCAAAAAAATTCTTTTTTGACCCTTCAAACATACGGTCTATAAGTTCCTCTGTCTCATATTCCTGTGCATCTTTCTTTGAAATAAGTGCTCTGCATCTGAATTTCGGTTCAATTCTTTCAACAGCGCCTTTTTCAATACATTTTTTAATAACTGTATATGTGGTATTTCTATTCCACCCTATTTCTTCTTTTAAAATCTTTGCTATCTGTCCTGCTGTCAATTCACCCTCTTTCCATAAAATTTCCATAACTTTCAGTTCTGAATCATAAAGCTTTATTCCCATGGTAATTCCTCCCTGTGTTTTCAGTTTCAAAAAATGACTATTGCAATAGTTATTACGTTTTTTATACTATCACGATAGTCATTTTCAGTCAATATTATTTTTGTGTTAATTCTGTGAACAGTTGCAAACAACTGTTTATATTATTATTTCTTATATTTTCCGACCAGCCATTTACCCTGACCACTCAAATCATTACCGGTAAATCCGCTTGTCTTTTTGCATGACGCTTTTAAAAGCGATGCGCTTTCAGGTTTATTACTAAGGCTCCAGCAAACATATCCCATATTATAACTGTTCATAAGCTTAATCCATTTATTTGCACTTGAAAAATCATATTTTCCGTTTCCGCTTGAATCGCATGTACCAAACTCTGTACAGATTACAGGCAGCCCGTTTTTATGTGCTGTTTTAAGTTTATTCCTATAACTGTCCCCATGGGTTGTCGCATAAAAATGTATTGAATACATAATGTTTTTGTATCCTTTTATAGGACTTTTTGCCGCAATATCAACATCTTGCGACCAATTTGGAGTTCCTACAATTATAATGCCGTTTTTATCATTTTTTCTTATAACAGGAATTATTTTTTTTGCATATTTTTTAATGTCAGACCAGGTTGTCCCTCCATTTGGCTCATTGCATATCTCATAGAGCACATTTTGATAGGATGCATATTTTTTTGACATTTGAGCAAAAAATTTTTTAGCCTTTTTCTGATATTTTAAAGGTGTCCTGTCATTCAAAACATGCCAGTCTATTATCACATACAAACCAAGTTTTTTTGCGGCTTTTACTCCCGTATCTATGGTATCAAGCAGCTTTTTACGGCTCGCCGCATCTGTAACACAATATCCGTTGTACTCTTGTGTGTACATTGCAAGCCTTACCGTGTTTACTTTCCATTTGTCACGCAATGTTTTAAATGTTTTCTCAGTAATGTACGGATATCCGACATCCCAGTTTATTCCATGTGAACTGACACCTTTTAATCTGACTGTCTTTCCGTTTTTGTCTGCTATATTTGTTCCCTTAACTTTCAGTTTTCCATGTTTCTGCACATATGTTACAGCCTTACATGAAACTTTCTGAAAAGGCAGATAATTTAAATCCGTCAAGCCAACTGCAATCATCAGTACTAAACTGATAATCATTTTTACTGCTGTTTTTCTCACTAAATACTTCTTTTCCATACTAATCCTCATTTCTGCATAAAATAAAAGTCTGCGAAACTCTCATATCTATAATAATATCATACAAATATTGAGTTTCACAGACATTTAAAAAAACATTATTTTTTCTTTCCGAATAAAATCCTTACTGAATTAAGTACACATATCATTGCCACACCGGAATCGGCAAATACCGCCATCCACATTGAAGCAATTCCCGCAAATCCAAGAACCATTACAAGTGCCTTGATTACAAGTGCACCTATTACATTCTGCATTGCAATTGCTTTTGTTTTCTTCGCAATCTTTATACTCTCAGGTATAGCCGAAAGTCTTGAATTCATAAACACAACATCTGCCGCTTCAATTGCTGCATCTGCTCCACTTCCCATTGCTGCTCCTACATCAGCTCCGGCAAGAACAGGGGCATCATTTATTCCATCGCCGACAAACATAACAGCACCTTTTTCCTCACGGATTTTTGAAAGGTTATTAAGTTTATCCTGTGGAAGCTGTTTTGCATAACAAATATCTATTCCTGCCTCTTTAGCTACCATCTCAGCATTCTTTTTTGCATCACCTGTAAGCATTGCCGTCCAAAGTCCATATCTCTTTATGTCACTTATTGCCTGTTTAGAGTCTGATTTTATCTTATCATTGATAACTATATAACCAATGTATTTTTCATTAAATGCAAGCAATACTTCTGTTCCATAAATTTCTTTAGCTTTACTTGGAACTTCTATTCCTTTCATTGTCAGAAGCTCAATATTTCCACATAAAAGCATTCCATCATCCAGCGTAACTTCCATTCCTTTTCCGGAAATTTCTTTTATATCTTTTACCTCAGGTATTTCAAGTCTTCTTTTCTTCACCTCTTCCATAATACTTGTTGCGATTGGATGTGTCGAACGGCTCTCTGCCGCACCCGCAAAAGCAAGTATTCTGTCCTCGGCATAATTTCCATCACTTACTATCTGTGCTACCTTGAAATTTCCCTCTGTTACTGTTCCTGTTTTATCCATAACAACTGCTTTTACTTCAGCAAGTGACTCAAGTGAAACTCCGCCTTTAAACAAAATTCCTTTTTTGGAACCTGCTCCTATTCCCGCAAAGAATGCAAGTGGTACACTTAAAACAAGAGCACACGGACAGCTTATAACAAGGAAAGTAAGTGCTGTATATACCCAGTAATGCCAGTTTCCTGTTATAAGTGACGGTATAACTGCCGTAGCCAAAGCAGCAAATACAACGATAGGTGTATAAATTCTCGCAAATTTACTTATAAATCTGTCAATCTTAGGTTTCGATGCCGCCGCATTTTCAACTGCTTCAAGAATACGGCTTACCATCGACTCTTCCAAAAGCTTTTCAACTTTTACATATATAAGACCCGACATGTTTACGCAACCTGAAACAACTTCACTTCCCTCTTTTACTCCTACCGGAACAGGCTCACCTGTCACCGCAGAAGTATCAATACGGCTGTCTCCTTTAACAACAACTCCGTCAAGTGGTATTCTGTCACCCGGTCGTACTTCTATAATGTCTCCAATCTCTATTTCTTCAGGGTCAAGTTCTATTACATTATCCCCATCTATATACCTTACAACCTCAGGACGCATATCAACTGCTTCCATAATCTGTTTACGGCTTTTTCCAACCGCAATATCCTCAAAAAGTTCACCGATTTCATAAAACAGCATAACGCCTACTGCTTCCGGATATTCACCTGTAGCAAATGCACCAATGGTAGCAATGCTCATAAGGAAGTTTTCATCAAATAATTTACCTCGAAAAAGATTTTTAACAGCTTTTAAAACAACTTCACCGCCAAGTATAATATATGATACAACAAAAAGTTCTATATACACAGCCGGTATAACATTAAGATATTTCTGACAGACAACACCACCTATAAAAACAAATGCACCGGTCACAATTTTTATAAGTTCCACTTTGACATCATCGTCGCCTCCATCTTCATCCGCTTCAACCGATGTCTTTTTTTCACTGCTGTATTCTTCAATAACAGTTCCGGGTTCCATCTTATCTGCTATTTCTCTAAGTTTTGGAAGTACCTCATCCGGGTTTTTCGCCTCCACCAAAAGCTGGCTGGTCGCAAATGTCAATGTAACCGCCACATCCGGCAGTTCATTCATCTTTCTCTCAACTTTTGCCGCACAATTTGGGCAATCAATACCCTCTATACGATATTTTTTCTTAGTCACCCCATCAAGATGTTTGTGGTGGTGATGTTCATGTCCTTCATGTTCTCCGTGGCAGCAACAGTCGCCATCACAGCAATCTTCGTCATCATGATGATGGTGGTGGTGCTCATGTTCCTCATGCTCTCCGTGACAGCAACAGTCGTCATCACAACTATCTTCATCGTCATGGTGATGGTGAGTTTTCTTTTTTCCACTGTGTTTCTTTGCCTTTGAAATCTCTTCTATCACGGTGCCCGGTTCCATCTTATCTGCTATCTCTCTAAGTTTCGGAAGTACCTCATCCGGATTTTCTGCTTCCACCAAAAGCTGGCTTGTTGCAAATGTCAATGTAACACTGACATCCGGAAGGTCATTCATCTTTTTCTCAACTTTGGCTGCACAATTCGCACAGTCAATACCTTCTATATGATATTTCTTCTTCATAATAAGAGGTCTCCTTGTCTTTTAATTTATTTTAGTCAGTGTTCATATGAACAATTATTCATATGTTGTATTCAATATATCATAATTATATTTAAAAGGCAAGTATAAATAATATAAAAACAGCAATGAGGAATAAATAATTCGTCGCTTTTTTCGTCGCTTTTCAAACGAAAAAAGCGACGAATTATTTTAATCTGTACAACTTGCCTTTTGTTTTCCCATTATCGATGAGTTTATCAAGTACTATTAATTCTTTTAATAATTCCTTTGTTCTAGTATCCTTTAGTCCAATATTATCGGCTATTTCAGCCGTTTTATGCCACTCGCCATCATTCAATAATTTTAGGATTTTATCATATTGTCCTATCTTTTTCTTTGATAATTTTTTCGTCGCTTTTTCATAGCTATCTGGCAGCAAAACTTCATCATCAGCTTCCAAAAACGCCGGATGGATTGGAATTCTTATTCTCATAGCTCGTCTATCTTCATCCGTAAAGAACTCCGCTCTTGGTGAGCCATTCTTCTCAAGTTCTTCCTGTATGGTTGGTATGCCAGAAGAATGTCCCTCTGATAAATCCAGTTCTTTTAAAAACTCTCCAAGTCGTCTATTTCTATAATATCTCGAAACAAATCTCTTTCCCTCAGCTATCGTCTTTTCTGAAATAGATCTGTCTATCCCCGGAAAATTCATAATATTTATGCAATCCGGCTCTATCTCTATAGTTACTGGTTCAAAGGACATATAATCTCTGTGATAAAAAGCATTTACCACAGCCTCCTCTATTGCCTGATATGGATAATTGAATATCCTTAATGCCTCCATCTGATTTGGTACTTTAATTACCTTTTCTCGAATAATCAAATTACGAAATCTTTCCATTGTTGCCTGAATCATCTGAGGCACCGAACCTGTAATATTAGGGAAATCTTCACTAATACTTGGATTTTCAATGCTTCCTTTAGGAAAAGAGGTCATCTGTACATAAGTATATCCAAAGAATTTTTCTGGATGCTCACAGAACATCATAATTGCCACATTCTGAATATATCTGAGTTCTGGAGGACCAACCAATAGCTGCATATCATTAAGTATTTCCTCAACACCACGTTCCCTTACCTGTTTAGCAAGCTTACTACCAGTTTTTCTCAAATGATCTTCTAACAGCACCGGTGAAATATCCTCAAATGTTGCCTTATGGTTTGCTCTGCAATCAAACGGGGTTTGATCTGACATATTAATCAGTTCTCGCTCCTGTTCACTATTTGCCTTAACAGAACTTGTCTGATAACGAATATAATAATTGTACTTTTTCTCTTTCTTACTTGTTACATGCTCTGGTGATTTATAAGGTCGCTGCTGTCCTGTTCTGACAACAATTACAAAAATCCATTTTCTATCCACTTCTGCTGGTATCCCCTGTGGAAAGTAGGGTGGAGAAATCAAATTATTGTACCCCAACATATCTTTCTGTATTGAATCCAACATATATTCAGGTAAACCTTTTACCGGACGCTTGGCAACACCATTTTCTTCCTCAACGCCTACAACAATATAACCGCCGCCATCATTATTATAATCATTTGCGAATGCACAGACACTATGGTAGATATCGTCAGGATTCCACCCAGTCTTAAACTCTATTCGGTCTGATTCTAATTTTCTTTTGTTTAATAAATCCTCTACATCCATTTCAAGTTCCATGGCGTCATCTCCATTCCTACACAGCTATATTCTAAACATAATTATCATTTCTAATTTTCTTAATATCTTATTCAATTCACTCAATCAATATTTCTAAAGATTCTGATTTAACAATGTTTTCAAATTCAATGCTTCTTCCTCAGTAAGTGTAACACCTTTTCCCATCTTTTCATGGTTCGGAGAACAGTCACGCAAATCATACTTAGCAGTTCCTCCATTCCATGATATCTTGTTCAATTCTTTTTCCAACTTTTAGAGTTTTCTGATAGTACACCCATTTCTTGCTCTATTACAAATTTGATGTCTGCTATACGTTCTCCTTCGCAACTGCTCTAGATATTGCTTCATTCTCACCATTTTCTTCATAATCTCTTCATCTACTTACTTTACCTTGCCATTCTATTTAGTTAAGAGCCCCATAACATTTCCATGCATTCCTAATTATATTTTATTTTTTCACGCTGTAATGCCCACTCTCGCTGAATGTTATATGAAAGCAATCCTTCTGTTTCGTATCGGCCTATATATTTTAATTCTTTACAATACCTCTTTTCAAAAATTGTTTCCATTTATTATTTTCCTATCTGTAATTGCAGTTCTTGAAAACTCTCTAAGGCACTCTGCAAGTTCTCGATAATATCTGATGCCAGCACATCTGGCTCCGGTAAATTATCGAGATCTGCAAGAGATTTATCTTTAATCCAGAAAATATCCAAGCTCGTTTTATCTCTTTCAAGTATCTCCTGAACATCATAGCAACGGAAACGACCATCTGGATTTTCTTCAGACCATGTTTCTGTACGCTCATAGCGATTTTCTGGATTATAACATTTAACGAAATCATCAAGATTCGAATCCGTCATCGGATGCTGTTTCAATGTAAAATGCACATTTGTACGGAAATCATATACCCATATTTTTTTTGTTTGCATCTCTGCACTAGCCGGACGCTTATCAAAAAAGATTACATTAGCCTTTACACCTTGCTTGTAGAAGATTCCGGTTGGCAGTCTTAAAATTGTATGCAAGTCTGTAGTCTCCAGTAATTTCTTACGAACGATTTCACCTGCTCCTCCTTCAAACAGCACATTATCTGGAACTACCACAGCTGCTTTTCCAGTTGCCTTCAAAATTGTATTAATATGCTGTACAAAGTTCAACTGTTTATTAGATCCTGTTGTCCAGAAATCCTGACGGTTATAAACCAGTTCCTCATCTTCCTGCTTCCCTTCTTCATTGGTAAATGTAATGGAAGATTTCTTTCCAAATGGAGGATTTGTTAGTACATAATCCACACGATAACTTGGATCAGTCAAGAGTGCATCTCCTTGAACAATCGGCACTTTTCCGTAAATATCTCCAATGTTATGAAGATATAAGTTCATTAATGCAGTTTTATATGTTGCAGGCACAATTTCATTACCATAGAAGGTTTCATTCTTCAAGAATTCCTTTTGTTCTCTGTCCAACGAATAGTTCTCCGGATCTGCCAAAAATGCCTGTGCCGCTAAGAAAAATCCTCCTGAGCCACAACAGGGATCTGCGATGGTCTTCATCGGCTCAGGGCGAACACATTTTACCATTGCTCTGATCAGTGGACGTGGAGTAAAATACTGGCCTGCTCCGCTCTTAATATCTTCTGCATTTTTCTGTAATAATCCCTCATAAATTTCGCCTTTTACATCTGAAGACATGGCAACCCATTTTTCTTTATCAATCATCTGTACAACTCTGTAAAGAATCGCTGCATTACTAATTTTATTTGTTGCTCCCTTGAAGATTTTTCCAAGAATTCCTCCCTGCTCTCCAAGTTTTTCAAGTATGGATTTATATTTTTCTTCCAGTTCTGCACCTTTCAACGAACTCATATCAGACCATGTACAATCTGACGGAATACCAGTATCTCTCTTGTAAGGTGGCTTAGAATACTCTTCTGCCATCTTCAAAAATATTAAATATGTGATTTGTTCCAAATAGTCACCATAGGATACACCATCATCTCTCAATGGACCACACATTCCCCAAACCTTTGAAACTATTGTTGATGTCTGTTCACTCATTTAATTTAATCCTCCTTCAAAGGCTTTTTTTAGTATGCTTTGACGCATGGCTTCAGCTTGCGAAAGTGCTGTGTCTACAGTCTGCTCTATATGATCACATAACGACAGTCGAGCATTAATTTCTGCTACAATAAACCTCTGCTCGTCTATATTGCAATAAGGTACTATTAAATTCTCTAATGTATTTAAATTTATATTTTTTTGAGCCGTTGCTGGTGCATACGCCCACAATCTTATTTTTGAAGCCTCTATGAAATATCGTACATATTCCTTGAAAACTTTCCTTTCATCAGGTGTAAACCCTACGATACTATCAGGAAAGCAGCCTTCTATACCAAGAAAACACGTTTCTGCTATATTGGCTGCAATTGTAATGCATAAAGTTCCAGCCGGCCATAGTTTACTTTGCGCCAATCCAAATTCTCCATATTTTTTTTTGCAATCCACAAGTAAATTTGGAGCAGATTTCACATCTCCTGTTTGAAAAAAAGGATATATTCCATTTTCAAATAATCTCTTGTCATTTCTAGGCCTATGTTTCGATTTTCCTCTTCCTAGTTCCCCTAAATCAGAAAGATATACATATTTCCACTCGCTCGGTATTGGAGCTAATTTATTTATTTCATTCTCATTTACTTCTCCGAAGCTAATACTATTAGAAATACTTGCACGTTGTTCATATTTCCATTTCCCTTCAAATGCATCCTTCAACACTGCCTGCCGATACACAGCCAACTGCTTTTTAATAATTTGCAATGTCTCCACACCTTTATCCAACTCAGAAAACAATTCCTCGATGCGTGAGACAATACGATTCTGCTCTTCAATTGACACATCCGGTATTTTTATATGTTTCATTTGTCCTTGAGTTAGCTTTAATCTCGTTGTTCCAGAAACATATCCACTATAATTAAAATAATTCAAATAGTAGCATAAAAATTTATTATTTGTTTTTGATTTTAAAACATGAGCATGGTTATTAACCCAAGTTTTTCCCGAAATAATATATGCCTTTTTTGCAAATGTATTTAGGAATGGAGCACCATCTTCTCCCAACAAAACATATTCCCCATCTGTAATATAATCGTCTATGTAGCCGACTTGACCAGTTGCACCATAATATGGATATAAACTATCTTTTTTCTTACCCTCTATTCGCCTTGCTCTATCTTTATTATTAATTGGTTTACGTTGAGTATCACATATCTCAACAGCCTCTTCAAAAGGTACATAATTCCACATTGTACAATCTCCTTACGCCACCAATTCCTCATTCATTTCTTGTAATATTTCTTCATAACTATCCCCGAAAGCATCATAAAATCCCAACAGTCCACCTTTCCGATCAAACGGTGTCAGATCCAGATCTTCCGGCAAGATACTGAGCGAAGTTGCAATATGATCTTTGATCAAGCGTAGCCACTCCATCTGTTCTTCCGTGAAATGTATAGCACCAGCATTTCTCCGCAACGTCCATTGCATGAAGTTATAATTCACCTTGTCTGCAAATGGCGTCAGATTATCTATATATCCCATTTCAAAGCGAATGATGGAAATCAAATCTGTCAGCTGTGTTATTGTTCCTCTCTTCACTTTATCAGACTTCTTAATAGCATAACAATCCCACAGTCGTTCCACAGTAATTCCCTTTGATTTAAGTTTCTCATATAAGGCTTTCAGCTGTTCTATTGCCATAGGTCTGTTTTTATAAGTTTCATCATAGATAATTCGCAATGCCACAATCTCATCCTTGTTTTCTTCAATGAACTCATGGAATGTCTTAATCACACGCTCTGCTGTTTCTTCCTGCTGAGTATCAAAACCAGCAAAGATTACAGAATCAATGTTTACATTGTCAATAATCTGATCATGATTACGCCTTACATTCTCTATGTATTCACGTACATCTGGATTATGGAACGGTGCTACTGCTTGCTTTATTAGTTCCTTTTGGGCTTCTTTTCTCTCCTCTTCGTCAGGCTCTTCAACACTGGTTTTGAACTGTGCCCTTTTTTCTACCACATCTTCATCAAAGGCGTTCAAAAGTCTTTCCGCGACAGTTCCTGCCGGAGTACCCACTTTCTCTTCAAATTGCTTTCTCTCTGCTGGTGTCATCTGACTATTTAACCGAATCACACGGTTTGCAAGAGAAGTCAATATTTTCTCATCCTTAGCTCCTAAAGCAACATTCATCATCAATTCTTTCATGCTAACTGATGGCTTACTCTCTAACGGTCTGGTATCTGATTTTCTTGATTTAGTAACACCAACTGCATCCACAATAACAAAATGGTCCTTATTTTCTGTTGCAGATGGAGTCACCTTCTGAAGTTCGTCTTTACTTAGTGTTCTGGTTCCTCGGCCTTTCATCTGCTCAAAATAATTCTTGCTACGCACATCACGCATGAAAATCAAACATTCAATCGGCTTAACATCTGTACCGGTTGCTATCATATCAACGGTAACTGCGATTCTAGGATTATAATCATTTCTAAAAGAGCTAAGTACAGATTCAGAATTATCTACAGAATAGGTAATCTTTCTGCAAAAATCGTTTCCTTCCCCAAACTCTTCTCTCACTATCTGAACAATGTCATCTGCATGACTATCTGTCTTTGCAAAAATCAATGTCTTAGGAACTTCTTTTCTTCTTGAAAACAATTTCGTATAAAGATTTTCCTTATATGCCTTAATGACCGTCCGAATCTGACTTGGATTTACAATATCTCGATCTAGCTGTGTGGGCTGATAATGTATATCCTCGTCTAGCTGCTTCCACCTCTTGGCTCTTGATAATCGGTCTCTATATTCAATTAATTGTTTCATCAAATGTCCACCATTTTTTCCAACATTTGTTTCAATCAAGAAAATATCCTCTCCAACATTTACACCATCCACAATGGCCTGTTCTCTCGGATATTCACTAACTATATTTTCATCAAAGAACGCAAATGTCCTATTGTCCGGTGTCGCAGTCAAGCCCACAATAAATGCATCAAAATAAGACAAAACCTGACTCCACACATTGTAAATGGATCTATGACATTCATCTACGATGATTACATCAAAGAATTCCGGAGGATATTTCTCGTTGTAAACCACCTCTTTCGGTGCCTTACTTTCAGCTGTCGTCAATTCTGCAAAAGAAGTTTCTTCCGCAGATTCATCCAGTTCTTCGCCCTTCAAAATGGAATACATTCTTTGTATTGTACTGATACATATCTGTACATCGCTTGGAATATATGAGCTTGTCAATCTTCTTACACCGTAAATCTGTGAAAAAGATCTTGGATCATCTGTCGGAGTATAGGCAAGAAATTCTCTCTCTGCCTGTTCACCCAATCCCTTGGTATCCACCAAAAATAAAATCCGATTGATTTTTCCATATTTGAGCAATCTATATGATGCAGTTATAGCTGTAAATGTTTTCCCTGCACCAGTAGCCATCTGTACTAATGCCTTTGGTCTGTTATCAGCAAACGACTCTTCCAATTTTTTTATGGCATTTATCTGACATTTACGAAAACCTGTTTCGTCCAAAACTGGAAAATGCTTCATATTATTACGAATCGTATCTGGTTGTTTCAGTAACTCATGAAGTGTCTCTGGACGATGAAATGAAAAAACTGTTCTTGACCTATATTTCATGTCCTTATAATCTGTAAATCTAATCAATTTATCTGTCGCTTCATATACAAAGCGGATAAAATAATCTACCCTAACCCATTTAAAGGTACTATGGGCGTACCTTCCGGACTGAATCTCTACATCTGTGATTGATTGACCAGCTTCTTCTCTCTTAACCTCTACTACACCTGCTGGCTGACCGTCAATAAACAATGCATAATCTACCTCTCCAGTACTTGTAGGGAATTCTCTCACAGCAACACCTAAAGACACAGCAAGGTTCAGGCGATTCATATCTTGTATAACCCATCCTGCCTGACATAACTTTTCATCAATTATAAGACGTGCTTTTTCTTCTGGTGTCATATCAATCTTCCCCCCTTGTCTAAAAACTCCATATGAAAATACATACAGAGTTTTTTCTTTCTATGTTCACTCTTCTACATGTTCTATTCCCTGACTGAGTATCGTAAAAACATGTTCATCCGCAAGTGTATAAAGAACTGTCTTTCCTTCCTTTCTGAACTTGACAAGCCTGTTCTGCTTCAATATGCGAAGCTGATGAGAGATTGCACTTTGAGTCATATTAAGAATAGAAGCTATATCATACACACACATTTCATTTTCAAACAGAACGTAGAGAATTTTTATTCTGGTCGAATCACCAAAAACTTTAAACAAATCCGCAAGGTCGTACAGTTCGCTTTCCTCTGGCATCTTGTTCTCAATTTCCTCAGCGGTTTCTTCATTAATCGTCATATATGTTGTCTTTTCTTCCATATCAAAACTCCATTCATCCAAAAATACTAATACACCACGCCCGGCATAATAAGTCATTGATACATTACTCTAATCTTTCCAGTGCCTCCTTAGGGATTTCCTGTGAACTTCTTATGTCAAGAATGCTCTCTGTTTCTGTAAGTGCATTCTGATACCACATAACAGCTTCTGAAATATTCCCCACGCTTTCATAATACATTCCAAGCTCACAGCAAATCTCTGCACAAGATGAAGTGGCTGCATCTTTAAGTGCACATTCCATAAATGAGACTATATCACCTTTTACTCTATAACATCTTGCAAGCACACAAAAAGCTTCTTTTACCTCATCTATGGTTCTTCCATCTTCTTCAAGAGTCCTCTTAAATAAATTTTCCGATTTCAGAAAATCATCATCCTTTCCGGAACGGAAAAGCTCCATTGCATACATATGATGCAGTTTCTTTGAAAGTCTTTTTCCATCTGCGGCAATTCTCTCAAATGCCGCAAAATCTCTCGGTGCATGATTTGTGAGTGGTCTGTGCTCAATCACAATATCACTGTCGTAAACTACCGGGTCAATTCTCAATGTCTCATGTATCTGGTCTATCCATGAAAATATTCTAAGTCTTTTATATAATTTGGGTCTGTATTCCTCCTCAAAATTGTACACCGTACTCAAACCGGCAGGTGTATGGTAAAGCATTTGTACGATTTCTATTTCAGGCAGCATGATCTTTTTTAATTGGCAAAGTTTATCTCTGTTTTCGGCATCAAGATATTCATCTGCATCTGCCGTATATATATAATCTCCTGTGGCTTTTGATGCCGCAAAATTTCTTGCATCTGCAAAATCATTACACCATTTATAATCAAATATTTTATCGGTATATTTCCTTGCAATTTCCTTTGTCTTGTCGGTCGATCCCGTATCTACTATAATTATCTCGTCCATTATGTCATGCAGGCTGTCGAGACACCTTGATAAGACTGCCTCCTCGTCTTTTACAATCATACATAAACTAAAACTTACCATATCTCTCCTCGTTTCGTACTATTTGACTTTGAACATATAATGCGTTGTGCCCAGAAAGTAACTTACCATCAACTGATGCCACGGCTCCATTGATGTGAAAGTTTCACAATTAATTCACAGTATCATCCCCGCCTACATCATCAGGTATCGAAGCATCATCTCCACCTACATCATCAGGCTGTGAATCATCCCCATCATCACCTGAGTCTCCAACGTCTGTATTATCGTTATTATCTGCCGGTTTCTTTGTAGGGGCTGCCTCCGTATCTTTGTCCGTATTATTTTCACTGTCATTGTCCGGCGTCTCCGTCGGCTTTGTATTATCCATTGCATCAGGATCCATTGTAGGTACTGCCGTCACGGTTGTATTTCCGTCTGAAGTATAATCACCGCTATAATCCTGACCTGATGAACCGCTGCTATTCTGTCCCTCATAACTTTCAAATTCTTTATTTTCAAACCCCTGATGTATGTCAGACATAAACTCACGCCAAATCCTGAGTGGATAAGTATTTCCATACAAATCATAAAGCGTCTTAGGATTATCATAGCCTACCCATACTGTAGTTGTATAGTATGGTGTGTATCCACAGAACCATCCGTCTTTTTTATCACTCGTTGTTCCTGTCTTTCCTGCACACGACATATTGTCAAGTGCATTTCCCCTTGCAGTTCCACTTACAAGTACGCCCTGCAGAATACTTGTCATCATTCTGGCTGCATTCTGTTTGTAAACATGTTTTTCCTTCCGGTTTTTCTTGTTGTTTACTATGGTTTTTCCTTCAGAATCAGTAATCTTGCTTATACATGTCGGCTCTCTGAACACACCATCATTTTCAATAGCTGCAAATGCTGATGCCATTTCAACAGTTGTAACACCATTCGTAAGTCCACCAAGCGATGCCGCCGGATAATAATCTGAATCTACTATCTTTGCAAATCCCATTTTAATAGGATAAGACAGTCCAACCTCAGGTGTAAGCTCCTGAAATAATTTCCACGCAATTACATTTTTTGATTTTTCAACCGCATATCTGAGCGAAATTTTTCCTGCATAACTTCCGTCTGCATTGTGCGGCCCACCATTGAAATAAGTATCATCAACTATACTGTCAGGGGTGTATCCTCTCTCAAGCTGAGGTGTGTAAACAGCAACCGGCTTAAAACAGCTTCCCGGCTGTCTGTAACTCTGATATGCCCTGTTTAATGTGTAACCTGTAATATTTTTCTGTTTTCTTCCTCCTACGATAGCTACAACAAGACCATTTGAATTATCTATACATGTAGCCGCTCCCTGCAATTTATAAATTTTATCTTTCTTTGTTTTTTCTTTAAATCCTGCAAGCTGGTCATCAACCGCTTTCTGCAGCTTCTTCTGTTTCTTCTTATTTAAAGATGTATAAATACGATACCCTCCGGTATACAATGAATTATGGCAATCGTCGTACAATTCATCATATTCTTTTTCGTATTGTTTCTGTTCTTCCGTGCTGTCAAATTTATATTTAAACTCGAAGCCTCTCGCCTGCATAAGTGACTTTGTCGCACAACTGATTGCATATGTTGTCATATAATTCTGCGTTTTAAGCGCCTGTGCAGGATTTAAAATTATCTCTTCATAATTTGCATCACTATATTCAGCAGCAGTAATACAATCTGCATCAAGCATCTGTTTTAAAATACGGCTTTTTCTTTTCAAAGTGTTTTTATAATGTTCTAACGGATTATACAAACTTGGTCTGTTTGGTATAGAACACAAAAATGCTGCTTCTGCAAGGTCAAGGTCTTTGGCAGATTTATTAAAATACCCTTTACTTGCCGCTTCTATTCCATAATATCCATTTGCAAAATAAATATTATTTATATAGAACTCAAGAATCTGGTCTTTTGTATACTTCTTCTCCAATTCCAATGCAATAAATATTTCTCTTACTTTTCTTTCATACGACCGTTCATTTGAAAGAAAAACATTCTTTGCAAGCTGCTGTGTTATGGTACTTCCACCTCTTGAAATATCCCGATGCCTCAACTTGCTCTCAACAAGCATGACAGCCGCCTTTGCAGTTGATAAAAAGTTTACACCTTCATGTTTGTAAAAATCTCTATCTTCTGTGACAACCATCGCATCTTTAACCGACTGCGGAATTTCATCAAATGTCAGATAATAAGAATCCTTGTCACCTTTCAGCTTTGCTATCATTGATTTGTTTGAAGCATAAATAATACTCGTCTCAGATGCTCTAAATGTATCTGATGTTGAATTTTCCACTATATCCGTAGCTTCCATCTTCCATTTTAAAAGGTCATCACCTAATTTAAAATAAATTACTACAAGTGCCGCTAATATAGCTAACAGGCAAATCAACATAAATATCTTAAAACCAAACCAAAACTTTTTATGTCTCTTATGCTTTCTAATCTTCTTTTCCTGCTTTTTCGCCTGCTTAGGCGTTAGTGTACCGGTACCATTCGCACGCTGGGCAGTTCTCATATTTTGTGAAGTTCTGCTATTTCTGTTTCCGGCAGCATTTCCCGATGCTGTAGCATTTCTTGTCTGTCTTTCTCGAACAATAATATCATCGGGATTAAACACTCTCGTGCTGTCTCCCCTTGTATTTCTATTTGACATATATTAACCTCCCAATTAAAGCTATGATAACATATTTACATCAATAATGCACCTTTTCAGCATTTTCTTAATAAAATCTTTATGTGATGCAAGGGTTAAAATATCTTTTTACCCCGACATCTTTATATTCCTGTATAAAATATTTTTTCACGGCAACACTTCAGATAAGACATGTCAAATATAAAAAATGGAGAATAACATGAACAAAATAAAATTATCAAAAATCATACTTATTATTGCCATATATTCAGTAGCATTTACACTTTTATTTATGAGTATAAAAAGCTATCAGACATATTTAAATACTTATAAAAGTTGTAAATCAGCCTCAAATACCAATATTTCTTCAACAAAAAAGATTAAAAACACAAACTGTATCAACATAAACAAATTTTCAACAACTGTTTTCAACAATGAAACAATACAAAAAAATCCTTACAAAACTTTGTCGCAGAGTAACCCGAAAATCCAAAAAAATATTGCCGGACATGTACTAAGACTACATGTTATTGCAAACAGTGACAGCGACGATGACCAGAAACTCAAAATTAAAGTTCGCGACAGCATCCTCTCAGAACTTCAAACCGGTCTTTCGGGCATATCTTCGTCGGCACAAGCAAAGCAATATGTCTCCTCCAAATTTGAAAATATTAAACAATCCGCCGATTATACTATTCACGAAAACGGCTATTCTTATTCAGCAAAAGTTTTTATACAAAACAGATATTTTCCTGCAAAAACATATGGTGACCTCACATTTCCGGCAGGATATTATGATGCGTTGTGTGTTGAAATAGGTAAAGCTGATGGGCATAACTGGTGGTGCGTCCTATTTCCAAGTTTGTGTTTTGAGGATGCTACAACTGCCACTGTACCAAAAGAGTCAAAAGAAAAACTCAAAAGAGAACTCACAAACGAGGAATACAATTCACTGTATAAATCAAACACCTCTAAAGAGAACACAAAAAATAATTCTAAGGTTCAAATCCGAAGCGGTATATATGATTTATTTCATTAAAACCGCATATCAAAACAAATTAGCAAAATATGTTTGATAATCGACAACTATTGTGTTTCTTTATTACCATGTGCTATACTGTTATATACTGATGTTGGGGTCAAAAGGTATTTTGACCCTTGCATTATATACTTAAAATACAATTACAGTTATAATGAAACGGAGATTTTTATGAATAATAATGTACTTGTTACCGTACATGGTTTACAACATGAAATAGATGATAAGGAAGGCATACAGACAAAACAGACAGGCAACTACCGCCTTGTTGCAGGAAAACATATTATTTCTTATAAAGAATATTTTAAAGATGAAAATACCGGAAAAGATGCTATTATATCAAATCTTCTTAAAATTTCAGACGATACCGTAACCCTCACTAAAAGAGGTGCTACAAATACAGAAATGACTTTTAAAAAAGGAAAAACACACACTGCTTTCTATGAGACTCCTTTTGGCTCAATGCAAATGCGGCTTGATACTACACGTGTTGATATTAATGAAGAAAACGACAAAATAGAGATTTCTATTGATTATGGACTTGATATGAATTACAGTCATGTATCAGATTGTACAATAAACATGATTATTGAGTCGCTAGATTAAAAGGTTTTCATACATAACTACAACAAAAAAAGACAGAAGAAATTCAAATCTTCTGTCTTTTTATATCTTATGAGTATATATACTCTGCTCTTATTTTTCTTTTGAAAACTTATTTTTAATCTTCTGTGAAAATTTCACTTTCCTTGGCTTTGCTTCAAGGTTTGTCCTAAGTCCCTGAACTTTTGTAATATAAATTCCGCTTACTGTCGCACGGACTGATTTTTTAACAGGTATAAGCTCAAAAATCTTTTCATCACAGATAAGTGTCATAATCTTTGGTCCGACCTTAGCTTTTACAATCGGCACTTTCTGACCTCTGAGGTACTTAGGTGTCTGGTCTATAACAAGCTGCGGAAGACCTGATTCTTTAAGTTTCATACGCTTTTTATCAACTACTAACAACGATACGCTCTGCGCCGCTGCCTCTATCTCTTTTTGTGTGTTTTCCTGACGTGTCTGCAGCTTTTTGCCATATATACTAAGAGCGACAAGTGCAGCTATCAGCAAAACGATAATTACAATCATAACTACAACCCACACTTTTACACCAAGCACAGGTACCAAAACAAATTCATTGTTCATAAAATGTAACCTCTTTCTGCATAAATTCTTTTTAATAAAATTTTATCTTTTTGAGTATAACATATTTTTAGGTATTGTGCAAAAAAAGTTTATGTTTGAATTATTTTCGCTGTGGCTATTACTTTTTAAACAATGTTTGAAGCTAGTCTTATGCCGTAAGATTTCACGACAGCTAAATCTATTTATATTGTCTGTTTTTCCGTCTCAATCTGCTTTATCAGTTCTAAAACAGTCTCTTCACTTTCCTCTATCTCATCTGCTATCTGTGCAATATCCTTGCCTTTTGCAAGTTTCTTTTTTATCTGGTCTTTTAATTTTTTATTTTCACCTTCGTTTCTTCCACGGTTATACATCTTCTTCGCTTCCGTTTCTATTACTTTTCCTCCCATTATTACGTCAACTCCTCTCCTGATTTTTTTATACTTTTTCGCTATATTATCTACTACTTTTTTTGACAGTTCTACTATTATTCTGCTTTCAAGTTCCGTCATCTTATTTTCCTGTACCAGCTGTTCCATTTTAGCACAGATTTCTTCAAACTCTTCCACAAGTTCTTTTAATTCTGTCTCATCCTCATTATATTTCGGAAAATTCGCTTCATGTGTAAATATGTAAAACGGTATTAACAAATACATTTCTTTGTTCC
>OGHK01000303.1_pt1 | contig 52247 bp, 46 predicted proteins | sample 1571411 | NCBI WGS metagenome assembly OGHK01 (sample SAMEA2582043, study PRJEB24529) | metagenome | biome: Human gut stool | place: China | collected 2011 | reverse complement strand
TATCATCAAAATCAGTTAAATCCGGTACAAACCCCATCAATGTAGATTTCTGCATTGCAGGTGTCCCAAGTAAACTCTGCTTTTCTTTTGCCCGGTTTCTTGGAAATTCTTCTTCTTCCCATGGATAAATGTAATCATAAATACCAGTAATAAAAGTTTCTGCATATTCACTTTTTACATTTCCTTCCATATCATATGCATAACCATTTTTGAGTTGATATGTTTTTCCTTTTTTTCCATGAATCAATAAATTAGCGTATTTTGAATCCGTATACAGCAAAGACAACAACTGTAATGCCTCATTTTTCTTTTTACTTATCTTATTTACACCTGTGCTGCCACTTGTACGTGTAAAAAAGAGATATGGAAGCTGTACTATTTTTGTATTGTCTTTTACACGCTCAAACACCTCATCCCTTGTATATCCCATCCAAACAGCAAATTTCATGCTGCTAATCTCACTGTTTTCACCATCATCCAATGCTACAAGTTTTTTTTCCTGATACCATTTGTGCAGTAATTTAAGATACTCAACGATTTCAGAAGTTTCAAACGGACATGAAACCACACCTGTTTTAATGTCGGTAACTACTCCATTTTCATATACATATCCCAATTGTTCACAAATATCTCTAAATGCTAACTGCCACAAAATACCGTTTGTTCCTTTTGGCAGCTTCACTTTATTAAGAATATCATCCAGTTCCTGTATTGAACTGCCGTCAAAAGCTATATTTTTTCCAAATATTTTTTTATTAAAAGCTGCAAATGAAGTTCCATCCTGTGATGTCTGACCAGGTATTGCACATATCTCCCCATTGATTTTTACCGTATCCCATATCTTATCATGAAATGCGCTGTGCAGTTTCTTTCCTTCGGCTGATTTTAGATAATTATTTAAATTGAGAAAAGCTCCACTCTTAATAAGCTTTACAGATGGTTTTACCCTCTCTTCTTTCGCATCAAGTCCAAGAGAAGCAATATCTGCCGTATTATTTTTCATCTCTTTCATTACATCTTTATAATAATTATTTCCTTTCCCGAAAACACCTTTAAACGACACCGAAAAATTATAACCGTCTTTTTTTAACTGCTGATTTAAAAATACTGTATTATCCTGCAGTTTTGTAATCTTTATAAATTCTTCCGGCAAAATCCATACAATTTTATTTTCACTTATATTCTCATCTTTTTTTTGTGTATCTACTTCATTTGATTTTCTAGAAGAATTCGATTTTGTAGCAGGACTTCCGCATGCTGTAAAAATAAACACAAAACAGAACAATAAAGTTAACAATATCTTTTTTTTCATATCGACACCCCATTCTTAATAACAGACAATTGCAAAACTCATAAACTCTGTAAGAATCATATAAATAAACAAAATTAATTTTGTAAAAACACAACTAAAACAAGATGTTGTAATTCCACCTTGTTTTAGTCGTGTTAATTTTTTCATTTAATATTTAATATAATATATTAACAAATTAAGATTCATAAGTGTAACCAGACCATGTATCACCACCTGAACTAGCCACATGCTTTGAAGATATACCTACACCCTTGCATTTCTTTGGTGCACTAAAAGATAATGTTGCCGCAGCTGTTCCATTTTGGCTTTTTGTAACTGTTTTAGTATCATAACTTTTCAAATCTATATAATTGTATGTCGATGTAACTTTCGCTTTTAAATTTGGTGATGAACTTACTGTTCCTGAACTTGCCATTGTTCCCGAAAAATTACTGAATACATTAAAGTTGATTCCATTTACTTTTGCGCTTTTAGTTTGAGCAGAAACCGCTATTGCATTTGATGATATCAATACTGCCATCATTCCCATTGCTACAATTTTTTTAATTGATTTTTTCATAATACTTTTCCTCCATTGTTGTTTTTTATTTCGAAACAACTATACCTTAACACATTAAATCCCTCTTATGTAAAATCATGTCTAAATGGTCGATTTTCGTGTCTAAATGGTCGAATATTGTCTGTGTTTATTTTTTCTAAAAGTCTATTGCTGTCCCCACAGTAATAATAACGACAGTAATAATAACAAAAAACCCCCTTATTTTCTTTACAATTTTTCAAAAGAAAAACAAGGGGGGTTTTATTCTTTGTGACGGCTGGTATATGAAAAAGAATCTTGTTTCAATGGTTGACGAATACCCTAATCTCGACTTGATTTGTAATGCAAGGTCAGATTCTGTTATTTATGATCTGGTACCGGCACCTACAGGAAGAAAGGGAATACCTGCAAAACATAGAAAAAGACTCTCCATAGATGAAGATTTTGCACTGTCAGATGAAAAGATTGGTGATTATTATACAGGTGTACGCCATGTACTTACAAATCTTTTCGGTAAAAGAGAAGTCCTTGCATATGTCACCGCAACCACAAAAGAGAGTGGTACAAAACGCTTGTTTTTCAGTACAATTTTTCCAGAACAGCTGGGAATTTTCTGTGCATGGCATGAAAAAGCTCCATTAAATCAGACTGGCAGCGATTGGATGCAGTATATCCCATTATTTTTATATTCATTCCAATGGAATATTGAAGTCAGTTATTATGAACAGAAAACCTTCTGTTCTTTATGCAGTTATATGATAAGAAGCTGCAAAGGAATTGAGATGATGATAAATGTGATCAATATCAGTTATTGTGCGATGAAATTGCTACCTTATGTTGCCAAAGAATTTGCTGACTATAAAGATAAAAGCGTGCAGGAATTTCGTTTTGTCATAAGTGAAGGTATCCGTGAGCAGATATTTTTTGCCAGTTTCGTACAAAATATCGAACCCCAAATAAAATCAATATCCTTGATAAAAGCCATAAAACAAGCATTTAGGAAACATGGGTATCATTTATAAAGTTGTAAAATGGTGTATTATAATTTTTTTCAGCTAATATCATTTTTAATACCTTTTCCATCCTACTTGTAAATCACATTTTTGTTTTCTATAGCAGGAACTACAATTGTTATTTTTTCATTATTTCTATCTTTTCCACTCATCACATAATATGGTGCAAAATATTTTTGCTGCATACCTAATGGGTCACTATATAAGCAAACTTTTATTTTGTCAACCGACACATCTAATTTTTCATCAACTGATACACCTGCAATTTGAACTCCTTTATTCCCAATAATCTTTTTCGCAGCTTCATCCGCATCTATTGTCTCATATTTGCCTGCTTTTTTTAATATTTCTTTATTTATTGAGGTAAACTGAGCTATTTCATAATTGCTGTCAATCAAAATTTTAATTCCAGGACCAACTCCATAATACTCCATGTTATATGGACTTTTCTTCATATAATACAAAACATACGATATATCCTTTTCACCTTCTGATGTTTCAACAGTCTCTCCAACATAAGCACTTTGCAACTCAAGTTCTTCATACTTTATTATATCTGATTTTTTTATAAAATCTTCTGCTATCCTTTTGCACTTTTCTTTATCAAACTTTATTCCTTTTGTCTCATCTAATGTATCAGAATTTGAAATGTAAGTTATCCCTCCATCATTTTCATAATACGAGATATTTCCACCATTATTTAGTTCGTATTGAATTGTTGTATCGTCAGATTTTTCTTCATTATTTATTTTGTCATTTAATATCTCCATTATTTTATTGATATCTGCTTTAGAATACTCATGTGGCTTAATTTTATAAACATCTGCTTTTTGGGTAAATATTTTTTCTAAATCAATTTTTTTATTATACTCTAAATTTATTACCTGCTCTCCTGATGCACTAACTCCCAAACTATTTAAAGTTATTTTTTCTTTATTTACATTCTTCTCATTCTTATTTTGGTTTCTGATATTACTTTTGTATATTCCAAAAATAATAATTGCAAATGCTAAAATTGATAGTGTTGCTACTTTTACTTTATTTTTCATTTACTAATCTCCCATTTTAATAATTATATTTATAAATAATATATTTTCCAGGTGCTTCTGAATACGGTTTTGGATCATCTGCTTGAGAACCATAACCCCAAATCCTGTCTGTTGCACAATCCTTAGTTGTAAAAACCGCCGCAGTCCTTTGATAAATATCTTTCCACGGTTGCGTTTCATCTGCTGTTGCAAAAAAAGCCTCCTTTACTGAAATTCCTTTTTTTAACTTTCCGCACATAACTTTACCCATATTAGGAACTAAAAGAATTACTGTTTGGTAACCACAAATGCTATGAATACCCTTAGCCATATGCCCAACTTCACTTAATCCTCCATTAAGAAAATTACATGTAAATGTCACAAACCATTCTAAATCTTTATTTCCTAAAAACATCTCTGGTTGCTTTGCATAATGTTTCCCCTTTTTATAATCCAAGGCAAATGAATAATAATTTCCAGCTCCATGAGTGTTTGGTTGCAAACCATGTCCTGAATAAAATAATAAATCTACATTATCAGCATACAAATCATCTTGACCACCAAGTGATTTTCCCTTAAATACATTTTCAAACACACCTGTATTAGTTAGCAAAAAACCTACTGACCATTTTTTCGCCTGCCCACTTTTAAATTCATCATAAATATCATTTGCAATACTACTAGGTGCTTTTAAGTTTTTTAAATCACCATTCCAATGTGTATAATCACTTACTGTTGCAATTCCGACACTACATGTATTTCCATCACTATCTGCACTTGCATTAATAGAACTATTCATTACTATAGCAACTGCAAGAATCATTCCTAAACATGTCTTTACTTTATTCGTATGTTTTACTTTTATCATTAACTTCTCCTTTTTTTATTTTACTTTGCTTGTAAAATTTATGTTAATATGTCACTTTGCGTACTTTTTCATATTGTCCTGTAATTATATAAAAAAGTACGCTTTTACAATCATTTCTCTGTGTTCTGCTATAATAAAAACCCCATTCTTTCACCTCCCATCCAAAAACATAGTTGCATTTTATCAACTCTATAATTATTTTTATAAACACTATTCGCTATAGTATTATCAAACATATCAATAACTTTTTTTGTCACTAACCATGCTCACATTTTCTGAATTTCCATTTTTCCAAACACTTGCTGAAAGTACACAGCGATATGTTCCTTTCGTACTCAATTTATATGACGTATTCAATGAAACATAAGAAGATTCAGCTGTTTTATCCCAACTTTTTACTTTTTTCCAGCTATTACCAGCACTATTATATTTTTGTAACTTAACGCTTAATTGGATTTTAGAAGTAGCAGCTTTCCCCATAACACTTGCCGTTATATTTGCTGTTCCAGCATTTGAAATATCAAATCCCAATTTCATACTGGCTGTATTTACACTTCTTGCGTCAATAAAATCATCATTCTCTTGAATAACCGTTTCCGCCAATGCATTACTTCCACTAAACATTAACAAATTAACACACATTAACCCCAACAATATTTTTTTAATCATAAAAAATTTCCTCCTTTGATGTTGTTCTAATTACTACAACGTATCAAAGAAGGAAAACCTGACAATTTTTTTTAATTTTTTATATTTTTATTTATAAATGCTTTCTGCCATTTTCAATAAAACATTTTTTGCATCTGAAAAGTCTGTTGCCATAATCATATAGTTATATTGTTTATCATTCCAAACAATCCATTCTTCTTTCTCTTTTATATAATAATATCCTGACATTCCACAAATATCAATTTTCTCTTTATTTTGATATTCACTATCACCTGCCATATAAATATCATCAGCTAAATTCTCTCTTGAATATTGCAGATATTTATCACCGTTCTTCCATTCCGCATAAACACTTTCATTATCAGAATAAAATGATATTCTTTTCATATCTTCCGGTATTTGTTTTGGAATATTCCTTTTTACTGTAATTTCTTTTTTGGTTTTGTCATTTGTTAATCCAACATATTTTTTTACGTCCATTCTGCAACTGCTGATATACGAGATAATATACTTCCACGGATTGAAATTCAATGTTTTGGCACTTACCTCATTTACCATAAATAAACTCAATATTATCACTGCTATCATAGCTACACGGCGTACCATATGTTCAAAATAAAACTTCTTTCCAAATTTTCTTTCGTCAAAGAACAGACGATTTTTCTTTTCTTCATACTTTTTAGAATAGACATGTTCATATCCGGGCATTTCATCTTCTCGTACCGTTTCCATTTTCTGATTAACATATGATTGCAGTATTTCTTTGATTTCCTGTTCAGTCATTGTTTTCCAGCTCCTTTCTCAAATGTTTTCTGCCTCTTGATAATCTTGCCATAACAGCAGCTTCCTTAATTCCGAGCAAATCAGCAATTTCTTTTCCTGAAAATCCATTAACGTAATATAATATAAGCACCTCACTGTATTTCTTTGGAATATTTTCCATAATCTGATGCAATTCTATGTTGTCCAATGCTTTGTCTTTCGTAACAAAATAAGATGACATTTCATATTCATCCGTTAAAATTCTAATATTATCCCGTTTTTTTCTTTTCCTATAAAAGTCTATTGCTGTCCTCTCAGTAATAATAACAATAAAACTTTTTATCTCCTGACAATCAATTTCTCCAATTTTGTCCAAATGCCGAATAATTTTTTCCCAGCTCTCAATAACTACATCTTCGCTGTCTTCATGATTTTTCAGTATATTATATACCACAACATACATTAATCTATTATATTTTTCATACAACTTTTCTATTTTTCTCTTGTTCTCCGAATTTTTTTCCTTGGATTTAGAAAACCCAAACATTATACTCTCCTCCTTATTTAAATCTGTACTTCCAAAACTCCCCTTATCTTCTGACATAATAAAAAATCAAATTTAATTTTAAAATAACTTTCAACAAATGTAAATAATTTAAAACCCCCTCACTTTCCTTACAATTATCTCACAAGGAAAACAAGGGGGTTTTAATTCTTCTTTTAAATCTATTTTATTATTTTACAATCGGTGCAAATCTTATTCTCATCTGAGGAAGTGATTTAAGTTCCGTATAATAATTTGTCTGCCAGTCATCTCCCTGACTTTCATCATTCTCTCCTGATGCAGGTGGTGCAAATATTTTGAGTGTCATATCTGCTGCCTTATCAAGCGGCTTTTTAAAGAATGCACTCATCATATCTATACATTTTACACCCGGTGCTTTATAGAACCAATGTCCGTTCAGTTCCATCATAAGGTTCATGTCAACATTGTCATCATCAAAGTATGCTTCACAGAATACAGGATTGCTGTCAAAGTGAAGAGCGATTGCAACACCGTCTGCATCCTCTGAACCGCCCCAGCGGAGTTTTGCCGGAAGCTCAATGTCTTTGCCGGTCTCCATTGAAGGACTGAAGAAGTCATCATGAATAATCTCTCTGTATGTATCCATAAGCGGCTGCTCAATTCCAACGTCCTTGTTGTTCGGATCTTCTATTTCAAGACCAAGACGTCCTCTGTCTCTGAACTGATACATTGTAAATCCTGAAAGCCACTTTTCATCATCTTTCTTAAGCATTTCACAGAATTCCTTGAGCATAGCTGCCTGGTCATATGGACCTGTTACATCACCGTCTGAATTGAATTCTGATAATACCATAGGCTTTTTAACGCCGTTATTTACATATGTATATCTTTCATAACTGTTTTTTGCAAGCTGATATATCTTGCTTACGGCATGGCGTGCAAATGATGTTCCGCCTTCTTCTGCAACATCATAAGGCCATCCCCAATGAAGTGCCATATATCTGTCCACTGATACGATATCTGCTGCCCTTGAAGCCTCTGCAAATATATCTTCCATCTCCATCTTTTCATCCTCAAGTTCTTTACAACCATCAAGACAAATGATTGTTTTTACATTTGGAGCTTCTTTTCTGATTATCTCGCTTGCATGTTTAAAAAATGCCGCAACTTCCTCATAGCTTGCTCTCTTGTTAAACGAGAACCAGTTTCCTGTTGCTTCATGATTTATACGAAGCTGGACTCTTCCGAAAGTTCTAAGGTCTTTCGCTATCGCTACAAGATGCTCGTCTGAAACCTTAGGGTCTATTGTCATTGTGAGAAGTACATCCTGTCCATGTCTGCGGACATCTCTCATGCATGTAAACGGTTCATCATCCAATGTACCATTTAAACCGCCCTTATAAGTAAAATAATCATCATAAGGGAAATCCCACGCAAACTGTACTGACGGATCAGCGTGAACAACGCTTGCTCTTCCCGGCCATCCCTCATCGTTCGGATAATAGCAATACATAAGGTTGACTGCTCTATGCGGTCTGCCCAGTTTCTGTAAGATATAATCCTGATTTACATATTCTCCACGCTCACTTCCATCACCAAGATCAACAGCACACTGTGCAGGTCCCATATGAAGTGCCTTTGCTTTTAATTCGCTCATCTTTGTCCTCCGATTTGATTTTTAAATTTGAAGCTTCTTTGCTCCACATATACCACTATTTTAAATAGCAGAGTTCAAAAATACAATGTAATTAGGAGACTTAAAATACATTAAATATTACATTTAATATATATCGTATAATTTTCTAAAATAGTTGAAGAAAAAGTCATGTTATTGGCACACTCTATATCATTTTTTCTGCTTTAATAAAACCAAAACATCTAAATCTATCGCTGCTGCTAATTTTACCAACATCTCTAATGTTGGATTATATTCTCCACTTTCAAATCTCGATACATTTGTTCTTGAAATTCCCGCTCTCTCTGCCACTTCTGCTTGAGTTAATCCTTGTAACTTTCTAAAATATATATATTCTCTAACCAATGATTTTCTGACATTATTTTGTAAACATTCTATATTAATCCCATTATTATAAAACTGACTGTCTTCTTTTTTCTTAGCACACAATTTTAGTCAAACCTTCCACATATTTATAATTATCATCAACCTCAAAAGATATATAATCATTTGGATCCAAATAAATCTTGCAATCCGGATAAAAATTGTTAAATATCAGTTTTATAAATGAATTAAAGCACATTGGTTTTTCAATAAATATTCTGCATTCCATATGTTCTATATGCATATGTACCGGTGGATGTGCAGAAGACACAACTTCTTTTCTTGGATCATAATCTATTCTGATTGGAGAGCGCATTTCTATATTTTCATACCATTTATCATCTTCTAAAAAATCCGAGAGCATTTGCTTCGGCGGAACATCATCTAGTGAAACGCCAGAATATTTATATGGGGCAGGCCACCACAGCAAATTATGACCAATAATACAACCATTTTCTATGGTATAACTTACTCTAATTAATGAACCATCAAATAAAACGCAAAGATAACTCTGATTATTTATAATTTGTCTGTACTGTTCCAACTTCAAGAAATTATCTCCAGAATTAAAAGCGCCAGATAAATGGTTATTCCAAGATAATCTTATCGTATTTTTGTTTAAATATTCTCTTTTTAACTCATTATATGTATATAATAACCCTTTTTCTAACAACATTCCTAATGTATTTGATATTTGTTCTATTAATTGTTCATCACAATTTTTTCTGTCCTTTTTCATTCCTATTACCCTCTTTTTAACAGCTCCATCAGTTTACTAAGTTCAGGTATCAACTCTGAATCAACTGTCCCATTTTTTATATTATCTATAAGTTCATTAATATTGTCTTTTGTATTTTCTAAGATTTTCTTCTCCGTCGATGTCCTTTCTCGATTTAATCTTCGCGCCTTTTCCAGTTCTTTATCTGTGGGAATCCTAAAATGCAACTCATAATCATTAGCTACACATTGATTATATTCATTCTTTAACTGTTGCATTTTTTCTCCAACACCACAAACTCGTACCCACGCTCTTGATCTGGTAATAGATGTAAAAAGAATATTTCTAAGCTTTATTAATTCCATTCCATCTGCACAATATTCTGCATTAACAATATATACCATTGGTGCTTCATTTCCCTTAGCTCTATATACATGTGCACAGGTAACACTATCTTTTATTCTAAATGTATCTCTATTCGTATCTACTCCTGCCAATATTGAATTAATTCCATTTGCCTTCAAAAATTTTTCCAATTCCCTATATTCACTTTTAGCTAAATATGTATCAGGAAATACAATCAATATATCATCCGGATCTAATTCATCATGTTCGATATTTTTTCGAACTTCCTGAGCAATCCATGAATATTGTTGTTCTATTGTAGAAAAACTTTCTACTTTAACACTGTCATCTTTATTTAATAACTCTTCAAAATATTTAGGTGTGGAAACATTTTTTCTTGACAATGCAACCATATTATTTTTTTTCAATTTACCACTTTTAACAGTGTATCCTATATCTTCCCACATTAACGGATCTTCAAACATTTGAATAATTGGACTATGATATATTCCAAATCCCAAAGAATGCGCTAATGCAAGTGTCCACGGTGGATTTCTGTAACATACAGGCAATGTAATGTCTCTTTTAGGTTCATCCTCTTTATTTTCAATATTAATTCTTAAATTTCCATCTAAATCTACACCAAACATTTCTTCTAACGATGGCATTTCAACTGTTGATAAATTTTGCAATTCATCATATGCCCAAATTATTCTTTTAGGAGATTTTACATTTGCATATACCAATCTAAAAAAACTACTTGGTAAGTCCTGTGCCTCATCGATTAACATTACATCATATTTTGGTTCATAATCTTCTCCTATAACAGTCAATAATTCATCGCAACATCCTTTAAATGCAGACGCTCTTCCAAATTTTGAAATCGCCGAAGTTAAATTATATGCTCTAAAATCAACCCTTTGTGCCATATCCGAATACACACCATGTTCAGAATTACTTCCCCATGCATGAATTATATCTAAATTTTCCCAATCCACTTTTTCTACCGACATATCCTGTACAAAATCTGTTATTAAATCAACATATTGTTGATATAGTGCTCTTGTATAGTATGTTACTCCTATTTTAAGTTCAGGATATTGCGTATGCAAATATGCAGCCTTTAAAGCTAATACTATTGTTTTACCAGATCCTGCTAATCCCTTAATTCTCTGTGGACCATCTGGGACTTCAAATGCAGCCTTTTTTTGCCATTCGTCCAAATTGGCTATTTCCTTTTCAATTTTCTTTATAATATCTCCATATGATCCTTCTTTTTTTACATTTACTCTCTTTTTTCTCGGCTTAATTTCCGACACTTTTTGAAGCACTTCACATAATCGTTTATATATTTCTTTATCAAAAACAGCGTACTTATCAACCAAGGAAGCGATTTCCTCACAAGTACAAAATAAATATTCGTGCCTCTCATCCTCATAGTCTATCCTATCCGGAAGCACTGTTATTACTAATGGTTCAAATGAAAGATTTCTTCCTTTTCTTAATGTTGAATATTTCTTCAAATAAAAATCCAAATTATAATACAAAGAATCCTGTTGCTCTTTTAACTGCTCTATAGAATCCTGTGAATTTCCAAGAATAAACGCAACCATTCCTTTACTTTCTGTCACCCATAATGCTTCCACCGTAATTGCCTCATCTGCATTAGCAGTCAAAGGATATCCTAAATATAAGGTACCATCGGTAGAATTTTTTTCCATATACTCTTTAACTGCCGCAATTAATTGATTACTTTGTTCCGGTTTAGTTATTTTTCCTCTTACGATATCAAATAACATTTAATTCCTCCTTTTTATCTGCGTTCTAAACGTTCCATATATGGTACATATTAGCATAATTTCCTAACTTGTCAAGTAATTTGGATTCAGCATCTCAGAATACCGTTGATAAATTAATTATCTATTATTCCACAAATCGATACAATTTTTCTTTGTCATTTTTGTGAATTTATACCTCGTATATTATACCTTCACTGCAATTTTTATAATTGCCCGGTATTTTGTCTGTCAGGATATGTATTTCTCCGAAATCAGCAAATTTAACTGATGAAACATTATCAAATTTTTCGCTGTCAGTCAGAATATACTTTATATTGCACTGCTTTAATGCAGTCTTTTTCACCAATGCTTCGTTAGGGTCGGGCGTCGTAAAACCGTGTCTTACACTCACTCCATTTGTTCCAAAAAATCCCTTTGTGAAATTATAATTCTGAATAGATAAAATTGCTTCATTTCCAACGACAGCTTCTGTCGTTCCTTTCAATTCGCCACCTACAAGTATTACATGAAAACCTGATACGGCTAACTTTTTGGCATGTGCAACTGCATTTGTAACGAATGTTGCATCTTTCTGTTTTATATAATCTATCATGTAACCTGTTGTTGTTCCGGCATCAAGGTAAATAAAGTCAGTAGGTTCAATCATTGCTGCCGCATTCTTTGCTATACGTCTTTTCTCTTCTTCATTAACACGAAGTTTTTGGGAAACAGAAAGTTCTTTTGCATTATAATTTGAATTTATTGCTATCGCACCGCCAAATACTTTTACAAGCTGTCCTTCACTGTCAAGCACCGTCAAATCTCGTCTTATTGTTGACTCTGAAATTCCAAGTGCATCTTTTATTTCATTAACCGTAACACTTTTCTTTTCCTCAAGCATCTTTAATATCATCTGCTGCCTTTTCTCTACTAACATTTCAATAATCCTTTCATTTATTATACCAAAGTAAACCCCCGAATACTCTTTGAAAGTATCCGAGGGTTTATTTACTTTTCAGATTTGCTTACATATTATAAGTTTTCTTTCATAAATGCAGAAATTTTTTCGTATGCTGCATCTTCGTCTTCACCATCAAAGCTTAACACAACTTCCATGCCGCCTTTTATTCCAAGACCCATGATAGTAAATATCTTTTTGCAGTCACCTTTCTTTCCGTCTTTTGAAATATTAACATTACAAGAAAATTCCTTTGCAAGTTTTACAAGTTCTCCTGCCGGACGAGCATGAATTCCCTGTGGGTCTGTAACTGTGTAAGTAAATTCTTTCATAATAATCCTCATTTCTGCACACGTTTTGTGTATATCAGGACTTATGCCAAGTGTGCCCAGACACAAATCCGGTGTGCGAAAATTTAATTTTCACACTATATGCTGCTTTCAATAATCGAGTTTTTTGTTCTTTTTTCTTTGTAAATTTATATTACCATAATTTTTTTACATGGTCAAAATACACTTTTACCATTTTATTCTGTCAAAAAGTTTTCTTCAATGTCTTAATGCCTCCTATGCTATTTTCTTTTTAAGTACACCGAGCAATGCTGTCGAAACAATTGTTCCTGCTACAAGTGATACAAGGTAGAGCCATGAACCTCCAACAACAGGGAATACAAATATTCCGCCATGTGGTGCCATAAGTGTACAGTTAAATACCATGCTGAGTGCTCCTGCCACACCTGAACCGATGATACATGAAGGTATTACATGCAGTGGATCTGATGCTGCGTAAGGTATCGCACCTTCTGTAATAAATGCAAGTCCCATTACAAAGTTTGTAGGGCCGCTTTCTCTCTGCTCTTTTGTAAACTTATCTTTAAATAACATTGTTGCAAGTGCTATAGCACATGGTGGAACCATACCACCAATCATAACAGCCGCCATAATATCATAATTTCCGGCTGCTATGGAATTTATACCAAATACATAAGCTGCTTTATTGAATGGGCCTCCCATATCAATTGCCATCATTCCGCCCAAGATAAATCCGAGAACAATCTTACTTGAACCGCCCATGCTTCCAAGCCATGAATTAAGTCCTGTGTTTATAACACCCATAACAGGCTCCACAATATAGTTCATTCCCAATCCCATTATAAGAATACCTACAACAGGATAAATAAGTACCGGCGCAAGTTTTTCAAGTGCTTCCGGAAGTTTCTCACATACTTTTCTAAGAAGAATAATTACATATCCTGCGAGGAAACCTGCTACCATAGCTCCGAGGAAACCTGATTTTCCGTTATATGCAATCATTCCGCCTACAAAACCAAGTGCAAGTGCCGGTCTGTCACCGATTGCCATTGCTATAAAGCCTGCCAGAACCGGAAGCATAAAGTTAAATGCTAGTCCGCCAATGTTCTTAAACATTGCGGCTGCCGGTGTGATTGTACCGAAGTTTGAACGATCCTCAACTGAAAGTGATGATATATCAACTGACAATCCGTCAATAAGGAATGCTATTGCTATAAGTATACCACCGCCTACTACAAACGGAAGCATATGAGATACACCATTCATAAGCTGTGTATATATCTTATGCCCTATACTTCCTCCTGATGTCTCTTTGCTCTGGCTCTCTGATGCATTTGCTGCATGGTAGACAGGTGCATCGCCGTTTACTGCTCTCTTTATAAGTTCATCAGCTTTATTTATACCATCTGAAACCTGACACTCAATAACTTTCTTTCCGTCAAATCTCTCCATAGGAACTTTTGCATCTGCCGCAACGATAATGCAGTCAGCCTGTGCAATATCACTGTCTGTAAGTACATTCTTTGCCCCACCGGAACCTCTTGTCTCTATCTTGACATATACACCTGCCACACTTGCTGCTTTCTCAATTCCTTCTGCTGCCATGTATGTGTGTGCTATTCCTGTCGGACATGATGTAACTGCGAGAATTTTCTTTCCCAATTCATTAGACACACTTGTTTTTTCAAGCCTCTCATCAATATCCGGTTTCTCATCATCAGCTTTATCTATAATTGCAAGAAATTCTTCAACTGATTTTGCCTGTCTGAGGGATTTGGAAAACTCCTCATCCATCATAAGCACAGATAACTTGCTAAGCACATCGAGGTGCACATTATCCTCTGTATTTGGTGCCGCAATAAGGAAAAGAAGTGTTACCGGTTCGCCATCAAGAGAGTCAAAATCAACTCCATTCTTAATAACCATTGCCGCAAGTCCCGGCTTGTCAACTGCATCACACTTTCCATGCGGAATTGCAATTCCCTCACCAATTCCTGTTGTGCTTTCTTCTTCTCTTAAATAAACCTGCTTTCTATAAGCCTCTTTGTCATTTATCTTGCCACTTTTTACCATAAGCTCTACTGCCATGTCGAGTGCTTCTGATTTAGACTTAGGTGCAAGGTCAAGACTTATACTCTTTACATCCAATAAATCTGTTATTCTCATGCTCATCTCCGTCCTTTCTTCTGTAAACCTTTAAACGGTTATACTAAATATTTTAAATCCACCCTCTTAAGTGATGCCTCAACTTCCGGTTTTGTTGCTAAGTAATCAGACGCTGCACTCGCACCGCCTGTTGCCATAGCCATACTGAATGCATAATCATAATTTTTCTTTTCAAGCCAGCCTGCTATAAAGCCTGCAACTGAAGAATCCCCTGCCCCCACTGAATTTTTAACTACAGTCGCAGTTGCCTTTGTTGCAATAACCCTGCCGCCATCACTTACCAATACTCCGCCTTTCTCACCCATGGAAACAAGCACATTTACTGCACCCATCTCCTGAAGTTTCTTTGCGTATGGTACTACATCATCCCACTCTGACAGCTCAACATTAAATATTTCTCCAAGCTCATGATGGTTTGGCTTTATTAAAAATGGGTGATATTTCAATACATTTAATAAAAGGTCTTTCGTCGCATCAACAATTATAGTGACTTTCCTGTCATAAAGTTTTTCCATAATCTGCTCATAAATGTCAGATGGCATCGTTGCCGGAATACTTCCTGCAAGTACAAGAATGTCCCCTTCTTTAAGAACCATCAATCTTTCCATGAGCATGTCAAGCTGCTCTTTTGGAATATCAGGACCCTGACCGTTTATTTCCGTTCCGTCAATAGATGAAAGTTTAAGATTTATTCTTGATATTCCTTCTTTCATCTTTACAAAGTCTGTATGAATACCAGTCTCTTCCAGTTCCCTGACAATCTCATCTCCGGTAAATCCTGCTACAAATCCAAGTGCTGTACTGCTTATTCCAAGATTTTTTAAAACAATTGAAACATTTGTACCTTTTCCACCGGGGAGCATAAGCTCACTCGATGTACGATTTGTATAGCCAAGTTTAAAGTCATCAACTGTAACAATATAATCCAGCGAAGGATTTAAAGTAACCGTATATATCATATTCGTCCTTTCTGCCGTTTCTCATAAACGACTGTTTTTGATTTGTTGAACACATTATACAATCATATTTAGTCAAAATCAATCAAATTTATTCACAAATCACCAACTTGTTTTTTGTGCAATATATACAAAAAAAAGAGCAAATACCTCTTATAGTATCTGCTCTCTTTATATAATTATTCTTTTTTCATTCATTTACGCTCAAATTCATTATAACTAAGTCACTTTTTATTTTTCAGAAAAAAAAGAAGCCTTTCAAGACTTCTGATAGGCAATGCGGAAGAAGGGACTTGAACCCTCACGTCGTTGCCAACACTAGATCCTTAGTCTAGCCTGTCTGCCAATTCCAGCACTTCCGCATTTATTTCTGTTCGTTGTCACGAACAAGATATATACTACCAGCTTTTTTTACAGTTGTCAACACTTTTTTCATATTTTTATAATTTATATTTTTACTATTCGACATATATAAACCGATTTTCTTTTCCGTTTCACTTGTCTTTTAGTACACTATAATGATATAATTTAACATATAATATTTATTAAAGGGGTGGCTTTTTAAGCCTGTTTGAATTGATTTACATATATAATTTATGTTAAAGAGGGGGGGGGACTGAAATGAAAACAAAAAAAGTATTTACCGCTAATCTCGTACCCGGAATGGTCATCGCAGAAGCAGCATACACAAGCGACAATCATCTGGTTATACAGAGCAATACCGAGATTACTGAAGATATAATCGATAAATTAAAATATTATTCAATAAAGACGGTTCGCATATATCTGAATGAACCTGATGAAACAAATAAATCCAAAACAAATAAAATTGAACCAACTTATTTTGAACGAATTGAACAATCCGAAGATTTTAAAAAATTTCAAAACGAGTTTAATGCCTGTCTTGAAGGTTTTCAAAAAACACTTAACAATATAATTATCAAAAGTAGTGATGGACTTGTCGATGAGATGCTCTCCGAGATTGAAAGTGTCTTAGAAAAATCAAGAAACCCGCTCCATTTGCTTGAAATGATGCAGTGTATGCGTGGATATGATGACCTTACATATACACATTCCATCAATGTTGCACTCATAAGCAATGTTATAGGAACATGGATGAACCTTGGTCACGACGATATAGAAACCCTGATGATTGCGGGTATGCTTCATGATATTGGAAAACTGCGTATTCCTCCTGAAATCATCCAAAAACCGGGACGTCTTACTGATGAAGAATATGAGATAGTCAAAAAGCATCCTCAATATGGATATGACATTTTGTCTACGAAAAACCTTAATCCAAAAATAAAGCTTGTTGCACTCCAGCATCATGAAAGATACGATGGAAAAGGTTATCCATACGGCTTAAAAGGAAATGAAATAGACCTTTTTTCCGGAATAGTTGCCATTGCGGATGTCTATGATGCCATGACTGCCGACAGAGTTTACAGAAAAGGTATTTGCCCGTTTCCTGTTCTTGAACATATGGAACTTCAAAAAGAGTTATACGAACCGGGTGCTTTATTTAAATTTATCGAAAGAACAGTCGAGGCATACATCAACACAGAAGTTCTTCTCTCAAACGGTGATGTCGGACGTGTTGTTTTATTAAACAAAAGTTTTCTTTCAAGACCGATTGTTATATCCGGTGATAAAACTTATGATTTATCTAAAGATTTTCATTTACAGATTGAAGCTTTACTTTAAATTTGGAATTTTATAGTAAAAATAGCCGCAGAAAACACGATAAAATCGTGATATTCTGTGGCTATTTTTTTGAATATTTTAAGCAGTGTTTGAAGTTGCCTTATACTCTATAATTTAGGCAGATATATAAACATAAGATACGCCCATCTTGCTACCATTCCCGTTATGATAACAACTATCTGAAGTATAATATCAAACCATTTTCTCTTTACTTTCTGCTCTCCTGTTTTTGCATCTTCCTCTATGAGGTCAATTTTTGGGGAACTTCTCTTTATAATCCATATATAAAAACCTACAACAACAAAATATCCCAAAAACATGACCGCACCCAGAAGCTGTGACAAACCGTCACCTTTAGGGCTGTATGCCGCCGCACTTCCCGATGCATTTATCAGCTTTGTGAAAGCAGAATAAAGATAATCGAGAGAAATATATCCCAATACCAGACTGATAACAGAAAAAATCAATCTCTTCCACCATTTCATCATGCGATAATTCCTCCCGTTCAATGCTTTCTACGCATATTCATCAAAATTCATTCCTGACAATATCATACCATCTCTCTCCATTTTTGAAATTTCGTATGGATTGTCAGTGTTGTTATATGAAACGTTCTGCACATCTGCATATCTTGCCTTAACTTCATTCGCTTCTTTTGTGTCATATGTTTCACTTGTTTTGTCATCACCATAAACTACAGCATACTTTGCTTTGTTCTCCTGTTCTTCAACCGCAGGTGTCCGATTTATCTTTTTTACCGGCGTAACAGGACTATTCTGTACCTGATTAAAATTTGAATTTCCGTATGTGTATATACTGCTTATATTGTTTACGTTATTTATACCACTAATCTGCATATACATCCCTCCTAATTATCTTCAATTATACTCTCCATTTTCATTCAATGCAAGGGATTTTGCTATTACGAATTACTTTCGCTGTAGCTGGCAATATAAACTTTCCGGCTCTTCGACCGACTCTCGTCTCAGAAAATATCATACAACTTCTATCTCCATATCAAACGGATTCAAAGTAATTTTCTCTTTGCCGATTACGACTTCCTGCTTTTTTTCTGTATTATTAAATATGAAACGCCACTTCTTTTCTCCGTAACGGTAAGTTATTTCTACTCCTTTCGGAAGGTTTTCTACAATATCAAGTCCATGTTCTTCTGCCATTGTTTTAGCAAAGCCAATGCTTGCATCACGGTTTAATATGCTTGCAAAATAATACACTTCTCCCTTTCCATATTTGTTTCTGGTGACAGCGGGAGCATCCTTATAAAACTGTTCATTATATCTTGCGAGAACTTCCACATTATCATTTTCTTCTATAATGTCACACCAGCGTTTTCCGTAAATAATATTGTTTTGTTCATCTCTTATCGCAACTTTCATTCCATCAGGAAGTGCATCATATTCAGCCACTTTTATTCCCGCAAGTTTTGAATAAACTGTAGGAAGTTGTTCCATAATGCATTTATTGTTATAGTCCCTTTCGCCGGAACGATTTGTCAAAATGACTGCTGCCCCATTGTCCGCCGCTTTATATAAATTTGCTGCTGTTTCCTTATTCTCAACAAACATCGTTGGTGCAACTATTATTTTGTAATCATCAAGCTTTTGTGTCTGATTTATAATATCAACTCCAAGTCCAAGACAGGTAAATGCATCGTGCCATTGCTTCATCTGCTCAAAATAATGCATTTCCTGAGCCTGATGCTGATTTTTAAATGCATACTCATTGTCAGACGAATACAATATTGCAATTTTATTTCTGCAGACCGTTGTGCTAAGTCCCTGAATTTCTTTTACTTTATTGCATAATTCACAAAATTCTTTATATCTTCTTCCCGGGACATTACTGTGGTCTATTATTCCCTGCCAGTACATTTCAGCTCCTGAGACTGCTGTTCTCCATCTGAAATGAATAACCGCATCTGCACCGTGCGCTATTGTCTGAAGCGAATACCCTTTAAGCATTCCGGGCTGTATTGCCCTTGACATCGGCGTCCAGCTTCCTACTATTCCACTGAGCTGCTCCATAATCCAAAAGTTCTTATTCTTAATTCCACGCATAAGGTCAAGATGAAATCCGTGTGAGTAAAGTGTTTCTTCATCTTTTGGCAACGACGTTGTCGGATAATTGTCAAATGAAACAACATCAAGTTCATTAAACATATCATAAAAATCCGGCATGTTAGCACACAGCCATGTATTTGTTGTGATAAGTTTATCAGGTGAAATTTTTCTTATTATATCCGACTGGAATGCCACATAATCGCATGTACTGTCAGACGCATATCTGTTAAAATCAAGATTAAGCGACGGATTAAGCCATTTGTCATTTTCATTCATAGGAGGCATAACCTGTGAAAAATCACTGTATTCACCACTCCATACATTGTTCCCGTATGCCTTATTTACTGTCTGAACTGTTCCGTATTTTTTTCTGACCCAGTTTCTGAAGCTTTCTTTGCAAACATCACAGCAACAATGATTTGCTTCAAGTTCATTATCTATCTGATAACCGATTACGCTTTTATTATCTTTGTATCTCTCTGCCATCTTAACTATAATCTTTTTTGAAAGTTCCCTGTAAACAGGACTGTTAAGACAACGGTGTCCTCTTATCCCTGTCTGAATTTTCTTTCCCGTCTTGTCAACCTGAACAATTTCGGGATACTTTTCAAAAAGCCACTGCGGAGGTGTGTTTGTCGGGGTACACAAAATCACATACATATCCCTCTCGCCGAAAAGTTGTACGGCTCTGTCAAGCCATTCAAAGTCAAATTTTTCCTCCTCCGGTTCAAGTCTGCACCATGCAAACTCTGCCATTCGCACAATTTTAACCCCGGCGTCATACATCATATCCGCATCCTTAACCCAAAGAGCCTCATCCCAGTGCTCAGGATAATAATCCACACCTATATTTATACCCTCAGGAAAATTTACAATATTATTATCTGCCATTTGTACCTCACTTTTCTAATACTCCAGTTTTTTAATTTCCAAAAGCTGGTCTCTGAGTTTTGCTGCCAATTCAAAATTAAGTTCTGCCGCCGCTGTATGCATCTGTTTCTTAATTTTTGCGACAAGTTTATCGATTTCTTTTTCACTCATCGACTCAATGTCTTTAACTATATCGTCACTGCTTGTTTCTACCTTCTTTGAAATACTTATCAAATCTCTGACGGCTTTTTTAATAGTCTGCGGTGTAATTCCATGTTCCTCATTATATTCTGCCTGTATTTTTCTTCTTCGATTTGTCTCATCTATGGCATTTCTCATAGAATCAGTTATGACATCCGCATACATGATAACTCGTCCGTCTGCATTTCTCGCCGCTCTTCCTATCGTCTGAATAAGTGAAATCTCTGAGCGTAAAAATCCCTCCTTGTCGGCATCAAGAATAGCCACAAGTTCAATCTCAGGAATATCAAGTCCCTCTCGCAAAAGATTGATACCCACAAGTACATCGAATACATCCATTCGCATATCTCTGATTATCTCTGATCTCTCAAGCGTATCTATATCAGAGTGAAGATATCTTACTCTTATTCCAATCTCTTTAAGATAATTTGTAAGATCCTCCGCCATCTTCTTTGTAAGTGTATTTATCATAACCTTATTTCCGGCATCAAGTGTTTTTCTTATCTCCCCCACAAGGTCATCAATCTGTCCTTTTACAGGTTTAACCGTAATCTCAGGGTCAAGCAACCCCGTTGGTCTGATAATCTGCTCAACCCTTGCAAGTTCATGCTCTTTCTCATATACATTCGGTGTTGCTGAAACAAAAAGCATCTGATTTATGTGGCTCTCAAATTCATCAAAGTTTAGAGGTCTGTTATCAAGTGCCGACGGCAGTCTGAAACCGTATTCTACGAGTGTATTTTTTCTTGAACGGTCACCTGCATACATTCCCCTTATCTGAGGTATCGTGATATGAGACTCATCAACCATGATAATAAAATCATCAGGGAAATAATCTAACAACGTATGCGGTGGCTGTCCCGGCTTTAATCCCGACAAATGTCTTGAATAGTTTTCTATCCCCGAACAAAATCCGGTCTCACGAAGCATCTCTATGTCAAAATTTGTTCTCTCAGAAATTCTCTGTGCCTCAAGAAGTTTATCCTGGCTTCTAAATTCTTTTACTCTGTATTCAAGTTCATTTTCAATGCCTATAATGGCTCTGTTCATATTGTCTCTGTCTACTACATAATGTGATGCCGGGAATACTACCATGTGTTCAAGTTCAGCTTTTATCTCTCCGGTCAGTACATCTATCTGAGTAATTCTGTCAACTTCATCCCCGAAAAATTCGACTCTAAATGCCATATCCGACTCCGAAACCGGAAATATTTCAAGCACATCACCACGAACTCTAAATGTACCACGTTTAAAGTCCATGTCATTACGCGCATACTGAATTTCAACAAGCTTTTTAATAACCTCATCCCTGTCTTTCATCATACCGGGTCTTAAAGACACTGTCATGTTCTGATAATCTATCGGACTTCCAAGACCGTATATACATGAAACACTCGCTACAATGATAACATCTTTTCTCTCTGTCAGTGCGGCTGTAGCTGAATGTCTCAATTTATCTATCTCGTCATTTATAGATGAATCCTTTTCTATATAAGTGTCTGATGACGGAACATACGCCTCCGGCTGATAATAGTCATAATAAGACACAAAATATTCAACGGCATTTTCAGGAAAGAACTCTTTAAATTCTCCATACAGCTGTGCCGCCAATGTTTTATTATGCGCAATTATAAGCGTCGGCTTATTCAATTTTTCTATGATATTTGCCATTGTAAAAGTTTTTCCTGAACCTGTAACACCAAGCAACGTCTGGAACTGGTCACCCTCCTTAAACCCCTTCACCAATTCTTCAATAGCCTGCGGCTGGTCGCCGGTCGGTTTATATTCAGAATGTAATACAAAATGATCCATATTGTCATGCCTCCTCTTCAAACGATTAGTAATTCTACCTTACATCACCTGTTTTTTCATCAGCCTTCCGGCTAACGAAATACGTTTTCAAAATAATCAAGAGCAGCTTCCACCTGATTATCAACTTTTATTCCCGTCTCTTTTAATTTCGTCATTTTCCCTGTATATTCAACTTTCATATCAGGTTCAAATCCTTTTCCGTGAATATTGTTTCCTTTCGGCGTGTAATATTTTGATGTTGTAAATTTTATTGCTGTTTTGTCCTGAAGTTCAAATGATGACTGTACTATACCCTTTCCAAAAGTCTTTGTCCCTATAAGCTTTGCCTTTCCATAATCCTTAAGTGCACCGCTAAACACCTCAGACGCACTTGCGGAATTGCCATTTACAAGTATGACAATAGGTACATTTACCTCCTGTTTATCCTTTGTGTAATATTCCTGTGCCATACCTTGCTTATCTTTTGTGTAAACCACAAGTTCTTTCGGAAGCAGCCTGTCAAGCATTCCTATTGCAGTATTTAAAAGTCCTCCGCCATTGTCCCTAATGTCAATTATAAGACCTTTTTCACCTTTATTCTCCAAATCGTCAACAGCTTTTATAAATTGTTTCTCAGTTACCTCTTCAAAACCGCTTACAGAAATATAGCCTATATTATTATCAAGCATCTTGTGTGAAACAGTATTATCCCTTATCACTTTTCGCTCTATTTTCATCTTTAATAACTGAGCAGCATTTTTCCTTTGCAGTGCAATTTCAACACTTGTGCCCTCTTTTCCTTTTACTTTTGACACAATATATGAAATATCTTTGTTTTCAATATTTTCTCCATCAACCTCGACCAAAATATCCCCCTTTTTTACTCCCGCTTTTTCAGCAGGTCCGCCGGACACAACACCTATTATAGTGAGAACACCTGTCTTTGAATTTTGAGACATATATGCGCCAATTCCACAAAATACGCCGCTTGATTTTTCAGAAATATCCTTATATTCATCCTTTGTATAATATGCCGCATATTTGTCATCAAGGCCATTTAATATTCCCTTATATATCGAATCCGCCATCTTTTCATAATCTATATTATTCAGATAATACTTATCTATATAAGCAGACAGCAGATTTACCTTATCTTTAATTTTTTCCGCCTGCTCATCCGTAACCTGGCTGCTGCCTGTTTTTATTGCTGAATTTAAATCAAGCCTGCCTGTATACAATCCAACCGTTACAAGCACAACAAAACAGGTAACAGTCACTATAACTCCCATTAAAACGCCTTTTATATAACTTAATGTTTCTTTTTTATTATTCATATAATCACTCTTCCAATCAGTTTTTGATATTGTTTACTGCTAATAAAATATATATGTTGTTGGTTTCAAAAATATTTTACCCCTGTCTCCGACAGTGTCAGCTCGATGGCATCTGCGGCAACAGGGGTATTTTTTATTTTGCAATATTAAAACTCAAATGTTTCCATATATTTCATATATTTAACAACCATCAACGCAATCTTAAATGTAATCGCATCATCAAACACTCTCAAATCAAGTCCTGTGCTCTTTTCGAGCTTGTCAAGTCTGTATACGAGTGTATTTCTGTGAATGTAGAGCTGTCTTGATGTCTCTGATACATTCAGGCTGTTTTCAAAAAATTTGTTTATCGTTGCGATAGTTTCCTCGTCGAAATCGTCCGGTGTCTTGTCACCGAATATCTCACCTATAAACATCTTGCAAAGGGGCATTGGCAGCTGATATATCAATCTTCCTATTCCAAGACTGCTGTATGCAATAACATTCTGGTCACTATAGAAAATCTTTCCTACGTCAAGTGCCATCTTTGCTTCCTTGTAAGAACGTGAGACATCTTTTATCTCATTTACGATAGTTCCATAAGACACATGAACACTTATCATCGCCTCTGTGTTTAACATATCAAGAATGACATTTGCTGTCTTATCCATGTCCTCATAGCCTTCATTTTCTTGAAGCTCTTTGACAAGAATAATATTTTTTTCATCAACCTGAGTTATAAAGTCTCTTGTCTTTCCTGCAAATAATCCCTTTACAGTTTCTAAAGCGTTTGAATCTTTTTCATTTTTTGTCTCTATCAAAAATACTACTCTATTTACACTTGTGTCTATATGAAGTTTCTTTGCACGATTGTAAATATCAACCAAAAGAAGATTATCAAGCAAAAGATTTTTTATGAAATTATCTTTATCATAGCGTTCCTTGTATGCAACAAGAAGGTTCTGAATTTGAAATGCCGCAAGTTTTCCGACCATATACACGTCATCACTGTCACCCTTTGCAAGAATAACATATTCAAGCTGATGGTCATCAAAAACTTTGAAAAACTGGTACCCCTGAAGTACCTGACTGTCTGCCGGAGACTCTACAAATGCCATAACTGCATCTTCATACTCTTCAACATTATTTATTGTCGTAGCTAATGCTTTCCCCTCTGTGTCCATAACACATATATCAATTCTGGTAATATTCTTAAGTCCATCTATTGTTGTCTGTAAAACCTGATTAGATATCATATATTCCCTCCAACATTTATCATCTATATTTTACTTGCCGCCGTTTACACTATAAAACTACACAGCATCCTACTTTTTAACTCCATTATTAAACTATACCATCAATTTGCACAAAAGTAAATACTACATAAAACAATATATCCATATTTACCATATCATCATACTAAAAAATTGTGCATTTTAACAAAAACCACCTTCCCTGTAAAAATATATATCATAAAATTCACGTCCAAAAAAGAACCGTCACAAAATCGTGACGGTTCTTTAAATAGAACTGTATATTTAAAAATACATAACATTCTTTTAAAACTAGTTTGTAATAACTTTCTCTGTTTCCTTGTCGAATACATGAATCTTGCTTGTGTCAAGCGCAATCTTGATTGTATCGCCAGGACGAGCTGTTGTACGAGGATTTACACGAACTGTGATGTCAAATCCTTCTACTGTGAAGTATAAGAATACTTCGGCACCAAGCATTTCGTAAACTTTTACAGTAGCCTCAAGAACATTGTCTGTACCGTTGTTTACATAAATCTCTTCATCCTTGATATCCTCAGGACGAATACCCATGATAACATCCTTATCAATATATCCGCCTTCAACAAGCTTCTCAGCTTTTCCTTCAGGAAGTTTAACTGAGTATGTACCAAACTCAAGTTTAACGTCTGAACCGTCTTTAACTGCTTTACAGTTGATGAAGTTCATCTGAGGTGATCCGATGAATCCTGCTACGAATACGTTGCAAGGTTTTGTATAAAGGTCGATAGGTGAAGCAACCTGCTGCATAACACCATCTTTCATAACTACGATACGAGTACCAAGTGTAAGAGCCTCTGTCTGGTCATGTGTAACGTAGATGATAGTAGCTTCAAGTCTCTGATGAATCTTAGAAATCTCTATACGCATCTGTACACGAAGTTTTGCATCAAGGTTTGATAAAGGCTCATCCATAAGGAATACCTTAGGATTACGAACGATTGCACGACCCATAGCAACACGCTGTCTCTGACCACCTGATAAAGCCTTTGGCTTACGGTCTAAGAGATGCTCAATATCAAGAATCTTTGCTGCTTCATGAACAAGCTTGTCAATCTTCTCCTTTGGAGTTTTTCTAAGTTTAAGACCAAATGCCATGTTGTCATAAACTGACATATGAGGATAAAGAGCGTAGTTCTGGAATACCATCGCGATATCTCTGTCTTTTGGCTCTACATCATTTACAAGAGTATTTCCAATCCATAACTCACCTGAAGAAATTTCTTCAAGACCCGCAATCATACGAAGTGTTGTAGATTTACCACAACCAGAAGGTCCTACGAAAATGATGAACTCCTTGTCTGCGATGTCAAGATTGAAATTTTTAACTGCCTGAAATCCGTTTGGATATGTTTTACAAATGTTTTTTAAAGATAAACTTGCCATTATATGTTTCCTCCTAAATTTTATACAATTCGTTTAAGCTGAATATGATGCAGCCATTTGAATGAAATCATCAAACACTTTACAATCATATTATATAGTGTGATTTGCCTGTCACATCTTTCATGTTTGTATAATACACTATCTTGAAATATTTTACCATAGGATAAATAGCCAAATAAATTTTTGACTTTTTGTGCAAAGAGTATATAAATAAGATTTATTATATTTTTTTTGCCGTTTTATTATTAAATGTCACAATATTTTCACTCTCAAACTGTCTGTTTTAACCAAAAACGATATTGTTTTTGGTTAAAATAGTCAAATTATTCGTCTTTTTTGGTGTTATATATGTCAATTCTTTTCCTAAAAAATTTCGCCTTAAAAAATTTCTGAGGTATTCTCTCTATAGCAATCTTTTCATATATGCCCGCTAACCCGATTTTTCTTATCCATGACGGAATTTTTTTTTCTTCTGCCATTATTATTTGTGCAACTCCACCAATAGCAACACATAATTTTGAGTTTAACAAATTCGCATGCTCCATAATCCAGCTTTCCTGAACACCTATTTTTAAATCAACAAGCAAAATGTCAGGTATACAGCTGTTTATTTCATTTACCATTGCTGCATCCTCCACCTCTTCGCTGTATACACACGAACCTATAATACGAAGCTCAGGCTGATTTTTTTTGCAGTAATTTCTGAGATTTTCCACATCCTTGCCGCTGTCTGTCACTATGTATATAGTTCTGTCCTGCTTCTGAAGATTTTCAAGCATAATCCCAAAACTTTTGCAGCTCACAACCATACCGGCATCCTTCAAAATATCTATTTTATAATTTGTCAGAAGAGCTTCCTCTCCCGGCAGAAAAAGTTCCGCTCTGTCTACAAGTTCATGATATTTTTCATTTTCTGCAGCTCTGTTAAGAATGTCAGCTGACGCAAAAAATATTACATCCAGCTTGTCATCATTAAGATATGTATTTATTTTTTCTATAAAAACATCATTGCTGAGCATATCAATTTCAATGCCCATAACATTTACAACCGATTGCATAATATACCATGCCTTTCCTAAATACTTACCTGCACATTCAGCTATATACACTGTTTTATGCGGTAAAGTTAAAAATGCACGTCAACAAATCTGTAGCGTGCATTTTAAATTTGCTATTCTATATCAATTATTAGCATCAGCTGTTCCTATAATAATCTTTATATCATATCCGGTATCAACTGTTCCTGTCTCAACAACAGGATTGCTAAAATATTTCACCAAATCTTTACCAACACCATCTTCCTTTACAATAATCTTTGTCTGCGTCAATGTAGCAGCTGTGTAATCACCAATTTTCTTTACTTTATATCCCGCATTTGTAAGCGTAGTTTTTGCAGCCGTTGCAAGACCTCCTATCTGACTTCCGTTTAATACAATTATACTCTTTCCTTTTGATGATTTTGTCGAAGTTTTTGCAACTTTGTTAAATACCTGTGCCTGAGTATATGTTGTAGTGTTATTTACAAGGTTATTTATAAATGATTTTGATGCTTTTGTATCTACCGCAAATATTTTGTCGGAGTATTTGCCCGGAATCCCCCAATAGTGAATCAAATCCGGATCCATTTTTTCATAACTTTCCACATAACCAATTTTATTATAGACAGTAAGATTTGAATCCACTCTCTCATACTGATCCTTTATAAACTCGGCTATCTTGTTCTGATCACCCTTTATATCTTTAAGCTGATTCACATAACTTCTGCTTGCAACATTTATTTTTTCCGTAACCGTAACAGATTTTTCACTGCTTGACTCCGCAAGTGATAACGGTTTAAATTTCACTTCTGTATTTCTTCTTGAATAATGATTAAGATATGTTTCCTGGTCTAATACCGTGTAATAACTAATCTTTACACCAAGCATTTTCTCTATAATAAGTTCTCCATAACCATACGCGTCCTCGTCATTCTGAAAATACTGTTTAAGTCTCCCTATTCTTATTATCTGAGGTATCTCCTGATTAACTGTACTAAGTTTCTGATACATCTCAGTCGGTATCGTATAATCTGTTCCGACAGGAATAGTTATATAGTCCATATTGTTTGTTTTTGTGTTGCAGATTTCAAGCATAAGATGTGATATCTTATTGTCGTTGCTTACATATATAAGATTTTTTGAAATTTCATCTGTCTGTGCTTCCTCAACAATATCTTTTATTTCATTTGAAGATGTTCCAACATTTTCCGAATTGTTTGAGAGAACCATATATGAAATTTTGTAACTTGCAAAACCTACTGCAATTATTATCGCTATTCCCAATATTGATTTCAATAAGCTCAGGATAAATACCTTTGCTATACTTTTCTTTTTCATGATTGTACCTTTCTAATCTTAATTCTTTTTGTATAATACTTAAAAAACATATGAAGTATTATAACAAAAAAAAAATTCTATGTAAAGCAAAACCCCTATGAGCATAACTTTTTTAAATAAATTGTAATATTTTAACCATTGGATTATAAATCTATCGGAAATAGTATATTTTCTTTACAACTGACACAATACTTCACAAATATGATATATTAATAACATATGAAGAAAAACACTCTTACTTTTAACACAAATATGAAATGAGGTTATAAATTTATGAATAAAACAGTTGTCGTAACAGGAGCTTCCCGTGGTATCGGCCGTGCCGTTTCTATTTACTATGCACAAAACGGTTTTAATGTATGTATATGCTGCCGCAAAAATTCAGAAATGCTTGAAAAAGTCAGACAGGAGATTTTAAATTATGGTGTTGAATGTATCGCTTATACAGGAGACATAGGCAATTTTCAGAAATGTGAAACATTTTTCAAATTAATTGCACAATCCTATTCTAAAATTGATATTCTTGTAAACAATGCCGGCATCTCGCATATAGGTCTTTTGCAGGACATGTCTCCTGACGAATGGCACAATATTGTCGAGGCAAATCTCACTTCGGTATTTAACTGCTGCAAACTTGCAATTCCCATAATGTTAAGCAGGCATGCCGGAAAAATCGTAAATATATCATCCGTTTGGGGATGTGTCGGTGCTTCAACCGAAGTTGCATACTCAGCGACAAAAGGCGGTATAAATTCTTTTACAAAGGCTCTTGCAAAAGAACTGGCTCCAAGCAATATACAGGTCAATGCAATTGCCTGTGGCATTATAGATACGGATATGAACGGCTTCTTAAATGACGACGAATTGCAAAGCGTATTGGATGAAGTTCCAGCCGGACGCATAGGAAAACCGGAAGATGTCGCAAAACTTGCCTTCGATATTACAAATACAAGTGATTATCTGACGGGACAGGTTATAAAACTTGACGGGGGCTGGATATAATTCCCACATATTTTTTCAAATCTAAAACTATTTTGCAGGAACAAAGAGTCGCTTGAGTGGAATGCGTAGCATTTATTTTTTTTCCGCGAAATGCGCATCCTCACGGAATGTTTATTATGTTATAGGAAACGATAAGTTTTCTATAACATAATAAAGGATTCCTCAAAACCAAATCGGAATCCTTTTTATATGTCATTTTATTATTAAATCTACATTTCAACGTAAAAATCTCTTGTTTTCACTATTTCCTGTGGTACATCTACCTTGTCTTTATCCCAGACTCTGAACTTAAGGTCATACTCCTTGGTCTTTTTGCCTATCTCCCTGTTAAATCTTGCCATGGCATCCCTGAACAATGGCTGATCTGCAATCGAATCTCTTATATCCTTTGCAAACGGACAATATGTAGCCATAATTTCACGGACAGGTTTGCTAAGTAAAAGCCCTCCATGTGCCTCATGCTTAATCCAGTTTTCATAGTCAATAACAAAAACTTCTCTTGTATTGTTTCTGCATTTTTGTATCTGCATTTTGAGCTTGTCCTTCTTATCCTCAGACAATTCTCTGTTTTTTCTGTAAAACTGGACAAAATCACTATATTCACTTGTAAGAGATTTAACCTGGATATTATTCCATGCTGTTCCCTGTATAGTTCTGCAGAGTTCCCATCTGAATCTTCCAAACAGTTTAACCATAGTGGCATCAATATCTGTATCAAGAAATGCCGGAAGCAGAAATCTTCCCTTTGAACTTCTTCTTCTTCCGCTAATCTCCTGCCACATAATAGAATTGCTTCCCGAAATAGGAAGTATTATAAAGTCAGGGAATACCTCTTCCATAATATATTCTTTCTTTATATGTTCACCGTCACCCGTGTAAAGGCTCTCTCTGTAAAATGCCGAATAGTCTATCTGAAGAAGTCTGTGTACTGCCGCATTTATTCTGTCTCCCGACATGTATGTCTTTAAGAGTGATGATGCACAGCCATCCGTAAACAAAAACGGAACAAATGCTGATACCTGACCAAATATAATACGGTGATTTGCCCTGAACATATTGTCAACTTCAAACTCAAACTTGGCATTTCTATCATTTTTAAGTTTTTCTATCTGCTCATCATTAAGCGCTCCTGTTCTTTTCTGGTCTCTGAGACTCTCCGCATAATCAAGATCAAACTCACTCTTTGACGGTTCTTTTCTTCCCTCCATTATCTCGGTGAGCCACTGTTTCATATCATATACTGCACATGCAGCTCCATTGGTTTCATGTCTTTCAATCGAAAGCAGCTGTTCAAGCAAGTCACTGTTTAAAAGTTTCTCGCTCAAAAAGCCGTATCTCAAAAACAAATCTATGATAAGAGGTGTTTCTTCTTTTGATTTGTAATCCTTCAAAAATACTTTCTTGTAAATCTTATAGTATAGCTTTGCAATACTTCTTCTCAATGTTCTCACATTGTCATCTGTCGAAAATTTATCTTTTAATCTTATAAAGTCAGAAATATATCCGTCAAACTGACCGGCTTCCTCTGAATCAATTTCTGAATATTCAAGAATATATGACAATGCACCATTAAGCTCGCTTATATCGTGATACTCGCTCTCAGTCAACGCAAACTCATCACTTTCTTCATTTCTCGCTGAACCTTCGCCATTTAAAAGATTGCAATATGCATCTTCCATAAATTCATGGTCAATTTCAAGTTCTACGCCTGCTTTGTCAAGCAGAAGATTTTCAAGATTATTTGTGTAATCTATAATATCATCAAACAGTGACATTGCCTCAGTTGATTGTCCACCAACATGCTGAATCGTATTTGTAAGCTGAAACACCTGCATATATAAACTTCTGTCATCTTTTATGAGCGGTTTTGACAATTCCAGAAGATACTCAGTTCCTCTTTCACACTCATCCATAAGAATATTTATCATGCCGACCTGTTCTAAGACATGATAAACTGATATTACTGAACTTGCACCAAAATACTCTTTCTGTATCTGCGGTGCCACCTCACAGCACGCTCTGTAATACATTACTTTATCTATGTCAACAGCTGTTCCATGTTCATATTCCGATATCTCATCTATAGCTCTCAGACTATCAGCTTTTATTCCTGCTTCTTTTGCCATCTCAACATATCTTTCTCTTCCGGAAAGCAGAAATTCATATAACTTATCTGATAATTCAGTGATGCTGTTATATATTATTGAGAGTTCTCGAATCAATCTGCTAAACGATGCCACCATAAGACCAGCGTAATCTTTGTTTGCCTTTATAAGACTTCTTATTGCCTGAGTAAGACGCATTTTAGGAAATGCATACACTAATGCATTTGTCTCAGCAGTGTATGTAACATTGTATGTCTCACTTTTCAAATCACACAATCCTATAAAATTTCCTGAACCTACTACTACATTCACTCCCTCTTTGCTGATGCGTATACGACCTTTTACAACCAGGCTGACTGACGATATATCGTCACCTTTTTCATATATTACAGTATCTTTTATTATCTGATTTACGCTGTTTAGCTTTAATTCCGCTTTCAATGCCTTTCCTCCCTTTTCCTTCAATCCATATATCCGACACCTGAAATTCTATTTCATACCTGTTTATTATACAATACTAATGGCTCTATCGTCAATTTAGTAAATGAATAAAATAGAACAAAAAAGGCAAAAACGACAAAAAAAGACAAGGCTCTATGCCTTGCTCAAATATATATATAAATCCGTGCGCCCTGCGTTGAAAATGTCAGTGTGACCGTTACCCCGGCAGTTAACTCGGCTCCGGCTACCTTACGGCACACGAAAATTCTCACTTAGTGCTGCTAGGTTCCCCTCCTGACACGGTTCATGAGTTTCCATTGCGCAAGACCAAAACGTCAACGCCACTTACTGAGGGCAGCATCACAAATGACAAGCCCTAAACAGGACATCACCCCTGCTATAGCGGATTGCAGGTTATAGGGCGCCGCTAATTCCCCGGCTAGCACGGAAGCTTTTACAAAAGCTGATTGCTTTCATCACATAGCTTTCCATAAATTCCTGATTATTCAAAAATAAGGAAACCTTTTAAGATTTCCTTATCTGATATGCAATGCGGAAGAAGGGACTTGAACCCTCACGTCGTTGCCAACACTAGATCCTTAGTCTAGCCTGTCTGCCAATTCCAGCACTTCCGCTCTTTCCTGTTCACAACATTTGTCTGTCACGAACAAGACATATATTATCAGTTTTTTTTCAGCTTGTCAACAACTTTTTTTATTTATCTTTAATTTTTTTATTTATCTTTAATTTGCATCAATTTTTCAAAAATTTTGCATGAGGCAATACCGCACAACAGCCCGACTATAAGCCCTCCGACAACATCACTCGGATAGTGCACACACACATAAATTCTTGAAACTGCCATAAGAATTGCTACAATCAGCGCGGCAATTCCTATCTTTCTCGTATTTTTGTTTACAATTGCCGGAACAACTGCCGCAAACGAACTTGCAGTGTGACCTGACGGGAACGAATAATCCGGCTGCGGCGGCACTATACATCTTATATTTTCAAATGCATCATATGGTCTTGTTCTCGCAATAACATTTTTTAATATGCCATTGCATACTATCAAATCAAGTATCAATGCCACCGCACACATGATTCCTACTTTCCTTGTATCTGAATATATCAGCAGAGCCAAGGTAAATAATATCCAAATAAGTCCATAATTTCCGAGTGAAGTAAATGCTTTTACAACCCCGTTTAGAACCTCATTTCGCAGATTATCCTGTACATAATACAAAATGTGTAAATCAATCTGTGTAATCCATGAAATCATATTTTTCTCCAATCTTTCGTCTCTATATACGCTTTTCTCTATTTTTTACATCTGTTTTCTGACTACTTTGTATTCATCACCGTTTCTGTAGTAAGGACATGTCTCCCGCTTATTTGTCATAAACCTCACAAAATCGTCCTCATCCATATTCACGTCACATACATACTCTTCATATTCCTCATCGTATGTATAATTTGCACATGTATCACATTCAGACATCTTTTTCCTCCTGAGTTGCTTTTGTTAAAATGAATATCATCTCAAAAATTGACTTAATTCACTTTTAATATTTATTTTTCCTATTTTTGATTTTAACATAAATCACATGAGTTTTACAATAATTACACTTGCTATCATTCCTGCCAAAGTACAAAAAAGTGCTCCGGGTAATGTCCAGCCTGTTTTTTCAAATGGTTTGTTCTTCTCAGTTGACGTTGCCAGAAAATACACTGAAATTGTGTAGAAAATCGTTTCCGAACAGCTCATAAGTATTGAAGCCAGCATTCCCTCTTCTGAGTCTGTTCCAAATTTTTTAAAAACATCCAGCAATAATCCTGTTGCCGCTGATGATGAAAACATCTTTACCAATGACAGCGGTACAAGCTGTGCCGGAAATCCGATTACCGACAACGGCTTTGACAGCAAATCACCTATTATATCAAGTATTCCCGATGTTCTGAGTATTCCTACCGCCAAAAGCAATCCTATAAGTGTCGGTAAAATTTCATATGTGACTTTGAAGCCTTCTTTTGCCCCTTTTGTAAATGCGGCAAACATATCAATCTTTGTGCTGAGACCAAGAATGACTACTCCAAATATTACCATTGGTATGATAATATTAGACAAATAGTTTATCATAGCACGCTCCTCCCATGGAATGTCTGATTATTCCATTGCAAAAATCTAATTTCTTATGTATAATAAATACTTGATAAATTACACTTTTATGATAAGGAGGTCCCATGAATACAGTTTTTATCGCAGATGATGAGTTGATAATCAGACAAGGTATCAAATGTATCATTGATTGGGAGCAACTTGGTTTTGAAATAATCGGAGAAGCATCAAACGGTGAAGATGCTCTCAATTTTATTTTAAGTAAAAAACCTGACCTGGTTCTTATGGATATACGCATGCCAAAAATGCTTGGTCTTGAAGTTGTTGAAAACGCAAGAAAACGAGGCTTTAACGGAAAAGTTATAATTCTCAGCGGTTATACCGATTTTAAATACGCACAGGCAGCGATTAAAAACGGCGTTGACTATTATCTCACAAAACCTATTGATGAAGACGAACTCTACGAGACAGTAAGTGCCATAAGTTCACAGATAAATAAAGAAGCCAAAGAAGAGGAAACTCTTAGTAATTACCGTGACAAAGCAAAGGGCATGATTCTTTTCGACATACTTACAGGCGTTCCTACAATAAACAATATTGCAGACATGAATATTCACGCTGACATATATCAGGTTGTCATTTACGAAAAATACAGTCATCATGCAACTGAGCTTCCATATAAATTTTCAGATTTGCTTAAAGTTACAAATGAATCAAACAGTTCATATGAAAGCATTGAGATTGAACAAAACGAAGTTATTCTGCTCAAAGGTGCTTTTACACTACATAAATTCCAAGAATTTTTAGAGCATTACAACAGAGAACAAAAACCACAGGAGAACTCTCCTCTCGACTCTCTGTTTATTGCATACGGCAGAGAAGTCACTTCTATTGAGGATGTGCATATTTCTTATGAAGAAGCCCACAAACTTCTTCAGAGAAGGTTCTTCTGTGAAGATAAACAGCATACTATAGGATATGATGAACTCCCGCGTGAGGAACTTGAAAACACTTATGAGATTTCCGACAGCCATTTACAGGAGTACTGTGAAAAACTCACAGGATATATTCAGGCTTCAAAGAGAAATCAGATTGCCGAAACTTTACACGAACTTGAACATAATCTCTTTAACTCAACAAGTGATATTTCAAGAATAAAGCTTTTTTTGACTGATTTATATTTGTCGATAAAAGAAAAAATTTCGCATCTGTACCACAATGCTAATATTGCTTTCCCCGGAAATGCGGAAATCATCGATTATATAGGAAGCAAATATTATCTCTATGAGATAATGCTGTATTTCACCGAACAATTTGACATGATTACCAGAACAATAGGCAATCCTACCAGCGAAGGTGTTATGGACGATATTATACATTATATTGAACACAACTATATGGATAATATCAAACTTGAAAATATTGCACCGCTTTTTGGTTATAACAGTTCATACCTCGGCAAAATCTTCAACAAAAAAGTAGGCGAGGGATTCAATATATTTGTAGACAAAGTAAGGATTAAACACTCTAAAGAGCTTCTCCTTACAACAGACCTCAAAGTTTATGAGATAGCAGAAAAAGTTGGCTATAAAAATGTTGACTATTTCCATACAAAATTTAAGAAATATGTCGAAATGAGCCCTGCTGAATTCAGAAAGAAAAACAAGGATACCATTTGACAAAATATAATGCATATGGTACTATTGCCAACAGTGTTGAAGTTATCGGCACTATGCGGATATGATGGAATTGGCAGACATGCAAGATTTAGGTTCTTGTGCCGTGAGGCGTGCAGGTTCGACTCCTGTTATCCGCATAAACCAACAAAAAGAAGTCCTTTTTATTGGACTTCTTTTTTAATTTTTATTGTGTCTTAAATCTCTCTACCGAATCAGACATATCATTTGCCGCAGTGCTTACTGTCATTGACATTTTGCTTACGTCTTTTACTATCTTCAATACGTCCTCGCCCGCTTTAAGTGTTTCCTCAATATTCTGCATGTTTGTTTCAGCCTGCAGATTCAGATTATTTATGTCATCCGCTATACAAAATGTCTCACCTTCAAGTCTTTCTGTTGCCTCTCTGATATTAGTAACTCCTTCTGCAACGGATTTGATACATCCTTTAACTTTCTCAAAGATTTTTCTTGTATTATTCATATCCTCAGACTGCCTGTTTATCGCATCCTGTACAGTTTCCATAGTCGATATTGTCTTTTCGGAATTCTCACCGAGATTCATAATCATCTTTTCTATATCTGCTGATGCAGCATTACTCTGGTCAGCCAGTTTGCTTATCTCCACAGCTACAACCGCAAAACCTTTTCCGCTTTCACCGGCTCTTGCCGCTTCAATAGATGCGTTAAGGCTCAACAGATTTGTTTCTTCAGCTATCGACGCAATAAGATTTACAGCTTCTTTTATTTTTTCTACAGATATATCCGTCTCGCTTGTCTGCTCTCTTATTTTATCTATCGCATCAAGCACTCCTTCATTTGAAGTGTATAAATCCTTAAGACTATTAGCTACCTCACTTCCTGATTTAAGCATATCTGTCGCTGCATCCGAAAGACCGTCAACTTCATCTCCAGTATTTCCAAGCATATGATTAATATTGTTTACGTTTTCCGTAACACTTCCCGTAACCTCTGCCTGATTCTTTGCACTCGAAAGTACACTCTTAAGATTTTCACTGATTGATGACATGGCATCACTCGCCTGCCCTGCAACATTACTCATGTCTTTTGACGAACTGTCAAGTCTTGATGTGTTTTCTGATATTGAACCTATCATATTGTGAAGGCTTTCCTGAAGGCTTTTTGTGCTTGCTGAAAGTTTTCCTACTTCATCTTTTCTGTTTAAATTTTTTTCATTTATATTTACACTCAGATTTCCTGAAGCCATTTTCTGAACTACCAGAACACTATCCTCAATAGCAGCTGCTATTCCCTTTGATGCAATAAAGCATACAAATATTGTCAATATCAGAACAATACCAAGAACAAAGAACAACAATCCACTTACAAGATTTATGGTCTTGTCAACAGTTTTTACAGGCATTCCTGCAAATATCATTCCGATAACATCATCACTGTTATTTTGTTTTACAGGAATATAATAACCATAATACATCGTTCCTTCTACACTGACACGACTTGAAAACACATCATTACCTTTTTGTAAAACATTCTTTTTCACATAATCTCCAGCTTTTGAACCCAGAATATAATCACCTTTTTTATCTTTAAGAGAAGTAACTATACGTTCATCACCGTAAAAAAAAGTAAGACTGCTTCCGGTTTTTTCACTCATCTCAACTACAAGTTTTTGAGAAAGTGATACATTGTATGTACCTTTCCAGATTTCACCGGAATCATTTCTGAAATATTCTCCTGAATTCTGATTATATGCTGTATGTAATGCTTCTGCTGTAGCCTGTAATTCATTTTTTGTTTTTGATAGCAATGCATTTTTTATGACAGTATTATTTATAATAATAACTGCAATGCAGACTGCCAGTATCGGCAACAGTGCCACAAATAATATTTTGTACTTAAGCTTCCAGTTTTCAAATATTTTAATCATACGCAACCCCCTATTTCCATTTCAATTCTGAAACATTATGGTAATACCAGTTTATTTCTCCGGTAATTTTTGCGTCATCAAGTGTCTTTCCTTCCTCTCCAATGCTATCTCCCGTATTGGTTTTTAACACTCCATCAAACACTCCAAAATCACCTGAAACAATCTTTTCTTTAGCTTCTTTTACCTTTTCTGCAGTCTGATCATCACAAAGTGACGACAACTCTGTGAGACTAACAAGACTTTCTTTCATTCCTCCGTAGTAATTTTCTCCGCTGTATGATGCATTTATTATGCTGCTTATATATGATGTATAATATGCACTCCAATTCCATATAACAGACGTAAGTGTAGCTTTTGGAGTTTCCTTGCTCATGTCTGAATTGTACCCTATTGCCCATGTACCATTGTTCTCTGATGCTTCCTGCGGTGCTGTCGTATCGCAATGCTGTGCAAGAACATCACACCCCGCTTTTATAAGTGCATCAGATGCCTTTTTTTCATCGTCAGGCGAATACCATGAATTGGTAACTGCAACATATATCTTAGCTTTTTTATTTACTGACTCAACTCCCATCGCAAACGCATCAACGCCTCCTGTACACTCGCTGTTGTCGCTTCCCATGGCAGATACATAACCAATCTTATTGGTTTCTGTTTTAAGTCCTGCAACTATACCTGACAAATATCTTGCCTGATAAATTCTTCCAAAATAATTGGTAAAATTCTTTCCGTTACTCAAGCAACCTGTCGCATGTGCAAAATATATGTCCGGATATTTTTTTGCAAATTTCTCTGTCTGCTCCATATAGCCCCAGCTTGTAGCAAAAATAACGTTACAATTCTTGTCAACGCAATCCTGCAAGGCTTCTTTTACTGCTTTTTCGTCACTGTCGTTGATATTTTCCTTTCGCACAATCTGAGACTCGTCAAGTCCGATGTTGTTTGCCATTCCCTGAATGCCTATCTCATGTGCATATGTATAACCTGAAGTTTCAGAAGCACTTCCTATATAAAGCACACCAATCTTTAACTTGTCTTTAGCGATTGTTTTCATACCCGCCGGATTTGTATCGGCTGCCTTTTTGGCTGTCTCCGAATTTGTGCCGTTTTGTGTGCTGCTTCCACCATCTGTCACATTATTAGTTGCAAAATCAACTATTTCTCCCGCACTGCATGCAGACAAGGACAATGCCACGAATAATGACATAAATAATGCTAAAATCTTTTTCTTCATCCTAAACTCCTTTCCGAAAGTTCATATACCTCCACTCAACACTTTCATTGTTAAATCGACATTTAACTGCACAGTTTTATACAAAATCATATATTTTTCACACATATTTTATCATATTAACACGAAAAAAAAAACATAAATAAAAACTTTTTTCTTTTCTACAATATGTATTTATGCTAAACTGTTATTGTTTTTATAAAAACGCCGGCAAACTTTTTTGTCAAAAAATACAAAGAAATGAGGAGTATAAATTTGAAAAAGAAAATTGTTTTTACAAAAAAAGCTATTGCATTAGGGCTTTCTTTTGCTATTGCAACAGCAGGTGTAAATTTTATATCTGACACAGTTCACGCCGCTGTCTCAGATATCAACACTGATGATGCATGGGTAAATGGTAATGCAGATACTGCTGCAAACACTTATCACATAACATTAAAAGAAGCAGGAAAACTTACAGTTACAGCCCAGTCATACGCAGACAGCATCTGCTTTTATATTTATAACTGCGATGAGAGCAGCCGCATTAACAGTCTTGAATTGTCAGGCTCATCTGTTGACCCTAAGACAGGCACCATGAGTTCAGATCTCGAAGCAGGAGATTATATCATAAAAGCTATAAAGAGCAGAAATGCAAATATAACTTTTGATTACCGTATAAAAACTTCTTTTGAAGCAGCAGGCAACAATGAGACAGAACCTAATAACAGTTTTGACACAAGTATGCCGATTTCTATCGAAAAACAGACAACCGGTTTCTTATCTGTCACAGATAAACTTGATTTTTATAATATTACACTATCAAAAGACAGCTATCTTCATATAAATGTTGATTCAAATGTATATCTTTATAAAATCACCGTATACGATAAAGACTGGCAAAATATATATGAAAGCAATTATAAAAAGAAAGGTACCAACAGCTTTGAAATAACAGATAAAATGCTTTCTGCCGGCACTTACTTCATCAAGTTTGAATCAACTGAAACAGGTGTATACAAATTCAAATGCAGCATCCCTAAATTTATATCTGCAATAAACCTCAAAAAATCAAACGTTTCAATAACACTTGGGAAAAGTTATTCTCTTTTAAAATCAGTCACACCAGACGATGCAGATAAATCTAAAATCATATGGACTTCTGATAATGAAAATGTTGTCAAAGTATCCTCTAACGGAATATTAAAAGCTGTAGGCTGCGGAAATGCCACTATCACCGCAAAATCAACAGATGATACAAGCATTACGGTAACTGCAAACATAACAGTAAAAGCAAAAAAAGCAAAATTTGCCGTATGCAAAAAGAAAAATGACAGATGGGTTAAAGTCCGTGCAAAATCCCAAAACGGAGTGTCATCTTTTCAATATCAGATGTCAAAAACATCAAACTTTAAGCCTGGAAGAACCAGTTCATATATTGACAACACAAATTCAGATGTTTATACTGCACGTTTGTCAGCAAAGAAAACTTATTATTTCAGGACAAGAGCAATATACTATGCCAATGGAAAAAAGTGCTATGGTCCATGGAGTAACACAGTTAAAATAAAGACAGGCACAAAGGGGAATACTTCCTGGAATTGCATATGGAAAAATCCAAAATAAAACAAATTAACTAATTTTACATTAAATATATTTGCCCTATTTAAATCAATGTGATATTCTAATAAGGTATTTTAAACGGAAGGGAGCAGATGCATATGTTTACTGAAAAAAAACATTACAGACATACATATTTGTTTATTGTGCTTTGTATATTTGTGTCTTGTATCAATATTCATCAGACATCTGTTCCCATACTTTTTACGCAAAGTTTTAGCTCCGGTTTTCCAAATGATATATATACAACATCTGCCACTTCTTCTAATGATGATGCATGTACACCTGAAATGCTTGGCAGACAGGAATTGTACTCATATTCAAACATAGTCCATAAAAAAAATAATTTTTCACATACATATAGATTATTACTTTATATAACAGATATTGTTCATACAATACATTTTCCGTCATACTATTATTTATCGGAATATCTCTCCGGTCTCTGTGAACCAAAATCAACTGAAAATATTATTGATTATATTCATTTGCAGGATGGAAAAAAGAAAAATTAACATAGCTTTTTATCAATATCATAAATACAAGGAGAAAAGTTATGTTACGAATTATTTTTATTATTATCGGAATACTATTCATTGTTGGACTTACCGCATTCGGTTTATGGTTTTCAAACAGTGACACGGAAAATCCCGACGAACATGGCAATGATATGATAAATAACAGCACTGAAAAGTAAATCGGCTAATCGAAAGGAGCTAATCATCATGAGAAAAACTAAAATTATTTGTACCATTGGCCCGGCAAGCGAGAGTGAAGAAACATTAAAACAAATGTGCAAAGCAGGAATGAATGTTGCGCGACTCAATTTTTCACACGGAACACACCATGAACATCAGCAAAAAATAGACAGAATTAAAAAAGTCCGTGAAGAATTAAACCTTCCTATTGCTATTATGCTTGATACAAAAGGACCTGAATACAGAATACGCACATTTGAAAATCACAAAGTCACTTTAAAAGATGGTGACACCTTTACATTTACTACCGACGAGGTTGAGGGCAACAATGAACGTGTATCGGTAAGCTATAAAAATCTTATAAATGAACTTAAAATTGGCGACACCATCCTTGTAAACAATGGATTACTTATTTTTGAGGTTGCTAAACTCAAGGGTAATGATGCTATATGTAAAGTAAAAGTCGGCGGTGAAATGTCTGACCGCAAGAGCATGAATTTCCCTAACCATGTGATGACTGGCCCTTACTTGAGCGAACAGGACAAAAAAGATTTACTTTTTGGTATAAAAAATGAAGTAGATTTTGTCGCAGCATCTTTTGTCTCTACAAAACAGGATTTGCTCGACATTAGAAATTTCTTAAATGAAAACGGCGGTTCAGATATTGATATTATCGCTAAAATCGAAAACCGCTCAGGTGTTGACAACATTGAAGAACTTTGTGATATTGCAGACGGAATTATGGTTGCCAGAGGTGACTTAGGAGTGGAAATTCCTTTCGTTGAAGTTCCATCCATACAAAAGTATCTTATCAAAAAATGCAGACTTCTCGGAAAGAGAGTTATAACTGCAACCGAAATGCTTGAATCCATGATACAGAATCCTCGTCCTACGAGAGCAGAAATCTCTGATGTTGCAAACGCAGTCTATGATGGTTCATCGGCAATAATGCTTTCAGGCGAGTCAGCTTCGGGTAAATATCCTGTTGATGCTGTTAAAAACATGGCAGAAATCGCTCTGTATACAGAAAAAAATATTGATTATGCTAAACGTTTCAGAACTACTGAATACAGAATTAAAGATAATACTGATGCCATTTCCCATGCCACATGTGCAATGGCTATTGATACAAACGCAAAAGGTATTGTCATAAGTTCTCTTTCAGGAAATACGGTTCGTATGGTAAGCCGTTTCCGCTGTCCTGTTGATATTATCGGTATGACTACGTCCATAAGAGCATGGAGAAAATTAAATTTGAGTTGGGGGGTAACTCCTGTTCTCAGCGAGGAATTTAACTCTGTTGATGTCATGTTCTATCATGCAATGAATCACGCAAAGAAACTGTTTAATCTAAAAAAAGGAGACAATGTTGTCCTTACAGGCGGACAGGTAAGCGGTGTATCAGGCAAAACAAACACTATTCGCGTAGAAGCCGTTTCAAAGTAGATATTTCAAATATATCATAGCCAAAAACATAAAATTTCAGGGCATTCCAATCTTTGTGAATGCCCTGTTTTATTTGTTTTCAAATATTTATATATTTTTGTTTATTATATATCTTATTTTGCCTTTGTTTTTACTTTCAAAACATTAGGCCATGATCCAATGAGATATTTTGTTCCGGCATCTGTATTTACAGCTCTTTTACTTCTCTGACGGAAATAATAAGTTGTATTTGCTTTAAGTCCGGTTATATTCATTGGTTTATCAGAATGCTTATTTGCAGCCGCACATGACTTATTTATTGTTTTCGCATTTTTAAAATCCTTATCAGCAGAATACTGAAGCTGGTACTTATCATAGCTTGAATACTCATAAGTAATTTTTATTGAATTTTTTCCAATAAGTTTTTTCTTTTTTACCTTATCCTTCTTTATATACCAATCAATACTTACAATAGGCTTAGTATCTTTTTTAGGTGGTGATGCAAGTGTCATGTGCCCTGAGTCACTTGACTTGCTTGATAAGTCTGAATATACGATAATATCAACCGTACCTCTGTTTTTGAAGCATGAGTTTTTCACTGTATAATAATTATCCTCCACAGCTTTATCATATTGAACAAGTGTAGGATTGATATTTCCTGCCGGAAGACTTTTTGCTGCAAGGCAGAAATCATCCCACGAGGTAGCAACACCGACTGTATATGCTGAACTGTTATAAAGGTCATCCCACATAACTATATATTGATTGTTTACAATATCCTTTACATGCATATTTGTAATCTTCTTTCCACTGCTTACTGCTGTGGTTTTTGAAAAATTGGTACTCTTTATATAAGCTTTTTTGCTGTTGAACCATATTGCAATCCACGTATCATCCGAGTCCTCTGCAAAATAGTCAACTAACGCATCATTACATAAAGCTCCCAATACAGTGCTTGTCGTGTCCTTTTTCTCATAAACACTTACCTCTTTGCCATCGCTTAATTTAAAAATCTTACCCTCACTGCTTCCTGACGGCACCTTTTTTCCCTTATTGTAAAGATTTACATACCTGGCATCAACATAGTAATATCCCGGCTTCTTGTATGTCATATAATCCACGGAATTCTTTCCGTTAAAATATACTTTATAATATTTGTTTGTATCGCCCTTTGTCTTTGATTCAACAGGCTCTGTTGAAACAACCTGAAGATTTGTATTTATAGGGACACGGTAGGAGTCTCCCCATGACGGAATCCCTGCATATAAGCGTATTCCAACGAATGACTTTGTTGTTTTTCCATCAGCTTCAATCGTCACTTTTTCTCCATCTGCCGGAGTTGTACTCTTATAACGTCCGACATCTATCCAGACCTGACTTCTCTTCACACGATAAAATCCCGGACGATGAGCAGTCTGCACAAGATATGCCGCACAGGAATGAAATTCCGTAAGACTATAAGCAGGACTGTATCCGTTACTCCATACAATAACCCATTCGTCATCATAATCAAGTACCTTAAATTTAGCTGTCTCATACTCAAGAAAAGCTGCACTTGAATTATAATCGCTTATCCAGTCAATACCACCGCCGACTACATTGCCGCCTCCGGTCCATATGTATCTGACTGTCTGGTTATTGTCCTGTGGCAGATACTTCGCTTTTATGGTATGTCCCTGAATTTTCGTTCCCTCAGGAACCGAATAAACTGTCTGTGTACTTCCGATTTTTGCAATATTGTCTGTTCCTACCAGATAAGCAATTCCCTTTACATCAAATGTATCTGTATCCAGATACTGTGTTTTAAACTGTGTCATAGACGTATCATAATATGCCTTTGCCGTCTGCGCCGGCAGGTATGCCGTTCCAATCGACAATGCCAGGCTGAATACAAGTATCATGCTGCAAAGTTGTCTTAACCCTTTCCTACCGGAAATTCTTTTTATATTTTCCATAGCTTTTATTCTTTCTTTAAGTTTCTTTTTCATAGGCAGTTTCCTCCCCTGTTCAATATTTTTCTTATGAATCTACAAATATTATACTGTATCTGCGTGAAAAAACATGAAAGTTTGCGTGAATGGTACATATATGGTGTGAATTGAACTACGCACACATTATTTATAGCTGTCATATCTCACCTCTTACCCATAAAAATCTACCACTTACCGAAATAATATTTACAACATTTTAACCATATGCTTTAATCATATCAGACAGATAAAAACAGCAAACTTAAAGTTATAAAATTCTGAAGTCTAATCTCTGTCAATAAAAAATGAAAAAGATAATGTACAGCAGGAGGTGAAAAATTTGAAAATTCACTTGGAACTGGTTGATGAGGATGAGCCTGAGATTATTATTAAATGCCGGGAACTCACACCCGATATAATCAGGCTCCAGCAATTGATTACAGGTTTCGATACAAAATCAAACCAAATGATTTTTTACAAAGGTGACACGGAGTATTACGTGAATCTGTCAAAAATATTATTTTTCCAGACAGAAAGTTCTGCCATATATGCACACACGACAACAGATGCTTACGAAACCAAATACAAGCTGTATGAACTTGAAGAAATTCTTCCTGCATCATTTGTAAGAATATCAAAATCTGCAATTGTAAACAGCAGCCTTATTTACTCAATACAAAGAAATCTCACATCGTCGAGTGTTATTTCATTTAATAACACTCACAAGGAAATCTATGTTTCAAGAGCTTATTATAAAATGTTAAAGCTAAAAATGGATGAACGAAGATTTCATAAATAAAAAATCAAGTGCTAAGAAGCACAGAAAAGAGGTCAAATCATGAACAGAAATAAAAATTCAATTTTTTGGGGACTTATGCTTATCGCCATAGCATGCTGTCTTATATTAAATCAGCTTCATATTGTTACATTTGCCATAAGCGTATCTAAATTAATATTAGGAGCTATTTTCGTCGGAACTGCCATAAATTCAATATTTGCAAGAAGTTTTGGTGGCTTTTTCTTCTCACTTGCCTTTCTGTGGCTTATATTTGACAGTGTATTCGGTTTTCCGTATATATCCACAAAAACAGTTTTAATAATTGCTTTACTGCTCACTATCGGATTTTCAATGCTATTTCCAAGCAAGCATTTTCCGCACAATAATTATAACGCAAAAAAACATGTGGAATGGGATGATTATGATGATCCTGATAAAGTCGGAAAACATCAGACTGTTTTTAACGAAGATACAAATGAAACTTTTTATGGCTACAACCAATTCGGCGCATCAGCAAAGTATATAAATACGGGTAACTTTAAAAAAGCATCTCTTGAATCATCCTTTGGCGAACTTAAAGTATATTTTGACAGTGCAAAAATCATTGCTGATACAGCAGAAATTTATGTTAAACAAAGTTTTGGATGTACACAGCTTTTTATTCCAAAAGAATGGCAGATAATTCAAAAAGCATCTGTATTTGCGGGAGCCATTGAAGAACGCAACAAAAATAAAAGTACCGGCTCACCTATAGTATACCTTACAGGCGAAGTAAAATTTGGAAGTATTATAATCACTTATGTATAGATTGTGTGAATATATAAAATCGTGGAAAATATATAGACTTGTGTAAACATATAAAATTGCATAAATATATTGAAATCTTGAAAAAAACAGGAGCGGTGCAGGCTTATACAATCCTGCCACCGCTCTTATTTTTTATATACCGGTATCTATTTTTCTAATATATTCTTCCTGATACCGCTAAATCTGCATTTTGTTAAAATCCCATAATTCGGATATTGTATTCCTTCTTATTCAGAGTTGCTATAACATAACCATATACATAGTCTTTCTTTTTCTTTATGCTTACAACGCCTTTTTTGTTTACAGTTATATATTGACTATCTTCTCCAATACGGAACTTTGCTTTTTTCAATGCCGGTGCATATTTTACAAGATTTAATTTTGTTCCTTTCTTTACATCGATATATATATAATTTGTATTTGACTTAGATGCTGTAGGAATATAACTTGACATAAGTTTGTATGTTTTGCTTACAGCCATTGATACAAGTTCCTTGTTCTTCTTTAAGTTTACCTTTGTAAATTTATTTCCATAACATGAAAGTGTAGTTAGTTTTTTGTTTGGCATAACATTTAATTTATTAAGCTTGTTATTTGAACAACCGAAATAACTAAGTTTTTTATTTTTTGATGTATTTAATTCTGTAAGCTTATTATCATTACAATAAACTGATATTAATTTTTTATTTTTTGATATATCAAATTTTTTCAGTTTATTCTGTCCGCAGCTTATACTTTTAAGATTTTTATATTTTGAAATGTCAAGCTTTGTAAGTTTATTTCTGTCACATGAAACAGATAACAGTTTAGGGCATCCACTTATATTTAATCTTGAAAGGGCATTGTAGGCACAGCTCACTGATTTTAATTTAGAACAATTTCTAACCGTAAATGAGCTTAGTTTTTTATTATTCTGTACCCATAAGTTAATGATTTTGTCTGATGATGCATCAATCTTCTTAGCGGATGTATCGGTCACATACAATGTACCCACTTCTGCATTTGAAAGTTTTACTCCATTTATCTGTTTTCCCATAAGATTAAAATCTTCAACTTTCTTGTACGCACTGCCCTTTGCAAAATTAAATGCATATTTTTTACTTCCCTGTGCTGTATAAGACAAATTGTTTAGTTTTTGATTTATACCTGAAATAACTAACTGTGATGCAGCTTTTGAAGTAATATTCAGCCTTTTTATATTATTCTTTGGAAATGTTAATTTGGTCAGCGTTCCTGCATTCCACATGAGTTCGCTTATATTAGGATATAATTTTATAATCTGAGTAAGATCTGACTGTGAAGCTTTTTTACTTATTGAAACATATGTAATTTTCTCTGCCTCAGACTGACTGATATAACCGTTTTCGTCCGAATCACTTTCCTTTACAAAAGCCTGTAACTCGGAACTTGATAATTTTATATCATCAATTTTTGTACCTGTAGTTTCCTCATTGTCACTGTCATCTGTTGAATCATCATAACTATCGTCTGTCGAATCGTCATAGCTGTCATCCGTTGAATCATCATAACTGTCATCATAATCCGAATCATCATCGTAATATGAATCATCTTCATCCTGAATAGTTTCAGCGTTGACAAAAGCCTTGTCTATAGGGCAGAAACAACCTGACACTGCAAGAGCTGTTGACATAACAATTGCTAATTTTGAAAAAAATCTTTTTCTCATTTGCATTTACCTCTTTTCATTTTACATTATTTTTTATAAACTGCTGTCTTTAACAAATATATTTTATCCGGACCCGGTACTGTCTAATCTTTAACAGAACACCGTTTTTTAAAATATTAGCACATTAAGTCCTTTATATCAACCGATTATAGCTCCTGTATTTCTTTCAACAGCTCTTTATCAAGTTCAATATCAACCTTATCATTTATCTTTTTTCCTAATTTACTTACGGTTTTTCTGTTTTTTTCTATAAGCCCGGGAACTTCTTTCATTTTTTTTATTATCTTGCCTGTGATTTTATCATTGTCTGCGATTTTTTTATTTCCAAGCATATCATTAAGCAAATATAAATATTCAACATACTGTTCTTTATCAAATTTATTTCTTTCGATTGCCTTTTTTTCATATTCTGCTACCTTGTCAATCTTTCCTTCCTGACACGCTGCCTGAGCCAGTGCACTGTAAGCTAACGAAACCGTTTCATTTTGTTTTAAGAGCTTTTTTGCAATTTTTTCTCCTTCATCCATATCCTGTGTTTCTGAAAGTTTTGCTGCGTATGCATCTGTATAGACAGGATATGTTTTTAATGCGGCATCAATATTTCCGGCTGCATAAAAACTTAAAGGTAATGCCATATAAACGCATACCAGCCCAAATACTACAGCTCTATATTTAAAAACATCTGCGGGAACATTAAATTTTTCATAAATCTTTTCATCAGAGCAGCTAAGCAACAGCACAAAAATAAACATTACTGCGGTATGTTCAAAATCGAATTCAAAAATACAATGTGCTAAAATCGTAAATATCAGTATTTTTTCAATATAATCACGCTCTCTGTTTAATAATGCCAAAATAAAAACAGCAAATATTATACACACTGGAATAATTCCAATATCAAGTGCCATCTGCAAAATGTCATTATGTACATATCTTACCGTATAAACGCCTGTCTGAATCTGCGTCTGCTCATAGTAATAACCAAGATACCCCATTCCGAAACGATGCTTTATAAGTAGTTTAAGTGCATCCTGCCAATACAGAAACCGGCCATACATTGTACTTAAATCATCTGAAAAAATTCTTCCTGCAATTCCTAAACTGTTAAATAAAACAGCAAATACGACTCCCATAGCGACAACAATACCTGATACGGCAATCCTTATTCTACCCGAACTTATATGGAAAATAAGCATTATCATTATAATGATAAATAACACCATCGTAAAACGGCTTCCGCTAAACCATAATCCTGCAAACATTATGATTAACTCAATACTATTGATAATATCTTTTTTGTTTAACTTTAAAACAGCTGTTATGATACCTAAAAGCATAATTAGTGCAAATGTGTTTGCATAACCAATCGTGCCTGAAAATCGTCCGTTTTTATAATCAGATTTTTAAAAAATACTGACCCTGCCAATCCTGTCAGGCATATGATGCTTGCCATATGAGGAAGCATTTGAAGCAGACTCTTTCTCTCTTTTTTATCTATAAGTAAAATGAGTGCCGCAAAAATAAGAATTGAACATTTTTTGACAGCTCCTATAAAAGCCATACCACTGTCAGTTGCATAGAAAATGCTCACCCCATAAAATAATGTCAACATCTCTGAAAATATAATACCTGAATTAAGCTCAACTTTACTGCTGCGCTTTTTGTCACCTTTAACTTTTACAAATGCATATACAAAACAAACCATTACAAATCCGCCCAAAATAGCACTTGTATATTCATAATATCCACCTGCCCATATCAAGCTTATCAGCATAATAAGCAATATGAGCTTTTGTACTTTTAATTCTTTTTGCACATTTATCTCCTATTCATGTTCTGCCAGAAACTTGTTCATGTCATTACGCATTATTTCAAATTTCTTCACTGTATCCTGATTATCAGAAACATATGAGAGCATTTTTTCAATATATCCCTGCTCTTTTACAATCTTAAAACTTTCATTATAGACAAGTTCAAAAACAAGAGCCGCATGCCCGACAAGATTATCTATCGGTGTTTTCTTTAAACTTCTAAGCACCGCATGATGTTCCATAAAAGCTTTCATTACTTTATCTGTCACTCCTGAATTTTTAAGTTCCTCTGTCGTAACATCATAAATCACTTCAAGTGTAACATCATAATTTACCTTTAAAATATCTATCTTGTCTGCATCTCTTATGATATTGCAAAACATCTTTACTCTGTCAGTAAGTCCCTCTTCAACACGATACGCACTGTGATTCCATATCGCTGTCCTTAATATATCAAGTTCTGAAATTTCTTTTGTCTCTTTTTCTTCATTTTCGGATTTAACAGCAGTCTCTTTTAAGTCTTTTGTCCCTTTTAAATCTTTTGCAGCATTTTCACCCACAAACTTTTCGATAATACCATCCTCAAACAAAAGTTCAACACCATAATGAGCATGGTCAATAGACTCCGCATCAGAAAATGTGCCATAATTTTTCAACTGCTCAAATCTTCCTATATCATGCAACATTCCTATAAGCCACGCAAGATTTGTATCATCATCACCAAGACCAAGCGAACGGGCTATTCTCTCACTGAGAGCAGCCACTCTGTATGTATGATCAACTTTAAGTTTTATCTTCTCGTCACTTGTGTCATAATTATCTGTATATTTCTTAAAAACGTTTTTTACTTTTTTTCTGTCGATTGTCATTAATATTTCACACTCCTTAACACTTTTATTATACAGTATAACACATTAGTGACAAGCAAATCTATGTTCTGTTGAAATGAATTATTTTTGTTAAATCACATAAATTATTTTCACTAAATCGCCTAGCTTGACAATGCACTATCAAACTGATAATATATGCGCTATACAGAGATAAACAGCACACAAAGTAACTAGTGAAAATCCTCATATTCTCTTAATTGACATGTGGATTTTCTATTTATAATCAAGCAAATAATTTTCTAATAATGAATATTAAATTATTCAAAGGACTACATATATATGAAAAAAGTAGATAAATTAGATAACAATATATTTAATGATAGCTCTAAGTCTGTTTCTATAGGTATTATAGACAGCAAATTGATTACACTAATAAAAGACTTAAATCCCAATATAGCGCAACACATGATTGCCGGTACTAACATTATCTTTTGGAAAAGTCGTATTAAACATATTCAAAAACATATTTCGGATTTTGACTCTCCAGAACAATTTAAACAATGTTTTGAAAATATTCCATCTATAATATCTAACCCAGATTTTATAAGTACTAATCCCAAAGACAATAGCATATCGTTTATAAAAAGACAATCAAAAAACACATCTGTTGCTATTCGTATAGCAAACGACGGTAAAGCTTCTTTTCGTACAATGTACCCTTTAAGAGACTCTCAACTCAAAAATTACCTAGAAAGCGGTCGTGCCCAAAAAATAGAATAGATTTATATAGTCAGGAATAATAAAAGGACTGACGAGGTATATTGCATAAAATAAAAGAACATATATCAATCTCTGCGTCAAAGTGGTCACAGCGAAAATAATTCAAATATAAATTATATTGACTTTTTTAACTTATAGTGTATAATAAAGCATGAAAAACATAAACTTTATATAGATGAAATCTGAGGACGGAACAGGCAGCCGTCACGCCCTTTGTGGTCTTAAAGAGATGTGGGATTGTCACCCCACCTATTTCATTTATTAGTTAAGGTAGATGCCAATATGACATCTACCTTTTTTCTTGTATGGCCTAAAGGCCTAATTTGCGAAATGTAGTTTCTCTTGGAGGAGAAATG
>OGHK01000302.1_pt1 | contig 52249 bp, 40 predicted proteins | sample 1571411 | NCBI WGS metagenome assembly OGHK01 (sample SAMEA2582043, study PRJEB24529) | metagenome | biome: Human gut stool | place: China | collected 2011 | reverse complement strand
ATCGCTAAAGCTTCCATGGAACCACGCGACTATCGCGTGGTTTTCTTAATCCAAAAAGACACATGATTCTACATCATGTGCCCGTTATCTGTCTGTTCTTAAATTTGTTCTAAAGCCTGCCCAATATCTTCTAAGATATCTTCAATATGTTCTGTTCCAATGGACAGTCTGACTGTACTATTATAAATCTGCTGCTCTTCCAACTCTTCTTTTGACAGTTGCGAATGTGTTGTTGTCGCCGGATGAATGACGAGGCTCTTTACATCCGCCACATTCGCAAGCAGCGAAAAAATCTGTAGACTGTCAATAAATTTGTGTGCTTCCTTTTCACCGCCAACAATATCAAATGTAAATATCGATCCTGCACCATTCGGAAAATATTTTTGATATAATGCGTGATCCGGATGTTCTGGTAAAGATGGGTGATTTACACGCTTTACTTTCGGGTGATTTTCCAAAAATGCTACAACTTTTTTTGTGTTCTCTATATGTCTTTCCAATCTCAGTGACAAAGTCTCCACACCTTGCAATAAAAGGAATGCATTAAATGGAGAAATGCATGCTCCTTTGTCTCTCAGCAAAATTGCTCTGATATAAGTCACAAAAGCCGCCTCCCCAGCTGCATCCACAAAGGAAATACCGTGGTAGCTCGGATTTGCCTCTGCAATGTTCGGATATTTTCCGGATTTCTTCCAATCAAACTTTCCGGAATCTACAATAATACCTCCGAGAGATGTCCCATGACCGCCAATGAACTTTGTGGCAGAATGTACAACGATATCTGCTCCATATTGAATTGGTTGAATAAGATATGGGGTTCCAAATGTGTTGTCAAGCACAAGCGGAATATTATGTCTATGTGCAATCTCGGCAATCGCTTCTATGTCCGGGATATCGCTGTTTGGGTTACCTAATGTCTCAAGATAAATTGCTTTCGTCTGTCCCTGTACCGCATCTTCTACTTCCTGAATGTCGTGTACATTGACAAATGTCGTCTGTATTCCCTGTCTCGGAAGAGTGTTCTCCAACAAATTATAGGTGCCTCCGTATATCGTCTTCTGCGCTACAATATGGTCACCTGCCTGTGCGAGTGCCTCAATCGTATACGCAATCGCTGCCGCTCCGGATGCAACTGCCAATGCCGCCGCACCACCTTCTAATGTAGCTATTCTTTTTTCCAACACATCTTGTGTAGAGTTCGTCAATCTTCCATAAATGTTTCCCGCATCACTAAGTCCGAATCTGGCTGCCGCATGTGCAGAATCGTGAAATACATACGATGTCGTCTGATAAATCGGCACTGCTCTCGCATCTGTTGCAATGTCTGCCTGTTCCTGTCCTACATGTAACTGCAATGTTTCAAATCTATATCCCATATTTTCTACCTCTCTTTTTATCAAATTGTCTGGTTCTCGATTTTCTTAACAATAACAGCACATTCGCCCATTTCTGAAATTATGTCTCAACATGAAAAACACTATTTTCATATACCCCATCTCCAATGCTTTTTTATTTCTTAGATATTACCCCTTAATTCCTACCTTGTCAATATGTTTTATGGGCTTTTTGCATCTTTTCTAGAAACAGTAACAGTATTTAATTGCTCAGTTCACTTAATTTGACTTCGTCTACTAGAATCGAGCTAATATCCGTCTTCTCTAAATACTCTACAATTTCATCTCGTTTTCCTGAGATACAATAATTCTTTGCTTTCAACACATCTAATTGTTTCGCATCTTCATAACATTCTCTCAGTGCACTCTCTTTCCCTTGACCTGAAAATACATATTTACTACTTTGCAAATCTAAAGAGTTCCATATATCCATATGATCCAGCAAATCTTTTAAGTGGGAAAGATACGTCTCTTTCAGCTGCGCCTCTGTCATGTCTGTCCGCGCTATATCGTCTCCACCAATCAAAGAATCCCGTAACGCAAGCCCTCCTTGAAACGCTGAATTTGGCTGATAGACTTCCACCCATTGCACATCCACAGATTCTTTCCGAAGTTCTTCCACCACTTTTGGACTTTCTGTGCCAATAGAAAGATATAGAATCGAAGACTCCGGAAGTTCTTTGATTTTTTCAAGATATTCTTCTTTTTCTTCATATGGATTCTCAAATCGATTTGCCCAAAATGAGGTTACGAGTCCACTGTCTCTCCAGTTCACATATTTTCCAAACTTCATATCAACCCACACATTTGGCACACCATAAATCACCGGACTTCTCCGGTCTGTAATCTGCATAGCCAACTCATATCTTGCAAATCCCTTTTTCTTTACTTTTAGTGTAACGAGTTCCACATACGGCTGTGTCGTTTCCCAATAATTTTTCAGAGTTGTCTGCATCTGACTGTGCTCTCCCTCATTGAGCTTTGCCGGGTTGATAAAAATTGCATTCAAAAATGGATTAATAATGAGCAGCAGCACAAGAATCGCTCCAACAATTCCGATCAACGTACGGCATACAATCTTCTGAATCTTTTTCTTCATTCTCTGTTCGATTTTCTTCTCCAGTTCTTCCTGCTGTGGCATATCTTCTAGCATCGCTTCCAGTTCCTGATCTAATTTATTTTCATTCCATTCTTTCATGATTCTCCCTCCAATCGTTCTATTAATTTTTGTTTTGCCCTGGAACGTATCTTTCTTACATTCTCTCGTGTAATTCCATGCATCTTCGCAATTTCCTCATCTTTCATAATGAAAATAAGTGCTCTCCATCAAAACTTCTTTCATCATAATTGGCAGTTCCTGAATCGCATAGAACAGAATCTTTCGTTCTTCTTGCTTAATAATTTCATCAATCACAGTCTTTTCTTCTGATTCTTCCGGATTCGGCTGTATGTTCCCTCCGTCTAAAATCTCCCGTTTCCGTTTCCTGTATAAATTTAAAAACTCATTTCGCAGCACCGTCACAAGCCAGTATTTGATACTTCCTGTTTTTTCATAAGAAAGAAATGCTTTGATAAATGTCTCCTGCAATAAATCCTCCGCATCCTGTATATTCTTTGTGAGAGAAAGCGCATAGAGAAATAACGGTCTTTGGTATATTTCATATATCTGTTTCCATTCCTCCTGTTCCATCCGTTTTCCCCCTTTCCATCTCTTTCTACTAATAAAACAACATCCATATCTATTTTGTGACATCTTATATCGATTATTATAACAAAAGACAGACACAATTTCTGCATCTGCCTTCCATTTCTTATTCGTCTTTTATGTTTCCAAGTGTTATGTTTTTCTGTACGATCTTTCGCATCATGTCCCACACTGATTTTGATGTCGCTTCCACTTTTTCATTTCTCTTATAAATCTGTGACTTTTTTACTCCATGTTCAGCCCAACTCTTCCCACCGGATGCATCATTTAATAAAACCGGCTGAAAATTATCTAACAGACGTGCATACTTTGCATTCGCAGTCTCGTAAGCCTCAAATTCTTCCCATAATTCTCTAAAATATATCCCCTGATCTTTTGGAAGCAAGCCAAAAATACGATCTGCCGCTTTTTCTTCCCTCTCACGCTTATCATCTGCCCCTGCCGCATCATATGCATAAGTGTCTCCCGCATCAATTTCTACCAGATCATGAATCAGCACCATGATAATCACTTTCATTACATCTACAGGCTCCTCCACATGTTCTTTCAACAAAAATGCCATCAATGCAATCTGCCAAGAATGCTCGGCATCATTTTCTTTTCTGTTTCCATCTGCCAGATACGTCTGGCGAAAAATATTTTTCACTTTATCAATTTCCACAAGAAATTGTATCTGTTGTTCTAATCTTGTCATCTATGTCCCACCTTTGCAACTTTGTTATATTTGTTTTTAGTATACGTCCGCATGTTTTTCAAGTCAAGCAAGTACTTTTTGCTTGCTGCTTCCTTGGTTACTGTTCACTCCTAACCCTTTTGTAAAAATGATTGACATTTCTCTCCATTTGGCATATGATGCTATATAGTTCACTTTGTTAACTATATAAAAGGGAGGCTAGTCTATGCGAGATTACACATGGATAGATATGATGAAAATCATGCAGGAAATTCGACTTTTTTCTACACTTCACGTAAGACGTGCCAAAAAAGAAGGAATCACATCTGCTCAGGAAATGGATCTGCTTTCCAGAATCGTACTGTCGGATCACGCCTTGTCTCCACAGGATTTGACTGTCCACATGGGACTTTGCAAATCCGCAGTCAGCCGTCTGATCGACCATCTGGAAAAGAAAGGATTTCTTAAAAAGCACTATTGCGAGACAGACAAGCGCAGTTATGTGCTCTTGATTACAGAGACAGGAAATATGGAACTGGATTGCACCTATCGTTATTATCTGGAGCCAATCTACAAACTGAAAGAAGTGCTCGGCGCAGAATCTTTCGAATCACTAACCACACAGATTCAGACAGCAAATGAATTGCTGCAAGATGAAAAAACAGGGAGGTAGTCATATGACTTTTTATCAAGAATTACAATTGGATCAGGTCGGCTCAAAATCCTATATTGCAAGCATAACTGACCCTAAAGAAAAGCGAAAGCACATCGCAATCTACTTATTTAAAATTTTATTAACCGTTTCGTTTTGCGTTGCTTTTGTTACTATTTACACAAAACTTTTCGGAGCAAACAATAGCATCGTCGGCGTCGTTGTATTATTATCCGTCATGGTATTTCGTTATGCCGATATGGGTATTCACAATCCGCATGGCGCATTTAGTATTCTGATCATCTTCTGTATTCTCGCAGTTGGTCCAAGATTGACCAATATGGTCTCTCCGGGTATCGCATTCTTTGTGAACATAATCTGTATCTTTGCTCTGATGCTGCTCGGCTGCCACAATGTCATTATGTCCAATCACTCCACATTCGTGTTAGCTTATCTGTTATTGCAGGGATACGATGTCAGCGGATATGATTATACTCTCCGACTGATCGGACTTTTAGTCGGTGCAGCAGCTACTGCCTTGATTTTATACCGGAACCACAAAAAAATGTCTTATAAACGAAGTTTCCTGCATCTGTTTCAGGAATTCGATTTATCTTCTGCTCGCACAAGATGGCAGATTCGTCTGACACTCGGTGTCTCCAGTGCGATGCTAATTGCTTCACTTCTCGGAATTCCGCGTGTGATGTGGATTGGTATTGCGGCGATGTCCGTTCTCCTTCCATTCCGAAAAGATATGGAATCTCGCGTCAAATTCCGTGCACCGGGCAATATTCTCGGAGCCATCTGCTTTCTCGTACTCTATACTGTGCTTCCGGAAAGCTGCTACGGTTATATTGGAATGATCGGTGGTATCGGAGTTGGTCTTTCGGCAACCTATGGATGGCAGACAGTGTTTAACTCTTTCGGTGCATTGGCAATTGCTACTCCAATCTTCGGACTTCCGATGGCAATCTTTTTGCGTATCTTCAACAATGCCTTCGGCTCTTTGTACGCACTTGCATTCGACAGTGCCATCACAAAAGTTCGCACATTATTCGAAGAAAAAGAATCCCGCATCTCCGTGTAGATGCAGGATTCTTTTTCAATTCCAATCACCGACAATATCTTTTACATATCCGTAGATTTCCTGGAAATCCACCTCACAGTCTCCATCAAAAATACCTACTGGTATTCTTGCCTCGAATCCATACATCACCGGATACTCCTCTTTCACAAAATCGTACACAATCACTTTTTTTCTATCAGGATCTACCAGCCAATACTCTCGCACTCCGGCGGTCATATACTTGTTCAGCTTAAGTACCAAATCCTTCTTTCTAGTCGACTTTGACAATACTTCTACGACAAAATCCGGCGCACCATAAATACAACGATTCTGAATCTTTTCCCGATCACAAACCACAATGACATCCGGCTGTACCATCGTCTTATCATCACAGTCAAGCTGTACATCAATCGGAGAGGCAACAGGAACACATAAGCCATGTTCCTTTCTGATATAGTCTTTTAATACAAGCAATATCTCCGTCCCCAAAAGTTGATGTACCGATGTCGGCGCGGACATATCGTAAATCACACCATCGATCAGCTCCACCCTCTGTTCCTCCGGCAAAGCATAATAATCTTCCAATGTATACTCTCCCTGCCTCTTCACGTTATAAATACTCCGAGCTTCCTGAACACATGAAGCAGTATCATTCTCAAAAATCTGTGACAGTGCTGCGATCGTATCATATCTCGGAGACTCCGTCACACCCGCAAAAATCTTTTGTACCGTTCCGAGCGGAACCTTCGACAACTTCGAAATCTGTTCATATGTATAACCAAATTCTCTCTTTCTTTTTTTCATCTCTTCAATCGTCATACTATCACCTCTTTCCTATATTTTACCGTTTATTTTCCATTTTGTCAATTAAGCATCCACAATATATCCATTTTATCTGACAGGTTCGTATTCTTTCTCGTTTCAAAAAAGCATTTCAAAGTATTTCTTAAAAATGCTATAATACCTACTATAAATTTTTAAGGAGGTTCTTATGAAATATATTAACTATTATTCCTCACCACTTGGAAAGCTTTTGATGGCTGCTGATGACATCGGACTGACTGGTCTTTGGTTTGAAAATCAGCTGCACTACGCCTACAATCTTGATCCGGAGCATCAAGAAAAAGAGCTGCCTGTCTTTAAACAGACGAAGCAATGGCTTGACCTTTATTTTTCTGGACAAAAACCTGATTTTACTCCGCCTATTCATATGACAGGCACCCCTTTTCAAACTGCCGTATGGAATATTTTAGAACAGATTCCCTATGGTCAGACAACGACTTACGGAGACATCGCAGCTCAAATCGCCAACCAAAAAGGTATTGCACATATGTCAGCACAAGCTGTCGGGCAAGCCGTTGGGCGTAATAAAATTTCCATTATCATTCCTTGTCATCGCGTAATCGGCAAAAATGGAACGCTTACCGGCTACGCAGGTGGATTGGACAAAAAAACGGCTTTGTTATCCATTGAAAAAATTATTTAATCTTCCCACTCATAATTTTCTCAATTACTTCTTCCCAATTCGAGACACGGATATGCTCCGTCTCCTCGTATTGATTTGCCTTGCTGGAGAACAAAAACGTAGAAATTCCTTTTTCGGAAGCAGCATCACAGTGAGCTAGAGAATCATCAATCAAAATGGAGATTCCTTCTTCTACACACGCTTTCGCCTTATCAAACGTACAGATCAGTTTATCATAACAGATGCCGCCATTGGCAAGTTCCTGCTCTGTCGTTTGGTAGGGATCTGTGTAAAGTGCATCTGTCCTTGCTGTAATAATCACAATACGATGTCCTAACTCTCGCAGTCTTTTCACTCCCCAGGCAGCATCTGGCTTAAATGGTGTATCTGGCACAATGTGGTCATAGTAAGCCTTGCAAAAGCCGATTTCATCTTTTTTCCACTCTTTTGGCAAGTTACTGTAAGAATTCCAAACTCTTTTGCGTACTTAAGAACACCACAAACCTTTCCTGCATCATCCTTTAATTTATACGCCATAAAATTTTCTCTCGGCACATCAAACGGTGCTTTGATTCCAAATAAATCTGCTGGTACATATCCCACTCTCGGATAATATTTTTCACTCCCTAATACGATCGAATATCCATAGTTTAGTTCTCTTGCAATTCTATGTCCCTCTTTTATTAAAGCAGTGCCTACTCCTTGTCTTTGATATTCTGGTAAGACTGATAACGGAGCCAATGCTAACACTACTGTGTCCTCAACTTTCGCTTTTGTAAACATGATATGTCCCACAATGACGCCATCAACTTCTGCAACCAATGATAACTCAGGAATATACGCATCACCATTTCTCAACGCATTGACCAAATCTTGCTCATTTCCATCTGCGTGCTTGGTACTGTCAAATGCTTTCTTTATTACTGAATATATAATTTCATAATCTTTTGCTTCCTCTTTTCTTATAGACATGAAACACCTCCAAATTGACCATGAATTTATCGCTATTGCAATTTAAACTCTCCAACCAGATCGTTCAGTTCGCTTGCCATCGTTGACATCTCCTGTGTAGAGGCGGCACTCTCCTCTACCGTCGCTGAATTAGAATTGATTACTGACGCGATTTGTGCAATACCTTCACTCACTGACTCAATCGAGACAGCCTCTTCTGCTGCAATATCCGAAATATCGCTGATGATCTTCGTCACTTCATTTGTATTTTTCACAGTGTTTTCCAATATTCCCGCTGTATCATTGGCAATACGCACTCCATTCTCAATTGCACCAATGGAACTTGTTATCAGCACTGCCGTATCTTTTGATGCCTGTGCACTTCTCGACGCAAGACTTCTCACCTCGTCTGCGACAACCGCAAATCCTTTTCCTGCCTCCCCGGCACGAGCCGCTTCCACTGCTGCATTTAATGCAAGAATATTCGTCTGGAAAGCTATATCTTCAATCGTATGTATAATTTTTTCAATTTCTTTCGAATGCCGATTCATCTCTTCCATCGCATCTACAAGTTCTTCCATTTTTTCGCTGCTGTCTGACATCTCTTCTCTCACTACATTCGCCTGAACCTTAGCATTTTCTGCTACAGAGGCACTTTCCTTTACCTGATGTGAAATTTGGGAAAGCTTCTCTGATAACTCCTCTGACGTACTCGCCTGTTCTGTAGACCCTTGAGCAAACATCTGTGTATTATTCGATAACTGCTCTGAAGCATTTTTTACAGCATGCGACGTATTCTGAATTTTTAGAAACGCTTTCTTTAACGAATTCGTAAGCGAACAGACTGACTGTTGTATCAAAGAAAATTCACCTTTAAATTGATCTGTACACTCCACACAGAGATCTCCCTGTGCCAATTTTTCCATAGATTGTTGAATTGTTCTGACATAGGATGCAAGCTCCGAAACAGAAGTGTTCAAAGACTGTGCTAATTCTCCTACTTCATTATTACTTTGAATATCAATCTGAAAATTCAGATTTCCCTCAGCTAGTTTTTTACTGTTTTCTGTAATCAGTATCAATGGATTAATGACACCTTTTGTTACATAAATAATCAACAATAAGCAAAAGGCTACAATCAATAGAAAGGCAACGCTCACCACAATAAACGTAGTCCTTATTGCACTTGCCAACTCTTTTTCTGCTGAATCAGTCATTTCCTGACCAATTGTTATGATGTTGTCTAGTTTGTTTACTAGTTGTGTAATATTCGATTTGATTGTATTCACATACATATCTTCTGCTGCCTTTTTATCTGTTTCATTCAGCAGCAATGCCTCATCAGCCGATTCATGAATTTCTTTATGAAGACGCTTTATTTCTTCTTTCATCTTTTCCACTTCTTCACTTCCTGAATTCTTCTCTGAATACAACCATTTTCCGAGTACACAACTTGTATCATCTTTGCTTCCTGTAAACTCTGTTCCAAAACTCAATGCCGATCCAAGATTTTCTACCCACGCATAGTGACCTTTCTCACTCTCTAATGCTGTAGTGTGAAGTACAATTGCATTGCTTATCTTTTTGTTACTGTTTCTAATTTTCCCAAGTCCACCAATAATACAAACTGCAAGCAACACAATTGCCAAAAATACACCTATGACTAAGATACCCACTCTTACTTTTATACTGTCTGTTTTTTTCATTTTCAATCTTCCTCCCTCAAGTATTTTAACTCATTTCCTCTTGATAATGTATATCTAAAAAATATCATATCTTTTAAATATTTGCAAGGCAAGAATAGCTCCCCAAAAAGGATGCTATTTTCTTGCCTTACTCACTTAAAAATTTAGTCCATCTATATATTCTCACTTCGAATGGTCTCTATGATATTCTGCTTTTCTGCTTTTTTCACCGAATATCGCATTGTCCAAAAGATGATCAGAAATACTGCCGCAACTGCAATCAAGATTTCTTTCCACGGAAGTGTATACGGTACCTCAATGATACCGACAAACACTTTGTACATTCCATAGGATAGCGCTACTCCGATCGGAACCCCAAAAGCCAATGCCTTTGTACCATATAAAATACTTTCACAGCGAATCATCTTTCGAAATTCTTTTTCTGTCATTCCAACCGAGCGCAGTATCGCGAATTCACGGCTTCTAAGCGTCATATTCGTTGTGATTGTATTGAAGATATTGGTAATTCCAATAGCCGAAATAACTGCGATAAATCCATATAAGAAAATCGCCGCAACCAATACCATACTGTTCTGCTCTTTTGCCCTCTGCTCATAATCAATGAAATACCACTCTATACTTTCATCCAATCCCTGAATTTCTTCCTGTAATATTTTTGTATCTTCCGCTTCCGCATAAAATCCATCCAGCGTACCACCCATTCTTGTCATCATTTCATCCGAAATAACAGCAACAACAGAATAATAATCCGCCTCCACTCCAAACGGAAGCTCCTTGGTCCGCTTTGCAATCTCCATCGACTCTACTTCTTTTTGTTCTCCATCCTCCGACAACATGCGATAGGAAAGCGTGTCTCCTGCCTTGCTGTTCAGCAGTTGGAACTGTTTCCTGACTGTCTCTCCGGTATCCTGATCATAAATTGTTCTCCGCTGCGTATCGCAGATAATCGCCTTCTCTTTTGCATCCTCATAAGAAAGTCCCTGCTCTTTTACATACGCCCGATATTGGTCATCCGGAATGGAGTAAAATGTGATATATAAATCTTCCTCCCCCACTTCAATTGAATCATATACGCCATTCATATCTTCCAATGCTTCTTTTGTATAATCACCTTGTGCAATATTACAGATTTGACGCTTTACAACTGTACTTTCCTTAATTCCATCTGCCTTTTCCACTTTCCCATAAAGTTTTTCCTGCTGTTCCTGCGAAATATCGGAATCTTCTATTGCGCCATAAAGATTATAGTCCATCTCCTGATATACATAGCTTTGCAATAAAAATCCATATTGAATAACAGAACTGATTGAGATAAACAGCACAACACTTAAAAAAATGGAAAATACCGTTGTTCTGTATTTTTTGCGGCTTCGTTTTAAATTTTTACTTGCAATCTCACCTTCTATGCCCAATATTTTTGAAAGGAGCTTAGAAGTACGCAGTTTCTTCCCTGCAATTTTAATGCCTACCGAGTCACGAATTGCATCCATTGGAGCAATCTTGACTGCTTTTCTCGCAGGGATGACTGATGAGAGATAAATTGTGATAATTGCAACTGCCACTGCAACTACAAGCGCCTGCCATGATACATATAAGTGTAATGAAATATCTGCAAGACCACTTCCTGCCAATATCTGCGTCACTGTCAAAAGTGTAACCCAGATTGCAAAAACGCCACACAGAATTCCCAATGGAATCGCAATCACTCCAAGCACAACTCCCTCAAACAATACATTTTTCCGAATCTGCTTTGAAGTAGCGCCTATGCTTGCCAACATTCCATACTGCTTGATTCGCTCCATAATCGAAATGTCAAAACTATTCTTGATGACAAAGACCGATGTAAATATAATAATCAGAATGACGATCACAGCCATTCGATATAACACCTGCATGGTCTGCTCTGATCTCGTTCCTCCCTCAAACTGCAGCAGCATATCATTGGTAATGATCTGTTCTTGCGAAAATCCATGTTCCTCTTTCAAATTTTCCGCAAACGTATATGCTTCTTTTGGATCTTTTAATGACAATGCAATTTCTATCGGCTGTCCGGCTGTATCATGGTCCAGTTTTGTCACAAGTGTAGAGCCCATCATCCCGTCTTTCTGAAATTCAAAGCTGTTAATTCCCATCAAGCCTGCAATCGTATACGTCTCCTCTGAACCATTGACTTTGAGCGTCAACACATCACCCACTTCATAGCTAATACCATCCAATCCACTCAGCTGCATCGGCAGCAGGATCTCCTGCTCATTTTTGGGCATACGACCTTCTATCAGCTTAATTCCAAGCCGCTTCAAATCCTTCTCCTCAAATGCTTTCAATTTCAGCATCCCTCTATGATTTTCCTGATCTTCTTCCTCTTTAAAAAACGTCTCAGGCGCTACGTCTGCAATTGTCTGCCCAATCATAGTCTGTTCGATTTTTGCATTGTTTAACAAATATTTCTGCTGTTCAACCGGCACATCCGATACAAAAATATGATAATCTCCATCATTTTTCTTTGCGTACTCTATCATAGAGCCCTGCATGCTGGAAACAAATGTCGTAATCGCCGTAACCAGCGCTACCGAAAGGATAATTCCGAAAATTGTTACAAGCGTACGCTTTTTATTCCGTTTTAAATTTTTGACCGTGAGTTCATTTAAAATGTTCATAAACTACCTCACTCTCTCGTCTTTGACAATCTTCCCGTCATCAATTGTCAGAATCCGATCCGCTTCCAGCGCAATATTCTCGTCGTGTGTAATTACGATCACCGTCTGATTGTATTTTTGATTGGACATTTTTAAAAGATCAATAATCTCTCTTGACGCCTTACTATCCAGATTCCCCGTCGGCTCGTCGGCGAGCACGATCGCCGGATAATTCACGATTGCACGCCCAATCGACACTCTTTGCTGTTGTCCGCCTGACAGTTGATTCGGAAGGTGCTCTTTTCGATTCTTGAGATTTAAGATTTCTAAAAGTTCCTCCAGACGTTCCTCTTTTACTTCCTTTCCATCTAATCTGCATGGAAGCGTAATATTTTCTACTACATTCAAAATCGGAATCAGATTATAAAACTGATAAATCAATCCGACCTGTCTTCTCCTAAAGATTGCCAGTTTATCCGCATTCAGCTCATAGATATCAGTCCCGTCGATAAATACCTTCCCGCTTGTCGGGCGGTCAACACCGCCAATCAGATGTAAAAGTGTTGATTTACCACTTCCTGACGCCCCGATGATCGCAACAAATTCTCCCTTTTCCACGGTAAAACTCACATTATCCAAAGCAACCACTTCAGTATCCTTTTCTCCGTATCGTTTACATAAATTCTCTACTTTTAAGATTTCCATACTCTGCCTCCTTCGTTTTTCTTTATTCTACGATACAAAAGTGACTCTAAAGTGACTTTTGGAAATCATTTTTATATATTTTTACGATAAACGTCGTGCCCTCATCTTTTTTACTCTTTACTTTCACTTCCCCGTTCTGGTATGCAATCATACTTTTCGTAAATGCCATACCAAGTCCCATACTGTCTTCTCTGCTTCCTTTCATCTTGTAAAAGCGCTCAAAAATATGCGGAAGTTCTTCTTTTTCAATCCCTTCTCCATCATCTGTGATTTCAAGTTTTGTATAAAGATTATTTTCCGACCACAAAAGCGCTATGTGTGCCGCGCCATGCTCCAGTGCATTTTTCAAAATATTGTGCAGAGCTTCCAAAAGCCATTTTTTATCACACCAAAGCGTAATATCTTCTTCGCCAGATGAAGCAATTCTACACCCACTCACCTCACAGAAGATTTTGAACGAATCTATCATCTTCTCTGACAATTCTGCTGCCATCGTCTCTTCTCTTTTCAATGTAAGTGTCTTTGAATCTAATTTTGCAAGGTTCAAAATCGTTTTTACGAACCACTCAATCTTCAGCAGATCCGCCTGCATATTATCAAGAAATCGCATTCTCTTTTCGCTTGACATGTCCATATATAGGATTTCATTTGTCATACGAAGAGAGGTAATTGGTGTCTTGAGTTGGTGCGAAATGTCCGCGATCAGCCTTTCTGTCTCCTTCCTATTTTTTTCGAGCAGTTGATTCTTTTCCCTGAGAAGTACGGTGATATCATATACTTTATTTTTAAGAATACTGAATCTTCCCTCTTCGTTATCCCGCAGATCCAGCGTTGCCGTTTCCTGAAGTACCTCTTCACAGTATTGTTCCAGTTCCTCAATCTGCTTTCCCTGCCTTTTCATGGCATATAAAAATATACTAACACATCCTGCACAGACCAAAAATAAAATTCCTGCCATCCCACCCACTATCATCACTTGCTGATTTCCACCGGTTCGTTTCGGCAAAAAATTGTCTTCTTCAATTCCATATTTCTTCAACACACTTTCTTTCTGAGACGCTAGCCCATCCGAAGTCATCTGACGAATCGTCTCTTCCTCTACATCTGGATATCGCCTTACAATCTCTGTCACAAGGCTGTCTGTCACGTCGTACAGCCATCTGTTATTCTCTCGCTCTACAATTCCTGCAAATATCCATGTACTGATAAGCCCAGTCAGTGCAAGAGCACACACACTGATTACAAATCTTTTTTTCTCCATAGATCACACCCCCGCTTTATATCCCATGCCGCGCACTGTCTTGATGATCTTTGGAGCATTCGGATCTTCTTCTATCTTCTCGCGAAGTCTTTTGATATACACTGTCAACGTATTGTTGTTTACAAAATTGCCGGACTCATCCCAGATCCCCGAAAGTATCTGCCCTCTTGTCAGGATCCGACCTTTATTCTCAAAAAACAGGGCGAGTATCTTATACTCTAGCGCTGTCAATTCTATGCGCTCATTGTTCTTGTAAACCGCCCCTTGCTCTAAATTCATTTTCACATGCTCAATTTGAATTTCCTGTCTGTTTTCTTCCAAAATCCCGGTATGTCGGATCACATTTCTAATTCTGGAAAGTAGTTCCCGCGGACGAAACGGTTTCGTAATATATTCATCTGCCCCTAATTCAAATCCTTTTACAATCTCCTCTTCCCCATCCAATGCCGTCAGAAAGATAACCGGCAGTTCTTTTCTTGCTTTGATCTCCTCAAACAATTCAAACCCATTTCCGTCAGGCAATGTGACATCTAAGATGACCAATTGAAAATCCTCCGACTTTAACAGTTCCATTGCCTGCCTTGCCATAGCTGCCACTTTTATCTGAAATCCTTCACCTTCCAAAAAAAATTGAATGCTCTGTGCAATATGTGCATCATCCTCAATCAACAGTATTCTTATCATTTTATTTTTGCCCCTCCATAGTTGTACAAATTTTATAAATAATTTCAATAATTATATAACTTTTTGTAAAATATCAATATAAATTTGCGATATTTTATTGCTCTTCGGCAAAAGTTGTTGTATAATAAATAATATCATAGACAGAATAAAAAATACATAACAAAGGAGTGATTCCCATGGTATATTTATTAACAGGGCAAAAAGGCAGTGGCAAGACACAAAAGATGATTGAATTAGCTAATCAGAAAGCAAAAGCATGTGACGGTAATGTCGTCTTCATCAAGAACAGCCACAACGATACTTACAGTGTATCTTTTGATATCAGAGCAATCTGTATGGATGATTTCCCTTCCATCCGCAACATAGATGAATACACTGGTTTCATCTATGGTATGATCAGCTGCAACAGTGATATCGAAGTTATTTTTATTGACGGAATTTTAAAACAGACTAGCATTTCCCTTGAAAATATTCCAAGATTTGTCGATCGTTTAAGCAATATCTCGAAAAAGCACAATGTAGATTTCTACGTAAGCGTAAGCGCTGACAGAAAAGGTCTAAAAGATGTGAAGATGGAAAAATGTGAATTTTTAAATTAGAACGCGAAAAGAGTTGTGGGTCAGCCTCACAACTCTTTTTTTGCTTTTCATTTATTTTAAATCGGTTACAGTGTTCATCTTTTCTCCCACTTTGTACTCTACCGTAATCTCCTGACCTACATCGTACTTGATGATGTCGATATAGTCCACTACAGATACATCAAAGATGTCCTCGGAGCCTTCTATCATAATGTAATAGTGTGAATTTCCATCCACGACACCTTGCGCAATCTTTGTAATCTTACCTGTCAGTGTCTGGGTTTCCCGCGTATCTTCCTCTTCCACTTGGATTCCTTCTTTTAAGAGCAGCTCTTGATACCTTTCTTCACATTCATTTACCGTATCTCCGATTGCAACAACCTGATATTTATGGACATTCACCATCGCATATTTCTTGACAAGCCCTGCCTCGTCCTTCAGCGCAATGAAATATGTCGGTTCGCCGGAAATATTCAAAAGCAGCGGAAACGCAGCCTTATATCCAAGATCCTGCACCTCTCCCTGAGCGGAATTCATCGCTGAACTCTCTGTTGCCCCTTCAATAGCGTAATATTTTGTCTCCATCGTACGCTGATTCATCAATACAAACCCTACATTTGACTGGTCACCGCTCACCGAGGTAACACCGGTGTACACCCACACATCATCATCAATTGCAAGATAATTGTATCCTTCTGTCGTCTTCAGACAATCTTTCTGTCCAAGCACACTATTGAAAAATCCGTGTTTCAAAGAGCCATAATAATCATATAACTGAACTAACAGATCTGCCGAATATGCACGGTCAATCCATTCCGGTACTTCATCAATCGCATAGTCCACTGTCTCACCGGTAATCGCATTGCAGAGAACAACCCGTCCGATTGTCTCACCACCAAACAAACCAATGTTGAATTTCTTCACCGGACACACCCAGTATGGAACCCCGTCATCGTCAATTTCAAAACTTAAATCATTAAAAATATAGGTTGGATATTTAAAACGCAAATGTCTGTAAATATTTCTGTTGAAATACTCAGATGTGGAATACTTCATCCCTTTCTCTAATTTTACAAGTTCTGTTGTCTGCGTCGCCATATCAATTCGGATATATGCCGGAATCCCATCCGACTGATTCGTCAGCCATTTGATTGGGTTCGCATAACGAAGCGGCGATACTCTCACCGGCTTATCCCGGTAGTTGATCTGGGTGTAAATATCGTCCACTTCAAACTGAGATACCATATCTACCATGCTTCCCATCTTACGGTTTCCGAGAATCGTAGCAGAGTCTTTGTCCAAAAGCGGAATCTGATCAAACGATAACTCTTCAATATCTTTTGTGAATTCTCCGTCTTTCACAGTTAAAAGCTTTTGATATTTCTTTGCATTGACAATTGGGGAGGACAGTAATGTTCCCACTCCATAAATCAACACAACGCCTAACAGAACAAACAAAATTCCCTTCACAACCTTGGACTGCTTAATCTCATCTTTTCCAAGACGCCTTTTCCATATATAATACACCAGAAGCGCCACAATCAGTAAAATGATAAAAATCCAAAATTCTGATGAATGGATATTGATTGCCGGAATGGTTACGTAATAATAAATACATGCCAACAAAATGACAATCAGTATTCCGATAAGTTTCTTACTTGATTTTTTCATAATCTTCTCTCCCTTAAAATTTTCTTCTCCACAAGTTCGATGAAAACAACATTAAAAACGGGAAAATTTCCAATCTTCCGACCAGCATATCAAAACAGAATACAATTTTTGATAACACAGAAAATTTCGCAAAATTTTCAACCGGACCAACCGCTGCAATTCCCGGTCCCACATTGTTCAACGTTGTGAGCACCCCGGTAAATGTTGTTGCAAAATCAAAATTATTGATGGATACAACAAGAACAGATGCTATCACAATAAAAATGTATGCCATAAAATACACATATACCGCATGCATCGTCTCACCACTCACTCTTTTTCCATTGACCTTTACAACACTGACTGACTTCGGATGCAGTGTCTTTTTCACTTCCTGCTTGATACTTTTTAACAAAATTAAAATTCTCGATACTTTCATACCACCACCGGTCGAACCTGCGCACGCCCCGACAATCATGACCATGAGCAGTAAACACTTCGACAGCTCTGGCCAAAGGTTATAATCTGCGGTCGCAAATCCGGTTGTTGTGATAACGGAAGCCACCTGAAATGCCGCATAGCGGAATGATTTCAGCGGTGTCTCATAAATGTACATAATGTTGAATGTAATGATAATCGTCGTAGCTGCGATGATTCCCAGATAGGCTCGGACTTCTTCATTTTTAAATACAGCCTTTACGTTCTTTAACAGCAACAAAAAATACATATTGAAGTTGATTCCAAACAGAATCATAAATACTGTGATCACACCATCTATATATGCGCTGTCATAAAACGCAACACTGTTATTCCGGTTGTTAAACCCTCCGGTTCCTGCAGTGCTGAATGCATGGATGACACTGTCATACAGATTCATTCCCCCCGCAAGCAAAAATCCAACTTCTATCAAAGTCAGCGCAAGGTACATTCCATATAAAATTTTTGCTGTTCCTCTCACCTTGGGAACCAGTTTATCCGCTTCCGGTCCCGGAACCTCTGCACGCATCAAGTGCATCGTATTCTTGTCATCTAAAGATGTCAATACCAGCACAAAGACAAGCACTCCCATTCCACCGATCCAATGTGTCAGACATCTCCAAAAATTCATGCCCATCGGCAAAGATGCAATATCCGTCAAAATAGTAGAACCTGTTGTTGTAAAACCGGACACAGTCTCAAACAGTGCATCGATATATTTCGGTATCGTTCCGGAAATATAAAACGGAAGAGCTCCGAATACAGACCATAAAATCCACGCCAATGCAACAATCACAAAACCTTCTTTTGCATAAATCATCGTATTCTCGGGCTTTTTACGTCCGAAGACCAAAAACAACACTACTAAGACTGCGCTTGTGATCAAAAATGAGCGCATCGTCACTTCTCCATATATTGCGGAAACGATCGCCGGGATGAGCATTACAAGAGCCTCTACCCCTAACATTCTCCCTAATACAAAACTTGTCATTCTATAGTTCATAATTGCATCTTCCTCTAGCTCAGGATATCTGTGATATCTTGAATCTTTCTTTCCAAAGTTACAACTACGACACTATCGCCTACCTGAAGGACGTCTTCACCATTCGGGATAATAATCTGACGCTTTCTCCCAATGCAGGCAATCAGGTTATTTGGCTTAATCGTAATATTTTTAAGCGGTACATTCGTATAATTATTCTCTTTTCTGATGATAAACTCCAACGCCTCTACCTGCCCATCAACGAGACGGTACATCGTCTCCACATTCGCACTGCACAGAGAATTCTGCCTCGCACGCACATAGCTTAAAATGACATCTGCTGTTGCACTTTTTGCAGACACAATACTGTCAATTCCAAGTCCTTCGACCATCTGTGCTCTTGTGTCTTCGTTTACCTTTGCGATAATCTTATGCACACCCTGCATCTTTGCAAACAATGCCATAATGATATTCTCCTCATCCATGCCGGTAAGTGCAATAAGTGCGTCTGTCTCATGAATTCCTTCTTCGATCAAAAGATCATGATCCGCTGCATCCCCATGAATAATGGTAGCCTTAGGCAGAGACTCACACAAAGTTTCGCACTTTTTTAAGTCTTGCTCAATAATCTTAACTTGCATTCCCAAAGACAGTAGTTGTTTCGCAAGGTAAAATCCCACTCGTCCACCTCCGCAGATCAAAACTCTTCGAATCTTGTTCTTGCAATCTCCCAAAGATTTAAAGAACAATTCAATCTCCCGATGAGATGCTGCAATATGAAGTTTATCCCCTTCCTGCGGAACAAATTCTCCGTCTGGAATATAAACTTTCTTTCCTCTTTGTACTGCACAGACGAGTATCTTAATCTGATATTTTCTATAAATCTCCGCCAGATTGTGACCAATGATCGGATTCCCTGAACGCAGCATAAATTCAACCAGTTCCACTCTTCCTTTCACAAATGTCTCAATCTTACTCGCCACCGGAAAAATCAAAACTCTTGAAATCTCATTCGCAACTGCCAGTTCGGGATTCACCGCCATACTCAGCCTCAAATCTTCTTTCAAAATATCTATCTGTTGATAGTAACTCGGGTTGCGAACTCTGGCAATCGTATGCCTTGCCCCTAGTCTTCTTGCAATCAGACAACTCAACATATTGAGTTCATCTGTAGATGCACATGCAATGACCAGATCTGCGTGTGGCACATCTGCTTCTCTTTGCACTTCTGCACTCACTCCATCCCCAGTAATACAAATAATATCCAGCTTGTTAGTTGCCGCCTTTAATTTTCCTGCATTATTGTCAATTAGCACTACATCATAATTATCCTCAGAGAGCTGCTTTGCAAGTTTATACCCTACTTTCCCATCTCCAATGATTACAATCTTCATCGATTTTCCCTCAACTTTTTATTTTCATTCTTTCTGGATTCCCCTATAAATTCCAGACAGCATGGCAATTATAGCACCTTTATCTCAAAAGTACAATACATTCTCCAAAGGTTGTGTCACACAGACAAAAAGGTAAGGGCACCTCTCAAAAGTAATGCCCTTACCTGCCTTATTTATTCCTCAGCTGCACGCTTTGCAATCTCTTTTTCCTGCACATCAGAAGGTGCCTGTTCATAACGAACAAATTCATATTCATAAGAACCTCTTCCACCTGTCATAGAACGGAGTACGGTGCAATATCCAAATACCCCGGTCATTGGAATGTCTGCCTCAATGATCTGTGCACCACCTGCAATCGGTGTCATTCCAAGTACACGTCCACGACGTTTGTTCAGATCTCCCATAACATCTCCGGTATATTCATCCGGCACTGTCACTTTAATCTTTGCGATTGGCTCCAATAACACAGGACTTGCTTCCATAAATCCTTTTTTGAACGCCTGCATTGTCGCTGTCTTAAATGCCATCTCAGAAGAATCCACTGGGTGATAAGAGCCGTCATATAAAACTGCCTTCACACCTACCACCGGATATCCAGCCAAAGGTCCTTTCAGTACAGATTCCTGCAAACCTTTTTCTACTGCCGGGAAGTAATTCTTTGGAACTGCTCCGCCAACTACAATCTGTTCAAATACATATGGTGTCTCTAAATCTCCGGAAGGTTCAAATTTCATCTTTACATGACCGTATTGTCCATGCCCTCCGGATTGTTTTTTATATTTTGTATCTACATCTGAATTCTTTCGGATAGTCTCTCTGAAAGCAACTTTTGGTGTCTCCAAATCCACATCTACTTTGTAACGGCTTGCTAGTTTGCTCACAACAATCTCTAAATGTTGATCTCCCATACCATACAATAACGACTGACGATTCTCACTGTCATTTACCGCCCTCAACGTCACATCTTCTGCCATCATCTTTGCCAGCGCCTGAGATACCTTATCTTCGTCCCCTTTTGTCTTCACCACATATTTCATATATGTATATGGAACGGAATATTCCGTCTTTCCATACAGAACCGGAGTATTCTTCGTAGAAAGTGTATCACCTGTCTTTACGCCGGACAGTTTTGCGATCGCACCAATATCACCTGCGTGTAATTCTGAGACTTCCACCGGTTTATTTCCCTGCATCGTATATAATTTTCCGAGTTTCTGTTCCGTGTCATTCTCTGTGTCAAACAGTATATCCTCACCTTTTAAGACACCTGAGCATACTTTTACAAATGAATATTTTCCAATAAACGGATCCACCATTGTCTTAAACACATACGCTGTCTTTCCTTTTGCAAAATCATAATTTGCTTCAAAAATATCATTTGTCTTGCGGTTGATGCCCACACAAGTTCTCTTATCCGGACTAGGGAAGAAACGCACAATGTCAGACAACAGATTTGCCACTCCCTGCGCTTCCATGTTCGATCCCATTGCAACAGGTACGATATCGCCGTCCATTACTTCGGTACGCATTGCAGAACGAATCTCTTCGATTGAAAATTCTTCTCCTGCAAAATATCTTTCCATAAAGTCTTCGCTCGTCTCGGCAACCGCCTCCATCAGTGAATCTCTTAAAAGCTGTAAGTTCGGCAAGCAATATTCCGGAATCTCACATTCCTCTCTCTGCCCGATTCCGGTATATCTTCTTCCCGCATTCTTGATGACGTTGATATACCCCACAAGCTTTTCATTCTCACGAATCGGTTGAAAATGCGGTGCGATCTTCTTTCCGTATCTTGCCGTCAGATCTTCCACAACCTGTCGGAAACTTGCATCATCCACATCCATCTCTGTCACATACACCATTCTCGGAAGATTATATTTGTCACATAACTCCCACGCTTTTTCCGTTCCTACTTCTACTCCTGCTTTTCCTGAAACAACAATTACGGCTGCATCCGCTGCACTTACCGCTTCTTCTACTTCTCCAACAAAATCAAAATATCCCGGTGTATCCAAAATATTGATCTTTGCTTTTTCCCACTCAATCGGGATCAGACTTGTACTAATCGAAAACTCTCGTTTTTGTTCTTCTTTATCAAAATCACTAATCGTGTTATGGTCGGTTATCTTGCCCATTCGATTGGTTGCTCCTGATACATAAGCCATTGCTTCGACTAAACTAGTTTTTCCGCTGCCTCCGTGTCCTAAAAGTACCACATTTCTAATTTCGTCTGTTCTGTAAACTTTCATATTTTGCTGCCTCCTTATTTTTGTAGTTTCTCATGTGTATATTGTACTAAAATTCACTCAAAATTACAACTCTTTTATCAAATTTATACAATTTATTTGTCTTTTACTTTAGTGTACAATAATTGATAAGTGAAAATAAAGAAAGGATAGCAAATATTATGAACAAACCTTACAAAATCGGTTTTATCGGGCTTGGATTGATTGGCGGTTCCATCGCCCGTGCAATCCGTCAGTATTACCCTGATTCCGAGATTATCGCCTTTGACAAAAGTAGAGAGACGCTCGCGCTCGCCACGCAAGAATCTATAATCAACGTAGCCTGCACTTCCATCGATAACAACTTTTCCAACTGTCACTATATTTTCCTATGTGCACCGGTCTCATATAACACTGCGTATTTAAAGCAGATCAAACACTATGTTACCAAAGACTGTATTCTCACTGACGTAGGCAGTGTAAAGACTTCGATTCACGAGGAGATCATCTCTCTTGATATGGAAGAAAATTTTATCGGAGGACATCCAATGGCTGGTTCCGAGAAGTCCGGTTTTTTAAATTCCAAACCGATGCTGATTGAAAATGCGTACTTCATCCTGACTCCATCTTCGACCGTATCGCAAGATAAAGTGACTGCATACAGCACTTTTGTAGAATCGTTAAAAGCAATTCCGGTCATCTTGGATTACAAAGAGCACGATCTGATCACTGGAACAATCAGCCATCTGCCGCATATCATTGCATCCACCTTAGTCAACTTTGTAAAGGATACGGATACAAAAGATGAGTTGATGAAACAGCTTGCCGCAGGAGGATTTAAGGATATCACGAGAATTGCCTCTTCTTCTCCGACAATGTGGCAGCATATCTGTCTGAAAAATGGAGACAATATTGTCAAAATTTTGGACGCTTACATTGACATGTTGAAAAATGCAAGAGATTCTGTCGCAGAAAGCTCCGAGCAAAAATTATATGATTTATTTGAGACATCTAAAAATTACCGTAATTCCATTCCGGAAGGTTCCTCCGGACCGATCAAAAAAGTGTTTGCGATCTACTGCGATATCATCGACGAAGCAGGGGGAATCGCAACAATTGCGACCATACTTGCATCAAACAATATCAGCATCAAAAATATCGGCATTATACATAACCGTGAATTTGAAGAAGGCGTTCTGCGTATTGAATTTTACGATGAATCTTCTTCCCATAAGGCAACTGAGTTGCTGCAAAAATACCGCTATATTGTATATGAACGTTAAAAAGACGGGATTCCCGTCTTTTTTTCTTGCACAATATACTAATCATAAAATTCCGTTAAACAGTTTTATCAATACCGGAACCGCTGCCGAACAGATAATTCCATTCAAAACTGCCATCATCACCACTTCTCCTGATGTATATTTCATCAGCATCGGAAGTGTCGTATCCTCACTCGTAGCTGCTGCCGGAGCAATCGCCGCATATCCGTTAAAATATTTTACTACAACCGGTATGATCATAAACGAGAAGATTTCCCGCAAAAGATTACACAGAAACGCAATCGTACCAATTTTTGCACCTGCAAGCTCCGTCACCAGAACTCCAGAAAGACTGTACCAACCAAGCCCCGACACAATCATCAGACTATCCCGTAAGCTTTCCCCTAAAAACAGACTGCACACAACACCTCCAAAAATACTTCCCAAAATAACCCCTGTTGGAATCAATAAGATTTTCACATGATGCTCTCTTAATTTCTGGAACACACCTTTGTTCGCTCCAACGCTGATCCCGACAGAAAACATCAGCACATACAACACATGCTCTGAGTGTCCGGTCAGAAAATCAATTATATCCTCCGGAAGAATTCCATTTCCCAGAAACACTCCCGCTGCCAGACAGCACACTGCGATCACAACCATCATATTTCCGCATCCTCCTTACTTTTCATAAATACTTTCGTAAGTCCATAGACGATCAAAATAGATCCTGCCACCGCAGACAACATATAGAGCACACTCTTCCAGCCAAGTTCTGCCAGTTCATTAAAAAAGTTTTCTCTGCTTCCAAGCGAGACTCCCATAATAAAAATCAAAATCCCGGTTAAAACAATCTGAAGCACTCCATTTACCTTCAATGTTTTCTTCAAATTCAGTTTCATACCGATAACAACTCCAAGCATCATAATTACAAGTATTAACATATTTCCTCCAACTAGTAGTATTTTACGCACACCTGTTTTCCCATCTTCCTTGCCACCTCCTGAAGCTGTTCTACCAGATTCATTCGGATGCTTAAGTCAAATGGAAGATTGGAATTTTGGTGTGCTTCATTCGTTGCCGTCCCCACAAACAAATGAATGTCCGTACATTCTTCGATTAACAGTCTTGCAAGTCTGGACGCTCCATTATCCGCATCCAACTCATCAAAAAATTCCACGTCAAAATCATCTCTCTCATATTTCTTGAGCAGTTTTAATGCTTTTCCAAGTGTCAGAACTCCCTCTGTCACCAAATCCAAACCTTCAATCGCAGCAGTCGGCGGCACTGATGAATCTTGATAATTCACCGATGTGACAATGTTTTTCTGCAAAACGCGCGCCATAATATTTGCGCTCGTCCCTCCTGACACAACCTTGGTTCCCTCTTCTGACATAAATTCCCGCACCATACGCTCATCATCATCTTTGCTTTTTGGCGGACCGGTAAAAATGTTCACGATTTTTCGATTGATCACACGCATGACTGCAATCGTCGTGTCATCCCCCGGACGGTGGGCATACAATTCATTGCACAGATCACTCAAAAGAGCGGTCAATCTCGAAGCAGAAAGTGTATCTTTTGTGCATTTCAGCGTATATTCTGCCATCTCGTTCCACGTCCAGCTCAAATTCATAAGCTCTCCTTCTCCGGCGTAGATCACACCATCGCTCATCAAAACGAAGCAATCATTGAGCTTTACCTGAAAACGATATTCACGTATTGTTTTCCCTTCGATTATACGTTCTTTGTACGGATAATCCACAATCTTTTTATCCCGGATAAAAATGCAGCTTGGATTGTCAAATTCGACGAGATACGCTTCTCCATTGTGAGCAATCTGAAGAATGCTAAACGTTGCATACGCCGCTTCCCGCACTTTGCAGATCGGCAGGGTCTTTGCGATCGTCTCCACCGCAAGCTCAATGGAAGCTCCATCCCGAAACATTGTCTTTAGGATTTTTGAAGTGAGTGTTGCAAGTATGTTCGCTTTCACACCGCTTCCCATCCCATCAGCCAGAATCAAAACATCTGCCTTATCCGTCTTCAGCACCTCCACCTTATCTCCGCAGAGTTCTTCCTGATATTTGTTCAGACTTTTCCACGCAACATCCACGCTAACACTCATGCTACTCCTCCTCATCCATCAGGATTGAATCCCGTAATTTCGTAAGCGTAACCTTTGTCTCCGCCGTTGTCTCTCCCAAAAGTCCCGCAATTTCCTGCGCCACCATCATCTGCTTATCAATAACCTTCTGTGCAGCATCGATTGTCTCCATCTTTAAACGGTACCGCTTTTCCTTCGCCTTCTCCTCTTTCGTGATATCCTGATAAATGACAAGCACTGATGTAAGATTCGGAATATACACAATTTTTTCTTCCGCCTTCAAGTGAATCTGCGGTAAATCTACTTTTTTACTCATAACAGACTGTTTCGTTTCAAGCACCATCTCGATATCTTCCGTCTCGATAAACTCGAATATGTATCGCTCCAGCGCTTCTTCCCTGCTGACTCCCAAATGCTGCTGCGCCATTCGGTTGCACTCTCGAATCCGCATCTCATCATCTATGATGAAAATCAGATTCGGTGTCACATCCAGCACAATATTCGACATCGATTCTGCCTGTGCAATCGCATACGGAAGACACATCCCAAGTTCTGCCTTCTTCTGAAATACCGCTGTCGCTTTCGCTCGACAGGTCGAATACCCGCATGCACCACAGTTCAATTCATCCTCTTTTTTATACTTTCCGATTGCCTGCAGCAATTCTGTCAATTCCTCTTCTGTCGGAACTTGTTCGTGCTGACTGCGATCCAAAAATGTTTTTTGCATTGATATGCAATCATATGGAATATCCTCAGAAGCGGGTGCATGTTCCACCTGTGCTTCAATCTGCACCTTCGCTTTCACAAAAGAATTCTGCCACTGATCCGATGCCGGTCCTTTAATGCAGCCGCCGTCACATACATTTGCCTCGATAAAACAGTGGCTGAGTTCTCCCTTCTCCATACTCTCAAACAGTTCCATACAGGCATCCAGACCGTCCACGTAAAGTTTGTGATATGCATCCTTCATGCTATCCTGTTCCATCACCGACTTTACAATTCCTCCGCCAACCGGATAAATCCGGTTGATCCTCGGATCCGGATTTCCAAACGGTTTCTCTTCGCATTCCGATATTGCGATTCCTTCTGCTTTCAGCCATCTGCCAAGCTCCTCGAATGTCAGAATTGCGTCCACAGCCCCAAATACCCTGTCATCCCCAACTGCCTCTTCTTTTTTTGCAATGCAAGGCCCTAAAAAAACAACCTTCACATCCTCACCATAAATCTTTTTGATCAGTCTCCCATGTGCGATCATCGGAGATACTACCGGAGTCATATATTTTGTCAGACTTGGATAGTATTTTTCGATCAGATCATTCACACTTGGGCAACAGGTTGTAATGAGATTTTTCATCGCTCCTTCTTCCAGAAGTTTCTGATATTCACGTGTGACAAGCGCCGCTCCCTCTGCCGTCTCGCGAACTTCAAAAAAACCAAGCTTTAACAGTGCATCCACAACCTGTCCCGGATTTTTATACTCCAACACTCCAAGATAAGATGGAGCAATAGAAATCACGGTTTTCATCCCCTGTCTCAGATACCCTTTGACACGCTCCATATCACTTGCGAATGTTTTCGCATTCTGCGGGCAGACCTCCAGACAATGCCCACAGTGAATGCAGGCTTCCCGAATAATATGCGCCTGTTCATTCCGAACTGAAATTGCTTTTACACTGCAATTTCGGACACATTTATAGCAATGCCTGCAATTTGCATCTTGAAAATCAATCACTTTCATTTTCAATCTTCTCCCCTTTCCCAGAGTCGCATTTTCTTCTTTTTAGTATACTCAATTTCTCTGGTTCCCGCAAGGAAAACCCCTTCATACCACTACCGATATGAAGGGGTTCTCTCATTCTTACTTATCGTCTTTTTTTCTACGTCCCAAGATATAGCCGCCCGCTAAAATCATAGATGAGAAGATGCCCAATACGCTTGTCGGATCTCCTGTTTTTGCCGGTTTCTTGCTGTCTGGCTTGTTCTTATCCAGCTCAGTCTGAGTTGTTGTTTCCTTCAATGCACCGTATGCTGTATTCAACACTTCTAATGCTTTGTCAACACTGCTTTGTGTCGCATTTTCATCTGCCAATACCGCTTTTGCATCTGCCAATGCTTTTGCAAACATTTTCCAGCTGTCCGGTGTATAGGCTTTTTCCTCTAATTTACTGTAGGCATCTACTTTTTCCTGCAATTTAGATTTATCAACTTCTGGTTGAGGGTTCGGAGTCTCTGCTTCTTTCAGATTTTCACGCGCTTGCACTAAATCCTGAAGCATTGCATTCACAGTATCCTGTGTTACGTTTCCATCTGCCAATACTGCTTTTGCCTTATCTAATACTTTCACAAATGCCTCCCAACTATCTGTTGTGTATGTATTTGAATCTAGTTTGCTGTACTCATCCACTTTCGCCTGTAATTTCGTTTTGTCTACTTTTGACTCCGCTTTTTCCAGCTTTCCGTATGCTTCCACTAAGCTTTGAAGCATTGCATTTACTGTCTCTTGTGTCGCTTTGTCATCTGCTAACACTGCTTTTGCATCTGCCAATACCTGTTCAAATATCTCCCAGCTGTCTGCCGTATATGCATTTGGATCTAATCTATCGTACTCATCTACTTTCGCCTGTAATTCCTTTTTATCCACTTCTGGTGTTTCAGGTTCGTTTGATTTTTCTTTCAGACCTGCAATCGCATTTTTCAAAGTCTTTGTACCTCTGTCCACAACTTTTTGTGTAATTGCATTTTCTTTTATATTTTGCGCATTTTCATATGCTATTTTAAATGCATCATAAGACTCTTCTGTATATTTGTCCTGTTCCTGTTCTTTTGTTTTTGCAATCGCAAACTGCTCTTCTAAGGCTTTGTAATCAATCTCTTCTGTTTTTTCACCTTGAACAACGACATTCACACTTGCTTTTTTGTTCTCAGTATTTACAATATCATTCAGACTCAACATTCCGTCAACAGTATGTGTATCTTCTGTGCCCATATCTACATTTCCAGCTTTCCAGGTTACTGGAACAAGTACCTTCATAGGATCTTTCATCTCTTCGACTGTAACCCAAACTCCATTTACAGTCGGAAGCTTCGCATTATCAAATGCACTGTCTTTCTGAACGAAAATATCCATGTTTCCAGATACACTTTGAACGCTCGCATTTTCATGTACATATCTTCCGATAACTTGTGCATCATTGATTCCAATGCCATGACCTGCTGCTGCACTATTCATCTCTTTGAAAAGCATTTTCACATAGCGGGCAGAAACCGGCGTCTCAAACTGAATATCGTCTTTTGGATGCGCCTCACCATCGTGTTCTCTTGTTAAGGTTTTTACCGTCGTCCAAGTCTTGTTGTCATTTGATACTTGTACTTCATAATTTATCGGATATACTTTATTAAAATACGAAACTTTCAGTCCATCAATCAAATTGGTCTGCTCACCAAGATCAATCGCAAACCACGCTTCCTCACTTGTGGCTTCCTCTCCTTTAATGAGATCACTATCCCATTTTGTAGTTTCGTCTCCATCATTAATGGACTCTGGCTCACCATTGCTTGTTCCCGATACTGTCACTGTTTTTTTCAGACCAATATTCTGCTGTTCCGTAATTTTCAATTGAAGTGATTTTAATGCCTCCTGCAATTTTACGGTTGCCTGCGTCACTTGATCCTGTGTCGCATTTTCATTCTCTGCAACCTTCTTCGCCTCTGCAATAACTGCTTTCAAGCTTTCTTTTGAAGCTTTTGTGTAGTCTTTTGACTCTACTTTTCCCTCAGCTTCTTTGATTACCTCGTTGAGAGTATTTTTATCAGTCACATCATCTTTCTTCTCTTTTCCAAAGATTTCAAACTCCTGTACTCCGACTCCATTTCCAGCCGCCACTGTGTTAAGTTTTGTAAAATAAAGTCTGAAATATCTCGCTGTCACTGGTGTATCCAAATTGATTGTCTCAACTGGACTTGTCGGTCCATTGTCCGCCTTTGTCAACTCTTTGATTGTTGTCCATCTCTCTCCATCGTTCGATGTCTGAATCTGCCATTGTGTTGGATAAATTTTATTGTAGAAATGTACAACCAGCTGGCTCACCTCATATACTTTTTCAGTTCCAAGATCAACAGAAACCCAGGAAAACTTTTTCGCATTATCTCCTTTAATCGGATCACTATCCCATTTTGTCTCAAGCTTACCATCATTAACATGGTCCTTATCGCCATCGCTTGTTCCTGATACTGCAACTACCTTTCCAATGGCAATATTATTCTCTATTTCATCGCCGCCAATTACATCCGGGTCTGTATACTCGCCAATATCATCCGTCTTATTCTCTCCTGTTACTATTGATAATTCATGGATAGACGCTGTATCGTTTGCCGACCATTTAATCAGAATTTCTGAAATCGCTCCGTATTTTTGCACATCAAATTCTGAAATTGTCTTGCCGAGTGTCCCAACTTTTTGTTCCCCTTTTGAAGTAACAACATACAGTTCGCCTTTTCCAGCCTTTCCCTGTAACACTGAGATTTTAGTCACATTTGTGTTATCTGTTACACGATAACGAATATAATCTTCCTTTTTGACTTCTTTGCTAAGTAAAGTCGTAATATCATTGTCAATTAGCGCCCCTAAATCTCCATCAATATTACTTGTAATCTTTGCCGCTGCTACTCCGCCATCCGTCTTTTTATTAATTTGAATCTCGTGTAATTTCAACTTATCCTTACCATTCTCTGTAAAGTAAAGTCTCAAATATCTCGCTTTTGCACCTTCTCCATTTCCCCGCACATAGCGATAAGGAACTTCCATCGTAGAATTATCGTTAGATACAGTTGCAACGTCTTTCCATTCTCTGTTATTCTCAGAAATCTGAATCTTTGCATTGTACAGACGTTGCGGTCCATCAGAAGTCACCGCTGCCACATCATACACTTCGATTGTTTTACCCAAATCATAGGTTACATAAGTATCTTTACCCGGATTCTCTTTTGTCACAATATAAGTTGAGAGATTATCATCGAATACACTGTTATAGGAACCTTCTCCAAGACCGTTCTTGATTGTAGACTGCAACACTTTTGCGTCTGGTTTCAGACTCTTAATATCCATCCCAATCTTATTGATATCCAAAGTCACTGCTTGATTAGAACTATTTCTTAACCGTAAGTATTTTACACCGACAAGTTCGCTCGCTTTTGTCTCACTTACCGCTGTCCAATTCAACTCATCGAATGAATGCTCAAGCACAAGCCCATTGGTATTGGAAAGTTCTTTCACGAATGATTTGACTGCCTCTGGTGTCTCCAACTTAATACCAACATAGTCATCTTTCTTTAGAGTCACATTCTTCAAACCACGAACACTAACCTCCGTTCCTTCAATCGTAAGCGGTGTCTTCTTCAATGCCTCCACATTTGTATAGATTCTATCATGTTCTTCCACTTTCTTATTCACAGTAAATTCTCTTACACATGTCCAGTAATTTGGTTTCTCAGAAGTTCCCTTTGTCTTCAGGAAATAACGTACATACCTCGCTTTTACATTCAGTCCGTCTGCTGTGATTCGGTCGCCATTCACTGTCGGTTTGATTTCTTCCCATTTTTCTCCATCTTCCGAATATTGCAACACAGCGTCGTGGAATTTATCCCAGTGTCCATCTTCCTTCCCCTGCAAAATCGACACATCTGTCACCGTCGTTACCTTTCCAAGATCCAAGCCGTAATAGTCTCCTTGTTCTTGATTTACTGACCAAGAAGCGTATGTTGTCTCATCACCATCATACATCTTCTTGGCATCTTCTGTCTCTACCTGATCCTTTCCACCCATTTTTGCATATAAAGTTGGGGAAATACTTGTATCACCCGGATTGACAATCGGAGAAATTCTATTCTTTGCTTCATTCATCACTTTTGTCACAAATGGAACAAGTCTTTTTGTACCTGATTTTGCATAATTTTTTTCACCCTCAACAGTTGGATATGTATACTTCGTGTCATATGCTTTTGTTGCATCACTGAATTTTGCCCACGCATCTTCCGTTTTTCCTTCTTCCAATGCAATTACGCTTTCAAGCGATGCTTTCCCGGCTGTCACTACATCACGCAATGAATTCAGCCACGGTGTCAATTCTTTTACCAAATCTTTATTTTCACACTTCCCAGTGAATTCTGTAATAGCTGTCAGAATATGCTCAAACTCTTTTAAAAGTGCTTTCGTATTCTTATTCTCTTTGATCTGCTTTCCAGAAGATACTAGTTTTTGTACCGCCTCTAATGTCTCTGCCAAATATTCAGATTCATTGAATCCCGGAACTCTGGAAGAATTCGGTGCATTAGAAATATTTCTTGCGATTGTAAGATAAGCATCCTTTACTTCCGGCTGTAGATAATTGAATGCACTTTCCCACACTTCTGTTGCATGCTTTGAATAATCTTTGTTGTTCCATACAAGCGCTGCCAGCTGATACAAACCAACTTCGTTAGCATAGGCAAATCTACTCGGATTCGAATGAAAACCAGCCAACCCCGTCACATTGTCCCTAGCATAATAAGTAATATCTCCAAGGAAAATTCCAGAACTTGCGTGCTCATTAACTGGATAATTCAACCAATAATCTGGATTGTGATTCGTCTTTGTCTTTAAGAAATCTACCGTCTCCTGCGTGATTGGCGCATTTACATCAGCTCCAGTCCAATAGATATTAATATCTTTATCTAACTTCTTCATCGCCTCAAGTTCTTCACCTTTTCCAGACCACGCCTGATTATAACCTTGTGGGCAATAAGTCAAAGGCTTACAGCCTTTTCCCTTCAGATATCCATTTATTTGATTCAAAACTTCTACTACCGTGTCATGAGAACCACCACCGAAGTCATCATTCAACACGTCAATTCGCTTCACACCAATTCCAATGAGCTGATCTAACTTATCCGTCAGCTTTTTGTACTGAGTTTTAAAATTAGGATCTGATATATCCTTAAAGGTACCAAAAAATTTCCCTAAATGAATAGACCAGGCAAATTCAACTTTCGTCTCCCTTCCTTTTTCCACCAACTTCTTCAACTCATCCAATATATTCTGTGGATATAGTTGATCCCACTTGTTTGTATGGTATTCATCCCCCTTTGCTGCATAGACATAACTGTTCATCTTATAGTCTTTTGCAAACTCCATCAGACTAGCGCGCTCTTTAAAATCCCATGCACCGTAAAATCCTTCGATATAGCCTCTAGTCGCAACTGTCGCATAATCTTCAATATGTGCATCTAAGAACTTCTTTCCCGAGAATGAAGAGAACATCATCTGCAAAGTAGAAACACCGTGGAAGGTAGCGTCAGTATCTTTTCCTTCAATCACGATTGTATTAGACTTCGCATCAGCATCTAAAATGTAAGCATCTGACTTCTTAAACAACTCTTTGTCATTCTGAGAAACAGACTTTTCTTTCATATGTTTATCAGCTGCTCCTTCTGTTTCTTCCACACCAAGGATAATATTCGTGTTTCCAGATTGTACATTCTGAGATTCCGAAGGTGTGATTCCATACTCTTTCAAAACCTCTTTCACATATTTTTTTGTATGTTCATCGACACCCTTTTCTGTTACAATTGTCACTTTTTCCTTATCTAATGTAAACTCCTGTTTTTGTTTCGGATACGTCACTTTCTGTGGAAGTGGATAGATTGCATAGGCATTCGGGTCTTTGGAACAATCATTTTGCTCCGCAGGTGCCGCTGGTGTTGTTTCCTCATTCTTCTTTGCAGCGGCTGCCGGAAGAACAGAGGTTGCTGTCATCGCACAAACTAACGCTGCACTTGCTACACGTAAGGATTTTCGTTTCTTTTTCATATTTTTGCTCCTCTCGTTTCTTTTTTCACATATAGTTTATTATAGCATATTTACAATTTCTTCCAAAGAGTTTTTTTCTTTTTAGATATATTTTTTAGATATATTACATAAATACTTTTTCCTTTTTTTTGTACAAACAGACAAAAGACAGATTGCCGTGTAACAATCACCATTGTCTTATCACACAGCAATCTGCCTTTTATCATTACTAGATGGAATTAATCGTTCTCTTTACATAAGATGTATGTAAAATCTCATGCGCTTTATGACTTCCCGGTCTTCCCAAAAATTCTTCATATAATTTCTGAATCGAAGGATTCTCATGGGATTTTCGAATTGCTTTTTTTGCATCGTTGTCATACAGTACTTTCGCACGTGCCATTCTCACATCGGTAAAGTTTCTTACATCCGCAGAAACTTGTGGCTGTCCACCGCCATTTACACAGCCTCCCGGACATCCCATAATCTCAATGAAATGATAGTCTGCTTCTCCTGCATTGACTTTGTCAAGCAGCTCTTTTGCGTTTCGCAGTCCGGATGCGACTGCTACTTTCACATCCATTCCCGCTACATTGTAAGTCGCTTCTTTAATTCCATCTGTTCCTCGTACATCTTCAAAGTCCACTTTTGCGAGTTCTTCTCCCGTAAGCGTCTCCACCGCCGTCCGAAGTGCCGCTTCCATAACACCACCGGTTGCTCCAAAGATTACTGCTGCTCCGGTTGATTCTCCGAGCGGATCATCAAAATTCTCTTCCGGAAGTCCTGTAAAATCAAGTCCTGTACGTTTGATCAGTCTTGCAAGCTCTCTTGTTGTAATAGCAATATCCACATCCGGTACGCCCGCCGCATTCTGGGCCTTGCGTCCAATTTCAAATTTCTTTGCAGTGCAAGGCATCACACTCACACACACGATATCCTTTGGATCCATCCCAGTCTTTTCGGCATAATAGGTCTTTGTAATTGCTCCAAACATCTGCTGCGGTGATTTACAGCTCGACAGATTCTCTGTCATATCTGGAAAATAATGTTCACAGTATTTGATCCATCCAGGTGAGCAGGAAGTAATAAGTGGAAGTACACCACCATTTTGTACTCTGTCTATAAATTCATGCGCTTCTTCCATAATAGTGAGATCTGCGCTGAAATCCGTGTCAAACACTTTGTCAAATCCGATTCTTCGAAGCGCTGCCACCATTCTGCCCTCCACGTCAGTTCCAATCGGATATCCAAACTCTTCTCCCAACGCCGCTCTTACGGAAGGCGCTGTCTGCACTACAACATGTTTTTCCGGATCGGCAATCGCCTCTAACACTTCATCTATATAATCCTTTTCTTGAAGAGCCCCAGTCGGACAGACTGCAATACACTGTCCACAAGACACACAGCTTGTATCTCCAAGACCCATCTCAAACGCCGATCCAATACTCGTTGCAAACCCTCTGTGATTCGGTCCAATCACACCGATTCCCTGTACTTTCTCACAGACTGCCGAACATCGTCTACACAAAATACACTTATTGTTATCCCGAATCATATGTGCCGCCGTTACATCTAATTCATACTCATTTTTCTCACCATCAAAATAGTCTTCCTCTGCAACTCCAAGTTCACGGCACAACTGCTGCAATTCGCAGTTCCCACTTCTCACACAAGAGAGACATTTTCTGTCATGAGCAGACAAGATTAACTGCAGAGTCTTCCTTCTTGCCTCCAACACTTTCGGTGTATTCGTCCATATCTCCATCCCATCACTGATTGGATGTACACAGGATGCAACCAAAGTCTTTGCACCTTTTACTTCCACCACACAGATTCGACATGCCCCGATTTCATTAATCTCTTTCAAGAAACAGAGAGTAGGTATTTTGATTCCAGCCAAATGTGCTGCTTCCAAGATTGTAGACCCTGCCGGCGCCGACACGGCTCTGCCATTTAATTTTATCGTTACATTTTCCATCATCTTACCTCCCCTATTACTCTTTATAAATAGCACCAAACCGGCATTTTTCCATACATGCTCCACATTTGACGCATCTAGACTGGTCAATCATATGTACTTCTTTTACCGAGCCAATAATCGCATTGTTCGGACACGTTCTTGCACAAAGTGTACAGCCTTTACATTTATCCGCATCAATTTTGTATTGCAGCAACTCTTTACAGACTCCCGCAGGGCATTTTTTATCTACGATATGTGCAATATATTCGTCCCGGAAATAGCGCAGAGTAGAAAGTACCGGGTTTGGAGCCGTCTGTCCAAGCGCGCAGAGCGAGTTATCCTTTAAGTGATAACAAAGTTCCTCCAATTTATCCAAATCTTCCATGGTTGCCTGCCCCTTTGTAATCTTATCCAAAAGTTCCAGCATACGTCTTGTGCCGATACGGCAAGGTGTACATTTCCCGCAAGACTCATCTACCGTGAATTCCAAAAAGAATTTTGCAATATCCACCATACAAGTATTCTCATCCATAACAATCAGACCACCTGATCCCATCATGGATCCAATTTCCATCAAGTTGTCGTAATCGATCGGAACATCAAGATGTTCTGCCGGAATGCATCCGCCTGACGGTCCTCCCGTTTGAGCCGCCTTGAATTTCTTTCCATTCGGAATTCCTCCGCCGATTTCTTCCACAATCTCACGAAGTGTCGTTCCCATCGGAATCTCCACAAGTCCAGTATTATGAATTTTACCACCTAACGCAAACACTTTTGTTCCTTTTGATTTTTCTGTTCCCATACCCGCAAACCATTCCGGTCCCTTTAAAATAATCTGCGGAATATTTGCCCAGGTCTCCACATTGTTTAAAATCGTCGGTTTTTGGAATAAGCCTTTCAATGCCGGGAATGGCGGACGCGGTCTTGGCTCACCACGATTTCCTTCAATGGATGTCATCAATGCCGTCTCTTCTCCACAGACAAACGCTCCCGCTCCCAGTCTCAAATCAATATCAAAATCAAATCCGCTTCCAAAAATATCTTTGCCAAGCATTCCGTACTCTCTCGCCTGACGAATTGCGATTTCCAGACGTTCAATTGCGATCGGATATTCTGCACGCACATAGATGTACCCTTGTGACGCCCCGATTGCATACCCTGCAATTGTCATTGCCTCCAACACAACATGAGGATCCCCCTCGAGCACCGAGCGATCCATAAACGCTCCCGGATCTCCTTCATCAGCGTTGCAACAGACATATTTTTGATCTGCCTGATTGCCTTTTGCAAATTTCCATTTCAACCCCGTCGGGAAACCTGCTCCTCCGCGTCCTCTCAGTCCACTGTCCAAGATAACCTGAATGACGTCATCCGGTGTCATCGTCGTCAAGACTTTTCCAAGAGCCTCGTATCCGCTCGTCCCTATGTATTCTTCAATATTTTCCGGATTGATCACGCCACAGTTGCGAAGCGCAATTCGCTTTTGTTTCTTATAAAATTCCGTCTCTTGAAGCGGCAGTATTCCATCTTCACTGACCGTCTCCTGATATAAAAGACGAGTAACAATTCTTCCGTTTAACAAATGTTCCGATACGATTTCCGGAATGTCCTCTTCTTTTACCATGGAATAAAATGCGCCCTCCGGATAAACGATCATAATCGGCCCCAACGCACACAGCCCGAAACATCCTGTTTTCACGACTCCAATCTCATTTTCCAGACTATTTTTTCGAATCTCTTCATGCAGTTTTTCAATAATTTTCTTGCTGCCGGAAGAAGTACACCCGGTACCTCCGCAGACCAACACATGCTTGCGATACGGGTTATCTTCTGTCCAGACTCCGTCTTCTGAACGAAACTCTACCTGTCCCTGCATCTTTTCTTTGATTGCTTTCAATTCTTCCAGTGACTTCATGCATATCCTCCATTTCTATTTTCATACGATCCTAATCATATTTTGCTAAAATATCATCTATGTCATCTACAGTCAAACGTCCGTAGACATCATCATTTACCATCATGACCGGCGCAAGACCGCATGCCCCGACACATCGGCAGGCATCCAGTGAAAATTTACCGTCAGGTGTACACTCCCCACCCACGATTCCAAGCTTTTCCATCAGATAATTATAAATATCCCCGGAACCTTTTACATAACATGCCGTGCCAAGACAGACTGAAATGCGATATCTTCCTTTTGGATTGAGCGTAAACTGTGAATAAAACGTTGCAACTCCATATATTTTCTCCAACGGAATCTTCGTCTCATTTGAAATCATTGTCTGCACTTCTATCGGAAGATACCCGTATATTTCCTGAGCCTTTTGCAAAATGGGCATCAAAGCACCTTTATCATCCTTCAATTCCGCAATCACCTGCAATAACGCCTCTTCCTGCTCTTTTGTTCCATGAAACGGAACCCCTCCTGTTTTAGAACACATCCTGAAACCTCCTTTTACTGTAATTTTCCGTTCTACACCTTGTGCATCTCGATATACCACTTCATATTAACACATATTTGTGCAAAAATCCATATTCAAGAACTTTTCTTTTATGTATTTTCACTATTGTTTTAATTCATTTTTAATAATTTTTGTAATTTTTTACAAAATTTTGAAATTTAACAGGCTTTAAAAGGCAATAATAAAAAAGAAACCTTGTACAAATCTTACTAGAAGAATCTACAAAATTTCTTTTTAGATAAAAATAAATTATCATCAAACTATTCCGGACGCTATCCCCCTAAAGTTACATCTTGTTTGTCATACCACCTGATTGCTTTATCAAAATCTCTTTCTTTATAATCCGGCCAAAGATTTTCTACCACATAGAAATCCGCGTAGACTGACTGCACAGGCAGCATTCCCGACAATCTTCTCATATTCCCCCAACGAATTACCAAATCAATTCGGGAAATATCCTTTGAATGTATTTGAGTCATTACATCGTTCTCATGCTCCATACCCTCTTTTCTTATCGCGCTCAAATCCCATTCCCAGCCATAATTCACAAGAAAATTCACCTTGATATCAGCAATTCCGATTTCCTTTCTCTGTGTATATTTCAAAAGTTCTTCCGGAAAATGTGCTGAACTCGAATCTCCCACAACCAAAAGCGATACATTCCCTTCTTTTTGAATCAGCCGCACTGCATCTACGCACGCTTTTTTAAATGCATTTTGCTGCACTTTCGGCCGTTTACAATTGTCCACAGTAAACCCATAATACGTAATTTCCGCAACTCCATACTCCTTTGCTTTGCGCAGCACTTCCAGTCCCGGCTTCAGTCCATGCTGATACCCATCTTTTTTCTCCATCTGATGTTGTGTCGCCCATCTCCTATTTCCATCCGGTATAATTGCAATATGTTTTGGAATTCTCAACGCAGTCCCTCCTAAATTTTGATACAAGGACTATTCCCATAATAAACGATATTTATTCCAATCACACAGAAAAGTCCCGGAACTTCAAGTTCCGAGACTTCATTTTTCACCGTCTATTTAATAAACATCGCATCCCCAAAGCTGAAGAAACGGTATTTTTCTTTCACAGCCTCCTCATAAGCCGAGAGCACCTGTTCTCTTCCTGCCAATGCAGATACCAACATGACCAATGTAGACTCCGGTAAATGAAAGTTCGTGATCAGGCAATCCAACACCTTAAATTCATACCCCGGATAAATGAAAATCTCCGTCCAGCCATTCGTCGCATGAAGTTTTCCATTTTTATCTGCAGCAGATTCAATTGTTCGACAGCTTGTTGTTCCGACACAAATTACGCGATGCCCGCTTTCTTTTGCACGATTAATCTTTTCAGCCGCCTCTTCCTCAATCTGATAAAATTCTGAGTGCATGTGATGCTCCAATATATTATCGACTTTTACAGGACGGAATGTTCCAAGTCCTACATGTAAGGTCACACGTGCAATCTGCACGCCTTTCTCTTCGATCTCTTTTAACAACTCCGGCGTAAAATGTAGTCCGGCTGTCGGAGCTGCCGCAGAGCCGGAATGTTTCGCATATACCGTCTGATATCTGTTTTTATCTTCCAATTGGTGTGTGATATACGGCGGCAGCGGCATCTGTCCTAATTGATCTAAAATTTCCTCAAAAATTCCTTCGTATTCAAAATGGATCAGACGATTGCCTTCTTCTACGATATCAACGACTTCACCGACTAAAAGACCGTCTCCGAAACTGATTCGAGTTCCCACTTTTGCCTTTTTCCCAGGCTTTACAAGCGTCTCCCATACATCGTTTTCTTTTCGTTTTAGCAACAATACTTCTATTTTTGCATCCGTGCCGATTTTGGAACCAATCAGCCTTGCTGGAATTACTTTTGTATCATTGATAACAAGACAGTCCCCTTCCTGCAGATAATCTATAATCTCCCGGAACACATGGTGCTCCACCCTGCCAGTCTCTTTATCCAACACCAAAAGTCTTGAGCTTGAACGGTCCTCCAATGGATCCTGTGCAATCAATTCTTCCGGTAAATCAAAATAAAAATCTTCTTTTCTCATCTTTTTGAAACTTCCTTTCTTATCCAATGCCGCCATATAAAATACCCAATATATAGACAACAATCGTCAAACCAACAAAAATATATTTTGTCATTGGCTCAAACCATTTTCCAATCTTTTTCTCGCGTCCCATCTGTACCTGCTCTCTTGCAAATCCAGGAGGGCATACCCAGAAAAACATAATTGCGGCAAGCAATGCTCCTAGTGGAATAATGTAAATTGAAACCACATCCATCCATGTGCTTACCACATCACCGGATTCAATGACAACTCCAACCGCCACAGCCACAACTGCCACAATTGCGACTGCTATCTTTCTCGATACCCCAAAGCGTTCCTGAATCGCCTCCACCGGTGTCTCAAACAAATTGATCAACGAAGTGACTGCCGCAAATAGAACTGCCACGAAAAAAAGAATACAGAAAAATGTTCCAACCGGCATCTGCTGAAATACTTTCGGCATCGTAATGAACATTAACGCAGGTCCTGCACTTGGATCTAATTGGAACGCAAACACTGCGGGCAAAATCACAAACGCTGAAAGAAGCGCTGCCAATGTATCAAAAATTGCCACGTTTCTCGCACATGCAATCACATCTTCATCTTTTTTCAGATAGCTTCCATAAACTATAGTTCCTGAACCTGCTAATGAAAGCGAAAAGAATGCCTGCCCAAGTGCATACACCCAGGTTTTTACATTTCCAAGTTCACTCCATTTTGGCTTTAGCAAAAAGGAATACCCAGATACAGATCCTTTCAGAAAGAACACTCGCACCGCCAGTATCAGGAACAGGCAGAAAAATGCAGGCATCATAAACTTATTAACCTTTTCAATACCTTTTGCAATCCCAAACAGCATGATTGCAAACACAATCACCAAACCAAGCAGATGCCACGGAATACTTCCAAATGAAGCAGATATCTCTCCGAAGTACTCTTCCGATTTTGTTTTCATCAGACTTCCCGTCACAGATCCGACCAAAAATTTCAAAATCCATCCCACAACAACCGAATACCCGATTGCAATTCCAAGCGAACCAAGTGTCGGCACAAGTCCGACGAACTCGCCCCATCTTCCGCCTCTCATCTTCGATGCTCCGCAAAACGCCCCGATAGAACCAGCTTTCATCGCACGTCCAAACGCCATCTCACCTGCAACACCCGCAAATCCGAGCACAAAAACAAATATAAAATACGGTATCAAAAATGCAGCACCGCCACCTTCGCCTACACGATAAGGAAACAGCCAGATATTTCCCATTCCAACAGCAGAGCCGATACATGCCAGCACAAAGCCGAACCGGTTTTGAAATGTCTCTCTTTTTTTGTTTGTCATCTTTTTCCCCTCTTCCTCATTTGCATTTTCGCATATATAATCACATTATATATGCTTTGTTCTAAAAACGCCACCCCTTTTTCAATGAAGCATCTGATTCACCAGCAGCCAGTTTGCCCGAAACGGACGCATCAAGTTCCAATACCCGACGCCACGGATATCCTTTTCTGCAGCCAGCTGCAATTTTGCATAAATACTTCTCACATCCTCGAACCAGACCTCATATCTCCTGCCACCAATTTCATAATAGAAAAACGGACTTTGATAACGCTCATCGTACTGAATCTCCACACCTCGCTCTGCCGCGATGACATTCGCCTCAACATTTCCAATCAATCTTGCTTTTGTCACACCTCGCTCATACGGGAGCGGCCAACTGTACCCGTAATTAGGAATCCCAAGCACAATTTTTTCTTTCGGAATTTCCGTGAGGGCATACTCCAACACCTGTCGGACATTTGGCAGCGGCGCTACCGGAAGCGGTGGTCCGTATGTATACCCCCATTCATACGTCATCAGAAACACCGTATTTGCACTTTGCCCCAACAGATGATAATCCATTGCCTCATACAACAACCCTTTTTGATAAGAAGAGGTCTTCGGAGCAAGCGCCACCGACACCCGATATCCATTTTCATTCATCGTCTCCCGTAAACGATTCACAAAATCTGCATACCCCACCCGATCTTCCGGCCGAATATATTCAAAGTCCACATCTACACCTACATACCCCTTTTCTCGTACTGTCTCCAAAAGATTTTCAATCAAATTGTCCTGAACCGTCTCATTTTCCGACAATATTTGAATCAGCCCACTGTTAAAGGTTCCCGTCTCCGCAAACGGCGTCAGCACCAGAATCGGTTCCACCTGCTGATTCCACGCCTCCTGAATCCCCCAGGTCTCGTCAATCTGAGGTGGAATCAATTCTCCTTCTGCCGTAAATCCATAAGAAAAAATAAGTATTTCATCTATATAAAGAAGTACCTCACGCAAAATATACGGCTCGATAAACGGATATGCATACCCGCTGATCCTACCTTGCATAAGCGGTTCTCCCTCATAAGAAATGACTAAACTCTGTCCCTCTAACAAATAGGTCTGATTCAACAGAAACGGATTGTTTTGATATAGATTTTTGACCGTGATACTATATTCTTCCGCGATCTGCTCTACCGTCTGTCCTTCTCTCACAATATGAACCCGACTCGGCATCAGAATCAAAAGAGCTTGCCCCGGAACAAGATTTTGCTGCGCTGCCAGCTCATTGTCATACACAATCCGGTCAGCTGAGACATCATATAGCTGAGCGATCGAATAGATTGTCTCTCCACTTTTTACAACATGTATCGGCATCGTTATTCTCCATTTTTAGTTCTTTACTTTTAATATATTCATCTATCGATAACCCCAAAACCGAATTTGTCACTATAACAAGTATTATTGTGCTGACTCTCCCTATCCCTCAACATATTTCATATATGGAACAAACTTTTCCCCTAGACTTGCCAATAATATTTGATTATTGTCGGACTCATAGATTTCGGTTCCGATAGCCAAAAGAGTAGCATCCCAATTATTGAAGTCATTTGTTACCCCAGTGTTGCTTATTTTCCCAATGTATTTGTCTTTTTCGAAAGTCTCATTTTTTACCCAGTCTACATCTGTAACATTTACATAGGCAGCATCTTCATAAACAAACATATCTATACTATGATCATCGGAATACAACTGCTCCGGAGTCGATTCAGTGCTTAATGCTGAACCACATCCCGAAAAACTAATCATAAAAAAAATACTCATACCTAAAATAGTAAATATTTTCTTCAATTCATTCACCTCCCATAACATCTATGCAAAATTCCAATTGAACAGTATCGACCTTCCCATTGCCTATGAAAACAATACCATCCTTCCGCTTGGTTGGCAAGCGGTTTTACGATTCAAATGCGCCTCCCGTGTAAAGCAGTGTTTTGATTACTACTGATTTTACATAGAGGATTTTATTATGTACAAAAAATATTTAGCACAGCTTGAGGAAGCCGGAAAAATCTGCAACCTCAAAGAACGTTCTATCAATTGCTATAAAACTATCTGTGAAACAGGCAAAGGTTTTCCCAAACATCATGAACTGTAAAACAGGGGCTTATGGTGCAAACGTCAGTGTATATGAAGACTGTGGTGGACATCTTGGAAAACCACAGCTTCAAATACCACAAAGATGTTAAAAGCTTATTCTTTCATACGTTTTCTAAAACCTCAAAGTTTGAGGTTTTGTTTTCATACCTAATTATATGAAAACACTTGATTTCTGTAGCTTCTGCACAGAAAATGCTGTATAATCACAGGTAAGTACAAAAAACTGCTTTTTCGTTTCCCCCATCATTGATTCTAACCTAAAGAATTTAGAAATGAGGTATTTTTATGGAATATATTAGAGTAACCAACGAGAATATAGACAAAGAGCATATATGCTGTGCCATTTCAAATAACAATGATATTCAAGTATCATCAAAAAAGGCTTGGCTACAAGAGCGATTTAACGAAGGCTTAGTTTTCCTAAAGAGCGAAGAACGAGGAAAGTGTTTTATTGAGTATATTCCTGCTGAAAATGCTTGGAATCCTATTATTGCAGATGATTATATGTATATTAACTGTCTTTGGGTTGCTGGTTCATTCAAGGGTCATGGATACTCAACAGACTTATTAAATGCGTGTATTGAAGATAGTAAAACAAAAGGAAAACAAGGGTTATGTATTCTATCTTCCCAAAAGAAAAAAACATTTTTAGCTGACCCTAAATTCTTAAAATACAAAGGTTTCATCGTTTGCGATGAAGCAGATAATGGTATTCAATTATGGTGTTTACCATTTAATAAAAATTCCTTGTTACCTAAATTCAAGAAGTGTGCCAAGCACCCTCACATTGATGAAATGGGATATGTTTTATACTATACCAGTCAATGTCCATTTAATGCGAAATATGTGCCTATTGTAGAAGAAATCGCAAAAGAAAAGGGCGTACAGTTTAAATCTATTCGTTTGCAAAGCAAAGAGCAAGCACAGAATGCACCTACGCCGATTACAACTTACGCTCTGTTCTATAATGGAGAATATTTAACAAATGAGCAGATGAATGATAAGAGATTTTTAAAGTTGTTGGCAAAATAAACCCCATCTTATAGAACTAAGAAAACTTCCTCCTACATCCCGTTTCGTCTTACACAAAAAGTACCGCCATCTGACGGTACTTTCCTTCTTTTATTTACTGCCTTAATTCAATTCCCATTTCTTCCAATGCTTTCAAGATTTTCGTCATCGCAGAAGTCACATCTGCCTCTTCCAACGTCTTATCTTTTGCACGGAACACAATAGAATATGCAACAGATTTGAATCCTGCTTTAATCTGCGCTCCCTCATAAAGGTCGAATAATTTGTAGCTTTCTAAGTAAGCGCCGCCTTTCTTCGCAATCACTTCCTCGATCTGACCAACCAAAATTTCTTTCGGCACAACCATACTGATATCACGAGTCACTGCCGGATATTTTGCAATTCCTTCATATTTTCTGTCAAATGTAGCAAGTTCCACTACCTCCGGCATATCAATCACTGCAACATAAGCTCTTGTCCCGATTCCGTAAATATCTGCCACTTCTGGGTGTACTTCTCCCAAGTATCCTACTACTTTTCCACCGTAAATGATATTTGCCTGACGTCCCGGATGCAAGAATGTCTTTCCTGTGTTTGGATCATATGTCTCTTTTTCATGCATACCGATTTTTTCAAAGAATTCTTCTACAACGCCTTTCATGCTGAAGAAATCACCTTCTCCATACATACCAAGTGTGAACTGCATACGTTCTTCCGGAAGTTCTGTGACCGGAAGCTGTTTTGGAAGATAAATATTTCCAAGTTCATACAAACGAACGTCTTTATTTCTTCTGTTATAGTTTGTCGCAAGCGATGTTAACATTCCATTCAAAGAAATTGTTCTCATAATACTGTAATCTTCTCCAAGCGGATTCATGATCTCCACCGCTTCACGGAGTTTTGAGTCCGCCGGAAGCAACAGTTTATCAAATACTTTTGGACTTTCAAAAGAATATGTCATTCCCTGACTGAATCCACAGAACTCTGCGATGTTTCTAGCCACTTCTTCCACACGAAGTTTAAATGACAATTTTCCTGTTGTAGCCTCTCCTCTCGGAAGTGTTGTCGGAATATTGTCATATCCGTAAAATCTTGCCACTTCTTCTGCAAGGTCTGCAAGTCTGAATAAATCATGTCTGAATGTCGGTGTGATCACTTCTTTTGTCTCGGCATCATATTCCAAACCGATTTTTTCAAAATATCCAAGCATTTCTTCTTCTGAAATATCTGTCCCAAGCATCACATTGATTTTCTCTGCATCAAATGGAACGCGAACCGGTTCTTTTACTTTTCCATATACATCAACGGTTCCTCCGACAACTTCACCTGCACCTAATTCTTCAATCAACTGGCAAGCTCTGTCGATTGCCGCTTTCGCATTGTTCGGATCAAGTCCCTTTTCAAATTTTCCGGAAGCATCTGTACGAAGTCCGACCTTTTTGCTTGATTTACGGATATTTGTTCCATCAAAACATGCCGCCTCAAACAATACGTTCTGCACATCATCTGTAATCATAGAGTTTTCTCCACCCATGATACCCGCGATGCCAACTGATTTTTCTCCGTCGCAGATCATTAGGACAGATTCGTCCATCTCTCTTTCCTGTCCGTCTAATGTCACGAATTTTTCTCCTGCTTTTGCTGTCTTTACAACAATCTCATTTTCGGCAATCGTAGAAAGATCGTAAGCATGCATTGGCTGCCCATACTCTTCCATCACATAGTTTGTGATATCAACAAGGTTGTTGATCGGACGGATTCCAACAGAAGCCAGTCTTCTTTGCATCCATCTCGGAGATGATCCAATTTTTACATTTTTCACAACTCTTGCACAGTAGCGTGGGCAAAGCTCTGTGTTCTCCACAGTTACTTTAATATAATCATTGACATCTTCGTTATTTCCAGTCTCTGTCACAACCGGAGGGCAGAATTCTTTTCTAAAAGTTGCCGCTGCTTCTCTCGCAATTCCCACTACACTAAAGCAGTCCACACGATTTGATGTCACTTCGTATTCAAATACAACATCATTTCTTCCAAGTGCTTCAATCGCGCTGCTTCCAACTACTGCATCTTCCTCGAAAATATAGATCCCGTTCTCCGGAGCCTCCGGGTACATATCTGTTGTAGATCCAAGCTCTTCGATGGAACACATCATACCAAAACTTTCCACTCCACGAAGCTTTCCTTTTTTGATTTTGATTCCGCCTTCTACAACTTTCCCGTCATGGCTTCCCGCTACACGTCCACCGTCTAATACAACCGGCACCTTTGCTCCTTCAAATACATTCTTCGCCCCGGTTACAATCTGAACAGTCTCTGTTCCAACATTCACCTGGCAGACAACTAGTTTATCCGCATCCGGATGTTTCTCAATTTTATCAATCTGACCAATTACAATTTTTTCAAGGTCTGCATCCAACACCTCAAATCCCTCTACTTTTGTTCCGGAAAGCGTCATCGCATCTGTGTATTCCTGCGCTGTGACATCAAGGTCCGGCACATATGCTTTTATCCATGATAATGATGTATTCATTTTCTAAATCCTCCTAAAAATTTCTACTCTTTGGCATATTCTGTCGCGCCGCTCATTTTACTCTTTGGCACATCTTCTTGAATCCCTTCGCGATTCAAGAAGCCCGTTCGCAGCACTTTATGCTTACATCTTGCTTCGCAATCTGTGTCTGCTATCGCAGACTGCGAACTAGAATTGCTTTAAGAATCTAATATCGTTTTCGTATAATAATCTCATATCGTCGATTTCGTATTTCAACAGTGCAATACGTTCCAATCCTACACCGAATGCAAATCCGTTGTATTCTTCCGGATCAATTCCGCACATTTCCAGTACATGTGGATGAACCATACCGCAGCCTAAAATCTCAATCCATCCGGAACCTTTACAGAAACGGCATCCTTTTCCGCCACATTTAAAGCATGTCACATCCACTTCAGCGCTTGGCTCTGTAAATGGGAAGTGATGTGGTCTGAATTTTGTCTTTGTCTCTGGTCCGAACAATTCTTTTGCAAATACTTCCAGTGTTCCTTTCAAATCTGCAAATGAAATGTTTTTGTCAATCACAAGTCCTTCAATCTGATGGAAGGAAGGTGAGTGTGTCGCATCCACTTCATCCGAGCGGAACACTCTTCCCGGTGCGATCATACGAATTGGAAGTTTTCCCTGTTCCATCACACGTGCCTGCACCGGAGAAGTCTGTGTACGAAGTACGATGTCTTTGTTGATATAGAATGTGTCCTGCTCATCTTTCGCCGGATGATCTGCCGGAATATTCAATTTTTCAAAGTTGTATTCGTCATACTCTACTTCCGGTCCTTCCACCACTTCATAGCCCATGCCGATAAAAATTCTTTCAACTTCTTCCAGCGCAATTGTATTCGGATGACGATGCCCAACCATATTTTTCTTAGATGGAAGTGTAACGTCAATAACCTCTTCTTTTAATTTTGCTTCACGGATTGCTTTTTCCATTGCTGTCTTTGCATTGTTAAGAGCTGTCTCAATCTCTTCACGAGCTTCATTGACAAGCTGACCAACCTTCGGTCTGTCCTCAGCTGCTACATCTTTCATTCCTTTTAAAACAGCTGTAAGCTCTCCTTTTTTCCCAAGGAATCTTACTTTTACATCATTCAATTTTTCCGGCGCATCTGCTGCCTGAATCTGTGCCAATGCTTCTTCTTTGATGCTTTGTAATTTTTCTTTCATCGTTTTTATCTCCTTTAATTTTTTTACTTATAAAAAGAACCCCGCCCCCAAAAAAGGGACGAGGCTATATCGCGGTACCACCCTACTTCTCACAGAAATCTCCGTGAGCACTCGGACTGCGTAACGTGCAGATACGTTATCTTCTACTTTTCTTTATATCGTTCAAAGATACAGCTCCCGTGCGAAATTCGATTCCCATTTGAACTAAAGGAAACTTCCAGCCGACGATTTCCTCTCTCTGTTAGAAAATAGTGCTCTACTAAACACGTTCCATGCCTTTTTGTATTCAAAATTCCTTTTCATTTTAACACATTAATTCGTAATGTCAAGATGTTCCTCGACCAAAACATTAATTTCTCCGCCCAAAAGCATGACATACATACAGAAATATAGCCACAGCATAATCAATACAATCGTCGTCAAACTTCCATACATATTGGAAAATCCTCTGAAAATATCCATGTAAACCGAGAAAACGAAAGATGCCAGCGTCCAACCAAACGCCGTAAACACAGCCCCGGGAAACTGATACTTCATCTTTCCCTTATGATTTGGGAGAAAACGATAAATACAGGTAGAAAATACAATCAGCACTAACAGCGTCGTAACCGTTCGAATTTCAATAATAAAATCCGTCACATACCGGAAAATCGGAACATGTTCGTTGACAAACATACTAATACTGTTACCAAATCCAAGCAGGACAAGAGACAACACAATCGCAATGATAAAAAGTACCGTGTAGAAAGCTGCCCGGATTCTCAAAAAAATATAGTTTCTTGTCTCAATTTCCTCATGAATGCAGTTCAGTCCGTTTGTGATTGCAAGCACCCCGCGTCCCGCAGACCACATGGTCATAAGTGCTGTCAAAGGGATTACCGCGCGTGATTGGTTATACACTTCATTCACAATAGAAATCATTGTCGCACGAATTGTCTTCGGAAACACTTCATAAACCGCCGTCATCACATCCGCTTTTGTTACCGGCGTATATCGCACCAAAGTCAGCAAAAGCAAAATGATCGGAATTAAAGAAAGTACAAGAAAAAACGCAGACTGTGCCGCATACGCCCCTACATGATCTCTTCCTACTTTTTCTAAAAACTCACTTACTTTTTTCACCAAGACTCTCATAAAACGATTCCTTCTCTTTTTTATCTTACGCAATCATATCACGAAACATTCTTTTCGTAAAGTATCTTTCACTCCACGGTCACTCCCTGATAAAACAATTGTAAGATCTCTATGTATGTTTTTCCGCATTTTGCCATCTCATTCGCTCCATTCTGGCTCATCCCGATTCCGTGTCCGTATCCGCCTCCATTTATAATATAATTTCCTTCACTTTTCTCTATTTGGAAAAACGCGCTGGGCAATAAAGTTTGACTGTCCACCACTGTCCCGTCTTGTTTTTCAATTTTGTATCCTTTCCCTCCCAAAGCTCTTCGTATCTTATTTTCGGTATCGACAGTCACGCTTCCACCATCTCCCTGTGCCACTATCTGAAGTGCCACGCCTCCTGCTCCCTGCTTTGTGACCGACACATTCTGAAGCGTTCCTATTTCCGTTGCTGTGTTTAGTTCAATCAGATTAGACAATACCCCTTCCTGCACTACCGCCCTCCATCTATACCACGGGAGTTCTGCTTCATATGCATTTCCATCTTCCTTGCAAATCTCCACACTTTGCAGATACTGATTTTGTTCATCCGGCGTCGTTCCCCACGCCTCAATCCCGGTTGATTTTCCGCAGGAAGTAGAATAGTAGTAAGCAGTTACAACCTGATTCTGATACCATAATTTTTGTCCCTGCGTCTCATTTACCGCTTGAATAGCCGACTCCTGCTCCTTAGAATTCCCATACACCTGAAAAGAAGTGCTGTCATCTACATGTGCATTATATTCCGGATAAGACAATCCTTGTGTCTGATTATAAGCATAACTTCTCGCACAGACCGCCTGTGCTTTGAGCGCTTCCAACTCGTAAGACGCCGGCATCTCACTTGGAACGACCGCATACAGATATTCCTCCAAAGGAAGTTCATTTACAAGAATCATTCCTTCCGCACTGGAAAACAATTCAAAGCTTCCCCGATATGACGGTGTTCCATACCCTCTATTGAGACTGGAAACTGTAATTTTATCTTCAGGCACAACAGATTCTACTTTAATCGTGCCTTTCTGAAACATCGCATCATCAGGTGTGACAGCAAACACTTCACCTTGACCATACTCCCTCTTTTCATCTCCTGCAGTCGCAATAAGTCCCCCTTCTGCCTGAAATTTTATTTCTGCATGTGCAATTTCTTGAAATCCATTCGTTTTGATCACTACCCGAATCATTTGCTCCTCCGTCTGCGCCTTTGATTGCGTCTCCTCTTGTTGTATCTTCGGAAGCTTCGACTCAATATCAAGTTCTGTTTCTCTTTTTTTTCTTTCCGAAAACATAATTACAAGAAAAATCGCAACAACAAAAAGCATTATCCCATAATACACATATTTTTCATTTAATTTTCGTTTCACAAGCTACCTCTTGTCCACTCTTTTTTCTATAGTATATACAAAAATATCTTTTTTTATGAAACTAGAATCTTTACACTAAAATAAGCAGCTACTTTCGTAGCTGCTTTTCTCTTTTGTAGTCCCCCAAAATGCCGTTTTCCATATTTTGACTCCTAGCAAACGCTAGGTGGGCAACCGCATCTGCTTTTCTGCCTTCCTCTGCAAAAACCGGAGGCTTGACATATTACAGAGATATAAGAATCCCGTTTAAAGTACTGTAGGTTCAAAATAATGGAAGTATCGCACATCCCAGGTTCTTTCTAAACATATTATAAGACATTGTGTAGTATTTTTCAACTATATTATCACATTTCTACAAAGAAATTCCGTTCCAGTATTTCCACCAGATTTTTTTCCACCACACAACATCCACAGACACTTCTCTTTTTATCTGACAGTATAGCTTTCGGCACATCTGATATTCTTCTTTTTCAATTTTTTCATTTCCAAAATTTGCCTGATAGACAATCTTCACCACCTGGTCTACATCTTCTTCCCTGATATTCGGATATGCCTTGCAAAGTTTCTGAGTAAACTCTCCATCAACTTCTTCGCTTTTTTCTACCTTCCCAGCAAGAACAAGCAATTCAAACATCCTATGGAACAACTCTTTGACGTATTCGGTATAGCCGTGGTTTCTGCTGATTCGTCTTTTCTTCAAAATCCAAACTCGCCTTCCAAAAAGCACCGTAAATGCAATCAAAAACATTCCCATGAAAATCCCTACAATCATATGCAGCGGATTATCCGATCGTTTTTCATTTTCTTCTGCCGACAATTTATCTTTTCCTTCTCCAGACTGATTGTTTTCTTCATCCGTTTCTTCCTGTTTATCCTGCAGCTCATTTTGCTGCGTCTCATCTTTCTTTGATTCACTCTTCTGCAACTGTGACTCTGTCTGTTCCTGCAAAGTGTTCATCTCATCTGGTATGACGGTCATGGTATTTCCTGAATATCCGGGAGTTGTCTCCACCGGAATCCAGCCGATGCCCTGTACATAAGCTTCCGCCCACGCATGTGCAGACGCTCCTGTTACCACGGCTTCATACTCACCCTCTTCATTCAGCTTAAATGCACTTGGCAGCACTGCATATCCGGCAACATATCTTGCCGGAATTCCTTTCATACGAAGCATCAAAGTCGCAACTGTGGCAAAATGCTCACAATATCCTTTTTTATTTTTAAAATAAAAATATTCTGCGACATCTTCCCCTACAGGAGTCTTTCCGGGTTCCAGACTATATTCCGCCTGCCCATCCAGCACTTGTGCGATTTCATCCATCACGCTCCACACATCTGTCGCAGGTACACGTTTTTCTACTTCCTCTAAAAAACTTTTCTCAACCTTTGCCGGCACTTCTGTATCATATTTCGATACATATTTAAAATATGCATTTTCCAAGGGACTTTTCGTGTTTTCCAGCGCTGCAAAGCCAAAGGCTCCAAGCGGGCAGTATTGGATATCATATTTCTTTGCATCTCCCTTCACATACGAATCGGATACAATCTCATCTTTCTCTGTATAATATCCCCCGTAAGGAATATATTTATACCTATAAATGAGCAAATTTGAAAAATTGCACAAAACTACACTGCGAATTTCATAAA